>JAEEGL014449972.1_pt1 | contig 103509 bp, 81 predicted proteins | sample 9134231 | NCBI WGS metagenome assembly JAEEGL01 (sample SAMN16246548, study PRJNA631951) | gut metagenome | biome: gut microbiome; feature: rumen; material: fiber-attached | host: Bos | place: Iran: Karaj | collected 2018-10 | reverse complement strand
GGGTCTTGCGTGATGCCCATTCCAATAGGTAACTATCTATAAGTCTAGGGTAATACATGCCTTTATTGTCCTCCTATTTATTTTGCAAAGATATAAAAATAATTTTATCCAAGGAAATAAATTGTCAAAAATAGACAAAATCCAAGAAAATAATTTGTCAAAAACAGACAAAATCCAAGGAAATGTGCATCTGTGGCTGCCTTTTCCGGAAAATGGTTGACTTTCCCTTCTATTATTGTCCATAATCGAAATTGGTAACGTTTTTTTGAAGTTATTTCTTTCATGTGAGAAAAAAATGTACTTCTGTATCGAATATTTTACAGCCGTAAAATTTATAGCCATAAAAGAATGAAGATATGAAGAGTTTCTATGGCAGGGAATTGGAGGTGCAAAGACTGCAAGATTTACATCAATAAGCCTATGAGGACTATAATAGATTAGTTGCTGGTTCGTCAATTGATTAGAAGAGAAATATGAATTGAAAAATGAGAATTGGCTGACGCATCAGATTATCTTTCTACTACCCACTCTCTATTTCTTTCAGATTGTTTTATTTGTAAATAGAAAAAAAAGTGTAAATTTGCAATCTCGAACAATTGTTGTTTGGGTATTATAACTAATTAGAGATTAATATCATATTATTGACATGAGAAAACTTGCAGTGGTGGCTTTTGGCGGCAATGCGTTGCTTCGCAGCGGTCAGAAAGGCACTTATCAGGAACAAATACAGAATGTAGAACAAACTTGTGAGTCTCTGTGTAACCTTTTGGAGCGCAACTATAATATTGTTATAGGTCACGGCAACGGGCCTCAGGTGGGCAACGTGATGCTGCAACACGAAGAGGGCAAACGCGCAGGTATAGAGGCCATGCCTATGGATTTCTGTGTGGCCGAGACTCAGGGTTCTATTGCCTATCTCATTGAGATGGGAATGCGCAATGTGATGGCCCGTCACGACATTCAGCGCGATGTGGTGACGCTGGTCACCCAGGTGGCAGTCAATCAGTTCGACCCCATGTTCCAGAATCCCACCAAGCCTGTGGGTCCCTACTATACCAAGGAGCAGGCCGAGGAGTTGGCCAAGACAACCGGCGCCGTATATAAAGAAGACCCCAAAGGCCGCGGCTGGCGCAAGGTGGTGGCTTCGCCCAAGCCCATCCGCATCAACAATATCAAGGTTGTGCAGCAGCTTGCCAAGGCCGGCCACATTGTGGTGACAGTGGGCGGCGGTGGAATTCCCGTGGTAGAGGAGAGCGACTATGTGAAGGGTATCGAGGCAGTGATTGACAAGGACCTTGCCAGTGCCCTCTGTGCGGTGCAGATTGGTGCCGACGAATTCTATATTCTTACCGATGTACCCAAGGTATATATCAACTTCCGCAAGGAGAACGAGCAGGCTCTCGATGTGATTACTGTGGCTCAGGCCAAAGAGTATCTGGAAGCCGGTCATTTTGCCGAGGGCAGCATGGCTCCGAAAATCCGTGCAGCCATCATGTTTGTTGAGAACGGCGGCAAGGAGTGCATCATCACCGAGGCAGGACAGCTGGACAACCCCAACTGCGGTACCCGCATTGTGCGCTAATCCAGTAACGTTGTTCATGGTAAATACAAGTATATAAACGATAGAGAGAAAATGACGTTTGAAGAATTGATGGAAACTCAGGCAATGAGACGCTTCATCGTGATATTAATCGCGATGGGGGGCATTGTGGCGGCAGTCGGGTTGGTGTTGAAACTGCTGAGCATTGAGGGAGCATCGAACCTCATGATAGTGGGTTTCAGTACTCTGGCCGTCTCTACTCTCTTCCTGAACGTCCTCTTTCCCTATAAGGTGAAAGACGACAACATGGCTTTCAATATGGAGATGGAACCGATATGGAATTTCTCCATGCGGATTACCGGCATGTCGCTGACTACATTGCTGATAGGAGTGTTGTTCAGGCTGATGCACTGGCCCAGCGCCAAGACGCTGCTGCTGATTGGCGCGGTGGCATTGGGGGCGTCGGGACTCGCCTGGATTTATTATTTGATACAGAGGAATCATTTTTGAAACAATTTATTATATCAAATTCAATTTTAATAACATGGCTTACAATTTAAGAAACCGCAATTTTCTGAAGATTTTAGACTTCAGCCCCAAGGAACTTAACTATTTGCTGGACTTGGCCCGCGACCTGAAACGCGCCAAATATACCGGCACCGAGCAGCCCACACTGAAGGGCAAGAACATCGCTCTGATATTTGAGAAGACCTCCACCCGTACACGCTGCGCTTTTGAAGTGGGTGCTAAGGACCAGGGTGCTCACGTTACCTATCTGGGTCCCACCGGCAGTCAGATTGGCGTGAAGGAGAGCATGAAGGACACCGCCCGCGTGCTGGGTCGTATGTTCGACGGTATTGAGTATCGTGGCTTCAAGCAGGAGACTGTTGAAGAGTTGGCCAAATACGCTGGCGTGCCCGTGTGGAACGGCTTGACCAACGAGAGCCATCCCACCCAGATTCTGGCCGACTTCCTCACTATGCAGGAGCATGTTGACAAACCCCTCAACCAGGTGACCTTTGCCTACGTGGGCGACGCCCGCTTCAACATGGGTAACAGCTTGATGGTTGGTGGTGCCAAGATGGGTATGGATGTGCGCATCATTGCCCCCAAGAAACTGCAGCCGGATGCCAAGCTGGTGAAGACCTGCAAGGAGATTGCCAAAGAAACCGGTGCCAAGGTGACCGTTACCGACGACCCCGTGAAGGGTGTGAAGGGTTGCGACTTTATCTATACCGACGTGTGGGTGAGCATGGGCGAACCCGCCGAGGTTTGGAAAGAGCGTATCGACATGCTGATGCCCTATCAGGTGAACGCCCAGATGATGAAGAATACCGGCAATCCCAAGTGCAAATTCATGCACTGCCTGCCCGCTTACCACAATCTTGAGACCCAGGTGGGCCGCGATGTGAACAAGCAGTTCGGCTTGGACGGTATCGAGGTGACCGAAGAGGTGTTCGAGAGCGAGAACAGTATCGTTTTCGACGAGGCCGAGAACCGTATGCACACCATCAAGGCCGTTATGGTTGCCACTTTGGGAGACTAACACGTTGACCTTTTGTTATTGACCGTTGAATTTTGAATGGTCGGGATGGTTTTGCTGCTGTGCCGATTGTTCAAAATTCAACTTTTATTACCTTAAATACACTTTTGACTATGTGGCTTACTAATCTATTCACTAACGGGGGCGTGGGCACTACGGTGCTGATGCTCTCCATATCCATTTTTGCCGGATTGCTGCTCGGCAAGCTGAAAGTAAAAGGCATTACGTTGGGCATTACATGGGTGCTTTTTGTGGGCATTGGACTCAGTGCCGTGGGCATATCCTGCAATGCCGAGATGCTTCATATCATAAAGGAGTTCGGGCTTATACTCTTTGTCACTGCCGTCGGCCTTCAGGTGGGGCCTGGCTTTTTCGCCTCGTTCAAGAAAGGAGGACTGGCCATGAACCTCATGGCGTTGGTAAATGTGGCGTTGGGTGTGGGCATCACGGTGCTTATTGCCCATTTGGCCGGCGAGGAGCTGACCGATATGGCGGGTGTATATACTGGTGCTATCACCAATACTCCCGGTCTCTCGGCCGCACAACAGGCTGTGGGTGACCTCGGCATAGAGGGCGCATCCGGCCGTTTGGCCGCCGGATATGCTGTGGCCTATCCGTTGGCGGTGGTGGGTATGATAGTTTCGTGCCTGTTGCTTCGTTGGTTCTGTCGCGTTGACCTGAAGAAAGAGCCTACCGAAGAGCATCTGACCAGTCAGACTAGTCAGACTAGTCAGACTAGTCCGACCAGTCCGACCTCCAAGAAAGGCGGTATACTGCTTATCCCCATTTTTGTTATCATTGCTTTGGGTATAGTGCTGGGCTCACTTCCGATACCGGTAGGAATGAAAGCTCCCGTGAAACTGGGTTTGGCTGGCGGTCCGCTGGTGGTGGCACTGGTGGCCGGTTGGCTGGGAGTGAAGAAAGGCTGGTACAGTACCGATTTCACCGATGGCCAGGGCGTTCATATGCTTCGTGAGGTAGGTATTGCCCTATTCCTTGCCGGAGTGGGTCTTGGAGCAGGCGACAAGTTTGTCGAGACCGTACAGGTGCATTATATGTGGGTGGTCTATGGTGTCATTATCACCATGATACCTCCCATCCTGGTCACGCTTTTCGGCCGGTTGGTGCTGCATCTCAACTACTATACCCTTTGTGGTTTTATCGGCGGTTCGCACACCGATCCTCCCACTTTGGCATTTGCCAACAACATGGCCCCCGAGGGCTGCAAACTGCCCAATATGGGATATGCCACAGTCTATCCGCTCACCATGTTCCTGCGAATATTCACCGCGCAGCTGTTGGTGCTGATGGCTATTTAGTTACAACTTAATATTCAAGTCTCATGACACATACTTTTGGTCTTAATGAACGGTTGTCGCTGCCCAAGGCAATTCTGTTTGGGGTGGTGATGCTGCTTTCGGGAGTGGCTGTGGCCCAGATTCCGGCCGACACCATGCCCCAGGCTCAGCGCAAGCCTCACATCAAACCCTATGGCTTTGTGCGGAATTATTTCAACTACGACAGCCGCAATACTTATACTGTCATTGGTGGCGAATACAACTTTGCCCCGTATGACAACCAGTGGAATGCCTCGCAGGAGGAATGCGAGACACTCGGCATTCCGCGTACCGACCTCAATGCGGTGCCACATGCCCATTTTCTGGCCGTGAGCACACGTTTGGGAGTGGATGCGGTGGGTCCCGATATATTTGGGGCAGCCAGCAGTGCCCGGGTGGAGTTTGACTTTGGCGGTTTCGGCACCAACAACAGCCTATTCCGTATCCGTCTGGCCTATATGCAGCTTGACTGGCACAACGACCAGCAACTGCACCAGTCGCTTTTGGCTGGTCAGGATTGGCACCCACTGAGTGGCAACATTATGCCAGATGTGCTTGGTATGGCCGCAGGAGCACCGTTCCGAGCCCACAGCCGTACCCCACAGGTGCGCTACACGCTGTATAACGGAGCTTTCGGATTTACGGCAGCTGCGCTCTATCAGTTGCAGTATATGTACAATGGGCCCGATGCCAATGGCAACAGTGTTGCATCCACCCAGTTTGCCAACAATGCCATAGTTCCCGAACTCTTTTTGGGAATCAACTACCGACATAACGGGGTCTATGCCCAGCTGGGTAGTACCTGTCAGCCTCTCCGTCCACGCAACTTCGGCAGCCAAAGTGGGAATGCGGTGCCGGTCAACGAGCTGTTCTTCTGCTTCACTCCCACGGTCTATTTCCAGTATGTGCATGAACTCTTCTCCCTCAAGTTCCGTTCCATCTATGCCCAGAACACCACTCATGTCAACCAACTCAACGGCTATGCGGTGACGGGCATGCTGCCCAACGGCACTTGGGAGTACTCGCCTTTGCGCGCCACTATCAGCTATCTCAACCTTTCCTATGGAAAAAAGTACCGCATCAATCTCTTCTTGGGCTACCAGAAAAACCTTGGAGCCGCAAGAGATTTGTGCCAAATGCCAAACGGTTCTTACCAAATCTATATGAAAGGGGGGGACAACTTCACACACCTCAACAGCATGTATCGCGTCGCACCTTCCATCAGTTACAACATCAAGCACTTCAATCTGGGGTTGGAATATGAGTGGACAGCCTGCACTTTTGGTGATTTGGCCGCCAACGGAAGCATAAAGCTGAACAGCAATCTGCACCAGGTAGACAATCACAGACTTTGCGCTATGGTGAAATACAATTTCTGATATTCCCCATCGAAGTTGCGATATATGACACTATAAGTTGGGTCCCGAAGGATAATGACATCCTGCGGGGCCCATCTGTTTGAACCCCAATCGGTCATTGGGCTGACCTTTATATCCGTTCTCGCTTTCCTGCAAATGGAAAGAGTCGGCCTCCGTCACAATCAACAACAGGGATTCTGATGGACGCATGGGTTGTAAAAAACGTTTTGCAGGGTATCGGAATTGCCTTTGGAAATGGCATTATTGTTAAAAAAGTTGTATTTTTAAACTATTGTTTATTAGTGTTATGTATGCTTGTTTGTGGGGTGATAAGTTAAAAAACTTGACAACGGCTTCAAAATTTCGTATCTTTGCACGTTTTTACATGTAGAAATAGTATGAAATTATCCAATTTTAACTTCGTTCTTCCGAAGGAGTTGATAGCAGAGAAACCTTCGAAGCAGCGCGACGAAGCGCGGTTGCTGGTGCTGCACCGCGATACCGGCGAGATGGAGCACCGTCTGTTTAAAGACCTGTTGAACTATCTGTCGGAGGGTGACGTGGTTGTTGCCAACAATACCAAGGTGTTTCCTGCCTTGCTCTATGGCGAGAAGGAGAAAACAGGAGCCAAAATCACTGTCTTCCTGCAGCGAGAACTGAACAGCGAGATGCGTTTGTGGGACGTGATTGTGGATCCCGCACGAAAAATCCGCATCGGCAACAAACTCTATTTCGGTCCCAACGAGTCACTGGTGGCGGAGGTGATAGACAACACCACCTCGCGAGGCCGCACCGTACGTTTCCTTTTTGACGGAACCGATGAGGAATTCAACAAGCATATACGCAGTTTGGGACACACACCCCTACCTGACGAGTTGCAGCGGTTGCGTAACATAGAGAACTGGGATGCCGAGCGCTATCAGACCATCTATGCAAAGGAAGAGGGAGCGGTGGCCGCTCCTGTTGCCGGGCTTCATTTCAGCCGCGAGATGCTGAAACGCTTCGAGATTAACGATATTATCTGGAAAGAGCTCACCCTGCATTGCGGTATCGGCAACTTCAAGGAGATAGAGGTGGAGGACTTGTCGAAGCACAGAATGGATGCGGAAGAAATGCATCTTTCGGAGGACACCTGCAACGCCATCATGGATGCGAAGGAAAGGGGAAATAAGATATGTGTGGTGGGAACCACCACCATGCGTGCCCTGGAGAGTGCGGTGACCATTGCCGGCAAGGTGGGAGCCTATGACGGCTGGACAAACAAGTTTATCTTCCCTCCCTATAAATTCACCATTGCCGACATGATGGTTACCAATTTCCATCACCCCAAGTCGTCGCACTATATTATGGCTTGCACCTTTGGTGGCTGCGACTTTGTGCGGCAGGCATACGAGGTGGCTATACGCGAGAAGTACAAGTTTTCCACTTATGGCGACGCCATGTTGATATTGTAAGGCGGACGTTGCGCGGTATTTGCGGCCAAGGCCGGGACAGCGCAAGCGAACCTACAGCGAACCTATAGCGAACCTTCTCATGAAGCCTTTAGCAGAAATATTGCGCCCCACAACACTCGACAACTATGTGGGACAGCAACACCTGGTGGGACCGGGTGCCGTGTTGCGTACATTGGTGGAGAGTGGAACCATACCGTCAATGATTTTCTGGGGGCCTCCCGGCATTGGCAAGACCACGCTGGCCATGATAATCAGCAATACGTTGCAGCGCCCGTTCTACACCCTCAGTGCCATCAGCAGTGGGGTGAAGGAAGTGCGCGAAGTGATAGAGAAAGCAAAGGCGGAGGAGAACGCTATCCTTTTTATAGACGAGATACATCGTTTTTCGAAAAGTCAGCAGGATTCGCTGCTCGGGGCGGTGGAGAAAGGGATAGTGACCCTGATAGGCGCCACGACCGAGAATCCGTCGTTCGAGGTGATATCGGCTTTGCTGTCGCGTTGTCAGGTGTATGTGCTGAAAGAGTTTGGCGAGGCCGAGATGCAACAGCTCACTGAGAGCGCTGTGAGGTACTATGCCTCGCAGGGGCGCGAGGTGGAGGTGAAGGAGCATCAGGCCTTGTTCCGCATTTCGGGAGGCGATGCGCGCAAGTTGCTCAACGCCATAGAGCTGGTGGTGAACAACAGTCCTGCCGGGAAGGTGGTGATAGACAATGCCAACGCCACCCGTGTGGTGCAGCAGAATTTGGCCTTCTACGACCGTCAGGGGGAGATGCACTATGACATTATCAGTGCCTTTATCAAGTCGATGCGTGGCAGCGACCCCAATGCGGCGGTCTATTGGTTGGCGCGCATGATAGAAGGTGGCGAGGACCCGGTGTTTATAGCCCGGCGGATGCTGATATTCGCATCGGAGGATATAGGCAACAGCAACCCCAATGCATTGCTGTTGGCCAATGCCTGCTTTGAGGCGGTGACCAAGATTGGCTATCCCGAATGCCGCATCACGCTGTCGCAGTGTGCAGTATATCTAGCCTCGTCGGTGAAGAGCAATAGTACCTATATGGCTTTGGCTAATGCCCAGCAGATGGTGAAACAGACGGGCGACCTTCCGGTGCCGCTGCATATACGCAACGCCCCCACCAAGTTAATGAAACAGCTGGGTTATGGGGAAGGATACAAGTATGCGCACGACTATGAGGGAAACTTTGTGGATCAGGAGTTCCTGCCCGACATGCTGCGGGGCACCAAGTTCTACGAGCCGGGTCAAAATCCCCGCGAGGAAGAGACCCGCCGACAGCTGCGTGCCCGTTGGAAAGAGAAATATAACTATTAGTAAGCCACTATGATAACTGACAAGCAGAGCTACCACTCGTATGTGAATGAGGATTTGAAGGCCCACGGGTTGAGCCGGGTGGGAGTGTATGACTACTGGTGGAGGGACTGCTTGCGGTTTCAGCTAAGACTGCGAAGAATAGAATACCTTTACAACACCGCAGGCCACAACCCGCTGAAACAGTTGTGGCGCTTTGTGCTGGAGGTGGTGAACCATCGGCTGGCCACCCGGCTGGGATTCACTATACCCAAGAATGTGTTCGGGCCTGGGCTGCACATTGTGCATTACGGCACCATCGTTGTTCACCCTGATGCACGCGTGGGCAAAAACTGCCGTCTGCACCCATCCACCAGCATTGGCGACTTTAACGGGGTGCCCCGCTTGGGCGACAATGTATATATAGGTCCCGGAGCAAAAATCTACGGTCCTGTGACATTGGGCGACAATGTGGCTGTGGGAGCCAACGCTGTGGTGAACAAGTCGTTCGGGAGCAATGTGACGCTTGGAGGAGTGCCTGCCCGCATCATTGACGAAAAGGGAGCAATGGAGCAAGGGGTCTTTAGCGGCGACACTTTAAATGCAACAAACAAGGATTTGCCTCAATCTTCAATTCTCAATCAATAACTAAACCCATGGCCGAAGCACTGCTTACAGTAGAGAACCTGACCAAGTCGTATGGCGACAAGCTTCTGTTTGAAGACATCTCGTTTGGCATCAATGCCGGACAGAAGACTGCCTTGATAGCCCGCAACGGCTATGGCAAGTCGACATTGTTGAACATACTGACGGGAAAGACCTTGCAGGATTCTGGCAAGGTAACTTTCAGGGGGAATGTGCGGATGGCGTATCTGCCCCAACAGCCCGAGATGCTGCCCCAGCAGACTGTGCGGAGCTTTGTCTATTCTGCACAACGCCCAGAACATGAGGACGAGTGGGACTTTGAACAGCGGATAGAGGAGGTGCTGAGCCGCCTGCGTCTGGACGACAAGTTGGACCAACCTATGCAGTTGTTGAGTGGTGGAGAGCAGAAGAAAGTGGCACTGAGCCGCATTTTGATAGACGACACCAATTTGCTGCTGTTGGACGAGCCTACCAACCATTTGGACATTCAGATGATAGAATGGCTGGAGGATTTCCTGTCGCGGCAACGGCTGGCCATATTCATGGTGACGCACGACAGGTACTTTCTTGATCATGTGTGCCAGGATATATTGGAAATAGACAACAGCCGGATGTATCACTATCGGGGTCATTATGATTATTACTTGCAGAAAAAAGCTGAGCGGCTGTATAATGAGCGTGTGGAGGTGGAGAAGGCAAAGAGTCTGTACCGAACAGAGCTGGATTGGATGCGGCGTATGCCCCAGGCGCGAGGCACAAAGGCACAGGCCCGGATTGACGCCTTCTATGAGCTGGAGGAAAAGGCTCACACCCGATTTGACGAGACCCGCCCACAACTCACGGTGAAGACTGAGCGAATTGGAGGCAAGATATTGGAAATGTACAATGTGACCAAGAGTTACGACGGGGAGAAGATGTTGGACGATTTCAGTTATGTATTCAAGAAAGGGGAGAAGATAGGTATTGTGGGTCCCAACGGGGTGGGGAAGTCTACTTTCCTTAACCTGCTGACTGAACGGCAGCGGCCCGACAGCGGTCGAATAGTGGTGGGGCAGACCATCCAGTTTGGGTTCTATACGCAGGAGGGTATGACCGCACGGCAGGATATGAGGGTGATAGACATTGTGAAGGATGTGGCAGAACGGATTGAGCTTGATAATGGCAAGGAAATGTCGGCTCACCAGTTTCTTTCTTATTTCGGTTTTGACGACACCACTCAATACAATTATTTCGGTAATTTGAGCGGAGGAGAGCGTCGACGGCTGTACTTGCTCAAGGTGCTGATGGCAAATCCGAACTTCCTGATTCTAGACGAACCGACAAACGATTTGGATATCTACACACTTGAGATTTTGGAACAGTTTCTGAAGGATTACAAGGGGTGCTTGCTTATAGTGAGTCATGACCGTAGTTTTATGGACCATATTGTGGACCATATATTTGTGTTTGAGGGGGAAGGGAAAATACGCGACTATCACAGCAACTATACTGAGTATTTGGCACAACGTAATGCCCAGCAGCGCAGCGAGGCACTGCAGAAACGCGACGAGAAACCCAAATATGAGCGTGTGAGAAACGACAAACCACGTGCCACCTATAAGCAACAGAAGGAATATGAGGCGTTGACGGTGGAGATAGAGAGCCTGAACAACGAGAAGAAAACATTGGAGACTCTGCTGAGCGGAGGTGCTGAGACTGATGTGAAAAAACTGACTGAGGCATCGGAACGGATAGGTGTAATAATGTCACTTCTAGACGAGAAGGAGATGCGCTGGCTGGAATTGGACGAGCTGGTGAATTCTCAGTAGCCACTTGTCAAATCTTAAAAATACAAAAATTTTCTTCCTTTTGCAACAAAATGCAAAGTTATGTGTCTATATGTCGTATGAAAATGGATGTGGAACAAGTTGTGCTTGGATGCCAACGGAAGGATTCGGAAGCGCAAAAGTATTTGTATGAGACATTTGCGCCTATGATGTTGGGGGTGTGCAGCCGATACACTCATTCGCGAGACGAAGCACAAGATTTGTTGCACGACGGTTTCATAAAGGTATTTGAAAACATTGGACGGTTGCAGAATCCTCAGGCTTTGGGAAAATGGATATACCAGATTATGGTTAGAGAGTCGTTGAATTATTTGCAGCGTAGGACCACAATGCGGTATTATGAAGTAAATAAGATGGACGAGTTGGCAAAGGATGAAGGATTGAATGAGGAACCGTGGGAGGAGCCTGGCAGCAAGGTTGAGGAGATAATAGCGGCATTGCAGAGCCTACCGGATGTGTATAGAGTCGCGTTCAACCTGCATGAGGTGGAGGAGTGGGATTATGAAGCAATAGCTGAGTATCTGCAACAACCGGAAACTACGGTCCGATCGCATGTGGCACGGGCCAAGATGATGATTAGAAAGAAATTGAATATAAACATTAAATAACATACTGAGATGAATAAGTTGAAGGATTATTCTAGCCAACCCGATCCCGAAGTATGGAACAGGATTGAAAAAACACTGCGCAAACGCGCTATACATCGCCAGATGCGCTCTGCTGCGGTGGCCGCAGTCGTGGTGGCGGGTGCTATTGTGGCTGTGGTGAATTGGCCGGCAACAAGTAACTCGACCGTTGCAGAACAGACGGCACCCCTTGTGGCGGATGCTGGAATTGCTCCACAGATGAATGTCGAGCCAATAGAGTCTGAGGCTTTGGATAATACCACTGCTGTGGAACAACAAGTACCCCAACCTAATCAAGATGTGCAGCCCCGAGTGGTGAGACCTGTGGCCCAGGTGGAAAATACGCTGGAATCGGCAGTGACTTCCCAGGCAGTGAAGGTGGAACCAGTTAAGCCCATTGCAAATGAACCTGTAAGGCCTGTGAGAAATACTGTAGAACAGGTAGAGGATGTTGTTTCGGAACATGTTACGTCTACTGTTGCCGAAAATGTTGTGCCTGCTCCCTCGGTAAAAGCCAGTAGCTCGAATGCAATTGAGGACACAATATTATGGATTCCCAATGTTTTTGCCCCGATGTCGGATGATGACAATTTAAGGGAGTTCCGTGTGAGGTTGAACAAGGTGGGCGAGACTGTGACGAATTTCAAGATGTCTGTGTTTAACCGTGGAGGCCAGCGGGTATTCTATGCCAATAATATCAGTCAGACTTGGGACGGCACATACAAAGGTGTTATGATGCCACAGGGTGCTTATGTTTATGTGATTCAATATACTGATAAAGACAAAATGCAGCATCAACGTAAGGGCACTGTTACTTTGTTAAGATAGTAGGTTAGCTAATTCATAAAAGAAAGAGGACACTGCTTTGGGAAGCGGTGTCCTTTATTGTTTGTTGATGAGGTGAATTAGAGGTTTCGAAGCCATTCAATCTCTTGTGCCCAGAGTGATGGCTCTGGTGTTTCCAGGATGATGGGCATGTTGTCGAAACGAGGATCATGCATGAACCGTGAGAAGAACTCCTTGCCCAGAAATCCGTTGCCGAGAGTTTCATGGCGGTCGACATGGGAGCCTGCGTTTTTCTTGCTGTCGTTTAGGTGTATTGCACGGAGGAACTGGAAGCCGATGATGGATTCGAAGTCGTCGAAACAGAACTGGTAGCCCATCTCGGTTGAGAGGTCATAACCGGCTGCGAGGGTGTGGCAAGTATCAATGCATACTCCTACACGACTCTTGTCGTCAATGCCATCAATTATTCGGCGTATGTGTTCGAAACGCCAGCCGAGGTTGGTGCCTTGTCCAGCTGTGTTTTCGATGACGGCGGTGACACCTTTCGTTTGAGACAGGGCGGCATTTATTTCGCGGGCTATTTGGTCGAGGCATTCTTCTTCGCTTATTTTATTGAGATGGCTGCCTGGATGGAAGTTGAGCATAGTCAATCCCAGTTGTTCCGCACGTTTCATCTCGTCAAGGAAGGCGGTGCGACTTTTTTGCAAGGTCTCTTCGTCGGGTGAACCTAGATTAATAAGGTAGCTGTCGTGCGGGAGCACGTATTGGGGTTCGAATCCACGCTCGGCTAGAAGGCTGCGGAATGAGTTGATTTCGTCTGTTGCCAAGGGCTTACTTACCCAGCTACGCTGATTGCGAGTGAAAAGGGCAAAAGCGTTTGCCCCGATTGCCTCGGCGTTCAGTATGGCGTTGCAAATTCCGCCAGAGGCACTTACATGGGCTCCGATGTATTTCATGACTCAGTTATATTGGTCTGTTCTGTTGAATTACCTTCCCCTTTGGGGTTAGGGCCGTATTGGTTGGGTCCATATTGCGAGTCGGTGAACATCCAGACAAGCGAGATGATGCAGACGATAAAACAAACTAATGAAAGGACTGCGAAGAGGGCCGTGTTTGTAGATTGATAGTATGATGAAAGTGAACCTAACATAGAACCGCCAAAGATGAAGAATGCCCAGTAACCGGAGCGTCCAATATCGTGAAGGCGGCGCACTGTGACAGATATGCTAGGGATGAGAACTGCTAAGTAGTACACGAGGTAAATGTATAAAAATGGGCTTTTCAACATGGTTACCACAATGTCCATTTCATCCACATCGTCAATGCCGGCTGCTGCTGCGTCGAACCCCATTTTGACAATTGGGGTTACCCAACAGATAAGGAGTATTATCGAGATAATAAAATTGGTTAAGGCGAACCACCAATACTCTTTGCGACGAGCACGTCCTCCAAAGTCAGCGTATTGCTTTAGGCACTTGATGAACCATTTCATGGTAATTTGTTTTAGGTTTTAGGTACATTTAGGCTTTCAGCAGGAAGTTGAGATCATCCTGTAGGCCATACTCCTGGGTGTTCTCCATCTTGGTCTTGAAGACTTTCATCTTGTTGGGCTTGCCGATGAGGGAGAGTTTGCCGTTTTCAAGCAGCAAGGCTGTTGCTTCGCGGATGGCGGCTACGGTGGCCTTGGGGTTGACCATGATGTATTCCTTCAAGCGGTCGTCGCGGGTCTCGCCGCCGTGCTTGGGGTCGAAGAAGTCGGTGTAGTGCGGATTGATTTGGAAGGGCACCAGTCCCATGCAGTCGAAAGAGTCGGGCATGACGATAGGCATGTCGTTGGTGGTACAGAGGGTGGGTCCTGCTACGTTGCTACCAGCACTCCAGCCCATGTAGGGCATGCCGTCGAAGGCACGCTGGCGGATGGCCTGCATGAGGCCTGTGCGTTGCAGTTGACGTACCAGATGGAAGGTGTTGCCACCACCTACGGCCACGCAGTCGGTGTCGTACACGGCGTTGATGGGCAGTGCCTTGTGGTGTACGCTTGTCAGTTTAACACCAAACTCGGCATACACTTTCGCCACTTTGGCCTCGTATGCGTCATAGCTCTTGGTCAACCCACCTTCGGCTAAACTTACGCCGGCGTAGGGCACAAAAAGTACTTTCTTTACATTATGCCGATTGCAGAAGTCGGCAATCATATCTTTGCACCAGCCGAGATATGCCTCGCCGCGCATGGTGCTGTTACTGATAAGAAGAAGATTACGCTTGTCCATAGGAAATACTATTTACAATTATTACTTGAGATACTTTCTGAACAGTTTTTTATGCATCGATTGTTGCGTATGTTGCGTTGCGCTCGATGAATTCGCGGCGTGGTGGCACATCGTCGCCCATGAGCATGGAGAAGACTCGGTCGGCACTGGCGGCATTCTCGATAGTTACTTGACGCAACTGGCGGTTCTCCGGGTCCATGGTGGTCTCCCACAACTGCTCCGGGTTCATCTCACCCAGACCTTTGTAGCGCTGCACATGAACGCCTTTGTCACCCACGGCAATCATGGCTTGCTCGCGTTCCTCTTCGGTCCAGCAGTAATAGCTCTTGTTGCCTTTCTTGACAAGGTAGAGCGGCGGGGTGGCCAGATACACATAGCCGTTTTCTATCAGCTCGGGCATATAGCGGAAGAAGAAAGTGAGCATCAGTGTGTCGATATGTGCGCCATCAACATCGGCATCGGTCATGATGATGACTTTGTGGTAGCGCAGTTTGCTGAGGTTGAGGGCTTGGCTGTCCTCTGGAGTTCCCACGGTCACGCCCAGGGCAGTGTAGATGTTGCGAATCTCTTCGCTCTCAAAGGCGCGGTGACGCATGGCTTTCTCTACGTTTAGGATTTTACCGCGCAGGGGCAGGATGGCCTGATAGCGTCGGTCACGACCCTGCTTGGCACTTCCGCCTGCCGAGTCACCCTCTACGAAATATATTTCGCACATGGCGGGGTCTCCGTCTTGGCAGTCAGCCAGTTTGCCGGGCAGTCCGGCACTGCTGAACACATTGCCGCGCTGCACCATTTCGCGTGCCTTGCGTGCGGCCTGGCGTGCACGTGCGGCAAGTATTACTTTCTCCACAATGGTGCGAGCCTCATTGGGATGTTCCTCAAGATAGTTCTCCAACATTTCGCTCACGGCACTGTCTACCGCTCCACGCACCTCGTTGTTGCCCAGCTTGGTTTTGGTCTGGCCTTCGAATTGGGGTTCTGCCACTTTCACACTGATGATAGCGGTGAGACCTTCGCGGAAGTCGTCGCCCGAAATGTCTACTTTGGCTTTGGCCAGCATGCCGCTCTTGTCGGCATAGGCTTTCAGGGTGCGAGTCAATCCGCTGCGGAATCCGGCAAGGTGGGTGCCGCCTTCGTGCGTGTTGATATTGTTGACATAGCTGTGGATGTTCTCGTTGTATGTGTTGTTGTATTGCATGGCAATCTCGATGGGTATTCCGTTGCGTTCACCCTCAATGTAGATGGCATCGGGCATCAACTTTTCACGGTTCTCGTCGAGATAGGCAATGAAGTCTCGCAGGCCGTTTTCGCTATAAAAGTGGTTGCTTTGGAACTTGCCGTCCTCAAGGGGCCGTTTGTCCTCTATGGTGATGTCAATTCCTTTGTTCAGGTAGGCAAGTTCACGCAAGCGCTCGAGAAGGGTGTTGTAGTCGTATGTGGTGGTAGTGAAGATTGAAGAGTCAGGATGGAAGGTGATGCGTGTGCCGGTTTTGTCGGTGTCGCCTATGGTTTTTACAGCATATAGTGGTTTGCCTTTGCTGTATTCTTGCTGATAAATCTTTCCACCGCGAAACACGTTGACAATCATGTGTTCGCTCAAGGCGTTGACGCAGCTTACGCCCACGCCGTGCAGACCGCCGGACACTTTGTAGCTGCCTTTGTCAAATTTACCGCCTGCGTGGAGCACAGTCATGACCACCTCAAGGGCTGAACGGTGTTCCTTCTCATGCATGTCCACGGGTATACCGCGGCCGTTATCCTCAACGGTGATGCTGTTGTCTTCGTTGATGCTTACGTATATTTTGGAGCAGTAACCGGCCAACGCTTCGTCAATGGAGTTGTCCACCACTTCGTAAACCAGGTGGTGGAGCCCACGGAAGTTAACATCTCCGATATACATTGCGGGACGCACCCGTACTGCTTCAAGGCCTTCTAAGACTGTAATATTGCTTGCACTGTAGTTGCTTGCGTTTTGTGTTGATTCACTCATTGTTGTATTCTACGTATTTGTCTATAATAATTTGCAAAGATACGTTTTTTTTTCGACATAATGGATGGGTTTTTACTAAAAAAACAGCCCTTTTTTCCACTACTTTTGTCAGTAATTGTTATACACGATAGAATGGTCTGATTAATAGTGTTTTTCTATGCCACAACGACCTGTTTTTCTATCATCGATAGATAGTGGACCAAGCAGATTCTCTCTCATAGATTGTTTACTGGATTCTCTATTTTGTGAAGGTGATAAGGCTATTCAATCGAACATTTAACATTTATTTCTCTTTTTTTTCGTATATTTGCAAAGAGAAATGATTAAACGCAGCGTACTTATATTGTTGGCTGTCATGCTTTTGTGTTCTTTACGGGCGCAAGAGTTTCGTTGTGCCGTATCTGTCAACTATCAGAAACTGCAGTCCACTACGCAGTCGTATGAGTCGACGGATAAGAGGGTGTTCGACAATATGAAGCAAGCATTGGAGGACTTTATTAACTCTAGAAGGTGGACCAACCTGGAGTTTGAACAGCATGAGAAGATAGATTGCTCGTTCAGTTTGATACTGAGTGAACGTACATCTCCAACCGATTTCAAAGGACAAATTTCTATTCAGATGCGCCGTCCGGTGTTCAATTCAAGTTATACCACGGGACTGTTCAACTATATCGAGTCGGCCGACTTTATGTTTGTCTACAACGAGAGCCAGCCGTTGGACTATGATATGAACACTTTTTATGGTAATCTGTCGTCCGCAGTTTCCTATTATGTTTATATAATGCTTGGCATCTATTTTGACAGCTATGGAATGAACGGCGGAGAACAGTTCTACGAAGTGGCCCGCACTATTTGCCAAACGGCCGATGCTACCCGTCAATACAAAGGCTGGAACGGCAACGACAGTCAGAAGGCACGCTACTGGTTTCAGGAGAATCATACCAACTCTGCCTACAATGGACTGCATACGGTGTACTATCAATACCACCGTATGGGACTGGACATGATGACCAAAGACCAAAGGCAGGCCCGTGAAAACATTATTGGTGCATTGCAGATGTTGCAGCAGGTGCACAAGGTGAAACCGAATCTGCTTTCTGTTCAGCAGTTTGTCGACGTGAAGATTTCCGAGCTTGTCAGCATCTTCACCCCAGCCCCTCCCGAAGAACAGAAACAGGTGTATGACGTTATTAAGGAATTGAGCCCGATCAACGCTAATAAGATGAAGAATTTTGCAACGAAGTAGTAATGTCGTCAGTTGGGTTCCGGATGCTTGATTCATGAAAGAGAGAAACATTTTTAAAACTATAATAATATGACACAAATTCCTATACAGAAAGAGGTAATCGACAGGATTGCCCAACAAAACAAAATAGCCAACCCCGGCAAGGCATCAATCCGAGAGATGCGCAAGATGATTCAGGATGTGGAAAACGAGACCGGTGTCCGCTTCGTGAAAATGGAGATGGGCATTCCCGGGCTTCCTGCTCCTCAGGTGGGTGTCCAGGCTCAGATTGAAGCTCTAAAGAGCGGTGTGGCCTCTATCTATCCCGAGATATATGGTACTGCCGACTTTAAGAAAGAGGCAGCCCGTTTTGTGAAGAATTTCCTCGACATTGATGTCACCCCCGATTGCTGCGTCCCCACTGTGGGTTCTATGCAGGCCGGTTTTGCCAGTTTCCTGACCCTCACCCGCTATGATGCTAAGAAAACCAAGGTGCTGTTCATCGATCCCGGATTCCCTGTCCAGAAACAGCAATGCCGTGTGCTTGGCATCCCCATGAAGACATTCGATGTTTACGAGTATCGTGGCGATAAACTCCGCGAGAAACTCGAAGAGGAACTGAAGGACGGCGATGTGGCTTGCCTTATCTATAGCAGCCCCAACAATCCCGCCTGGTTCTGCTTCACCGAGTATGAACTCAAGATTATTGGTGAGATGGCCAACAAGTATGGTGTGGTGGTTTTGGAAGATGATGCCTATTTCCTGATGGACTTCCGCAAAGACTACAGTGTTCCCGGCAAGGCTCCTTTCCAGCCTACCGTTGCTAAATACACCGACAACTACGTACTCATGATTTCTGGTTCCAAGTCGTTCAGCTATGCCGGTGAGCGTATTGCCATGATGATTTGCAGCCCGAAATTGTTCAATATGGAATGCCCCGATTTGGCACGCTTCTATAGCCAGACTCAACTGGGCCGCGCCCTCATATTTGGCACCCTGTACTGCCTCAGCTCAGGCACTGCCCATTCGGTTCAGTATGCTATGGCCGCTATGCTCAAAGGCGCCAACGACGGTACTTTCAATTTCGTAAAAGACATCAAGGAGTACGGCGAAAAGGCCAAAATAATGAAGAAGATGTTCACCGACAATGGCTTCTATATTGTTTATGACAAGGATATGGGCGAAGATGTGGGTGACGGCTTCTACTTCACTTTCTGCTACCCCGATATGGGCGGCATTGAGCTCCTCAACGAACTGATTCGCTACGGCATCAGTGCCATCTCTCTCGACATCACCGGCAGCCACAAGCAGGGCATCCGCGCTTGTGTGGCTTTGGTGTTGCGCGATCAGTTCCCCGATTTGAAGGAACGTCTCGAGAAATTCCATGCCGACCATCCTATCAAATAAGATAGAGGTTATTTGATTTAGCTAATACTGATAGCGGGCAGTCGTTTCGATTGCCCGCTATTTTTATATTAAAAAGGAGAGCCAGTAATAGTAGGCTCTCCTTTTGTGTGTTTATTATGCTGTGATTGTTGGTACAGCTATCGGGTGATGACTTCCACTTGACGCTCAGAGCTTATAATGGCCTTTTGCAGGTCGAAATAATCTTCAGTATCCTTGTTCCAGTCAGTGAATGTGCCCACATGTCCACGTATGGTGACAATGAAGCGGCGGCCGTCCCGTTCAGAGATGATGTTGAACAAAGGCGCAACCAGTATGTCCCCTTCATGTTTCTTCAGCGTCTTGTGTGTGGCGGCTATCTTCAGGCGCTGGGTGAGTACTTCCGAGTTGATTCCGGTGTACATAAGGGCATTGAGCTCTTTGCCTTCAAATGTCCATGTGTCTTCGAACAGGATGGGGTTGACATCCACTCTTGCCGTTGGGGGGATAACAAATACATCGGTATTCGCATCGGCTATTCTTGCCTCGGAATATTGGTATTGTACGGTAGTGCATGAGGCCAGTAAGGCAGTGAGTGCAATTGAGCACAGGAGGGTCTTGATTTTCATGATTATTGCTTTTTTAAATTATTGTTTCTTGATGATTTTTGCAACACGGTCACCCACATGCAGCATATACACACCGTCCGAAAGATGGTTTATATCCACATGGGTTTGCTGTTGGTTGCCTTTTTGGTGCAGTATCAATCGGCCGGAAATGTCATAGAGCTGGATGTCTTGACCGTTGGTGTTGTTTATTACGATGGTCGAAACTGCCGGATTGGGGTAAAGGGAAATCCCTGCATCACTAACAGAGGGAATGGAAACCGGATAGTTGCTTTCGTAGCATCCCAGGTCCACCGCCCCATTGCGGCAACGTACAGAATGGTTCATATCGCCTTCGCGCACGCTTTCCTGAATCTTCTCTCCGGCATCTATGCATATCGACCCTCTCTGCAGGCTCCAGTCCTCATTACCCGTATATCCTTCGGGTCCGCGCACGTTGCAAGGTTGGATAAATCTTGGGCCTTGCTCGTCATCGTTGGTTTCGGATAGCTGGATGAGGGTGCTGTCGGCAAATGCAGTGTCGGACACTATGGCGTTGTACCGGATACTGGTGTCGCTCAGTTCCGAACGTATGCTGACCGATGAGTCGTTATTCCAGATAATATTGTTGGCTATCACGTTGCGTTGTCCATTCATTACCACTGCAGCACCTTGGTTGCACACAATGTCGCAGTTGATAATGCGCCCCGAGCCATGCAGGCTTGTCGCGTTGCCTACATTGTTGCTCACTATGCTTTGTCTCAGTGCTCCGCTGTATACAGCCACCGAAACCGGCGCGTGGTTAGAGTGGATAACTGAATAGTTCATCACGCAATCGGATAAGGAAACCACCTCTCCGCTGTCGCTATGGCATTGGCGTATCTCAAAATTCATGGCCTTCACGTTGTTATGAAGTTCCACGCAGCTGCCGTTCTCCGAATAGCCGTTCTGTATTGTCAGTCCGTTGAGTGTAAGCATCTTCGACGAGTTGTAATTGCAGAATCCATAGAGCACTTTCCGGCTGTTGCCGCCGTCCAGAATGGTGGGGTGCAATTTCGCGTCACGTTCAGCACTTGTGGTCTCGTTGCCGGCAAAACCACCCAGCACAGTCGCCTGGTTTATCAAGCGGAAAGCATATTCGTCGGTGGTGTCGCCGTAGTATATTCCCTCTTTCATCCAGATGTCGCGGGCCACCAGTTTATTCAGCTTCACTGCTGCTGCCAGGTTGCTGTTGGTCTTGTTCCAAGTGGTACCGTCGCCGGTGCCGTTGGGCGACACCAGGAAATGGGTGAGGTGACCGTCCCAGCCCGAAGGCTTGATGTTTATGACCATCTCGTGGTCGGACGAAAATCCCACCATGGTGCTCAGGGTATAGAAGCCGTCATAGCTGCCGCCCCATCCCCAGTTGAAGTGGAATTTATCGTTGTTGTTGTATCCGTCAAGCACAAAGGCGTGTCCGCCCTGGCTGCTCGACGTTCCGGCATATTCGATGGGTCGGCTGTTGTCTATTTCGTTGCGGATAAGGGCTTTCCATTTGTTGTCGTCGTTTACGTTGGCTCTTTTATAATATTCCGCATCGGTATATCCGAAATGTTTTAGTGCTTCGGGCACAAGATGGGTGAACGAACCGCTTCCCGACATGTGGTTCGGGTTTTGGTAACGCATTTCTACCACTATGCCACAATGATAGCACAGTCTCGATACCATGTCTTTCTGTTGTGCACTCGAGGAGTGTCTCACCCTGTCGGGCATGAGCGAATAGTCGTAGTCTGTTGTGTCGAAATCCACAGCCAGGATTCCGTATGTCTCGTGTCTGTACGACTTCGAGCCGAAGCCCCGTGTGGGGTATTGGTAATATCGAATTATCTGAGCCATAGCAGTGGCCACACAGCCCACCACCACAGGATTACCGTTCATTTTGGGACAATAATTGTTGTATCCGTAGCCCTGCTCCCATGTGGAAGTCAACAGGTATGAGTCGCTTTTGGGTCCGGGTGTAGTGGTCGGAGTGGCGTTCACCAGTTCGTTCCACTGTTTTAGAATCTCTTTGTTCACAGGGGCGTTTGCGGCAATGCCGTTGCCAATCTCTTCCGCATATCCGTCCAACCATGCCTCTACGCTCTCCGGCAGGCTGTTGCGGTCAAAGCATCCGTTCATTGAATAGCCCAGGATGGGGGTGCTGCGGTCGTCGGCACTCACCAGCACGAAACCTCTGTTGGCCAGATTGAAGACATAGAAACAGGTTGTCTGCTCACCTGCATTTTCGTTGGTGAACACCGTATGCAGTGTCAGTGAGTCGTCGGCTTTCATCAATCCGCGCATTTGCAGATAGTGGGAACCTGCCTTGAGGGCGGTGGCTTTTTCGACTGGACCGGCATAAACCAACTGTCCGATTAACAGTAAACTAATGATGATTGCTATGGGGCGCATGTCTATTTTTTTTGTTTGATTTCTTGTTATTTATGTTTATCTCTGCAGGCTTGTGTCAACCCAGTGACCTTATATTTTAAAATGCAAAAGTACAATTTTTTTCTGACTTACATAAATGTGCAGAAAAGAATTGTACTTTTTTATGTTTGGCAATCATGCCTTGCACGCAGCAGAATGCGCTACATGCGTTTTGTATAGCTTAGTATGAACTATTGCCCGAGATATTGGTCCACATGGTCGAAGACTATATCGGCGCGGATGTCGAAAGCCTCGCGTGAGGCATAGCCCACATGAGGCAGGCAGATGCAGTTGGGCGCATTCAGCAACGGGTGCTGCAAGGGTAGGGGAGGCTCTTTCTCGTACACGTCGATGCCCGCTCCGGCAATCTTGCCTTCGTTCAGGGCTGTGGCCAACGCCTCCATGTCTACCACGTTGCCGCGTGCAGTGTTGATAAGGATGGCCGTGGGTTTCATCATGCCTATGCGCTCCTTGTTGATAAGGTGGTGGGTGTCGTTGGTCATCGGCACATGCAGGGTCACTATGTCGCTCTCTTTCATCAAGGTGTCGAGGTCGGTGTATTTCACCCCCATCGCATTCACGTCGTCATGTTCGCTTCGGTTGTATGCCAACGCTTTGCATCCAAAGGCCAGCAGCAGTTTTATGGTGGCAGTGCCAATGGCTCCGGTGCCTACCACACCCACGGTTTTCCCGTGCAGTTCGCGTCCCAGGAAGTTGTTCCGTGTGCCGCCTTTATGTGTGTCGGCATCCAGCCAAGTGATTCTTCTCAGCACATCGAGCATCAATCCGATGGCCAGTTCGCTCACCGCCACAGTGGAATATCCGGCTGCATTCTGCACCTTAATGTTATGTTCCTCGCAATAGGCCAGGTCTATGTGGTCCAATCCGGTGAACGCCACCGACAGGTATTGTAACTTGGGGCATTGCTGCAGCACTGCTGCGGGCAGCTTGATGTTCGAAATCACCGCCACCTCGGCCTCTTTCATCCTTTCGACCAGTGTGCTTTCATCTTCTTTCCTGTCCAGATAATATTCAAACTGATGCCCTTTCTGGGCGTATTTTGCTTTCAGTTGTTCGAATCGCTCTTTGCTTATTCCCAAAGGCTCTACGCAAACTATTTTCATGATACTCCTGATTAGGTTATGTCCGGCATTGCCCGAACGGTTATTTTGTCTTGTTTTTGTTTTTCTTCACACTGAATCCGAATCCGCCTATCTTTTCTCCCAGCCCGTAGTATTTTCCGTGCGAGAAGGCCAGTGGGTTGGCGTGGTTCAGCTGGAACGCTCCCGTACCTTTGTCTATCAGGCTCTCTTCGGCATCCACTGCCACCACCTCTGCCATAAACATATCGTGGCTTCCCAGCGGTTTCACTTCTGTTACGTGGCATTCTATATTCAGTGGACTTTCGGCTATCAGCGGAGCTTTCACCACTTGCCCTTTTTCGGGCGTGAGGTGCATCTCCTTGAATTTGTTCCAATCCCGCCCACTGCGCACGCCACACCAGTCGGTGGCTCGCGCCAGCTCCTCGGTGGTCAGGTTGATTACAAACTCTCCGCATCGGCGTATGATGTCGTACGAATGCCGCTCCCTTCTCACCGATATATAGCACATGGGCGGGTCACTGCATATTGTACCCGTCCATGCTATTGTCAGTATGTTGTAGTTCTCGGGGGCATCGCCGCAGCTCACCATCACCGCCGGGAGCGGGTATATCAGTGTGCCGGGTTTGAACGGAACTTTCATCTGTTTCCTCCCCCCTTATTCTTTGAATTTCTTGTCCAGCTCGTCAATCCAGCCTTTAAATTGTCGGTCGGTTTCTGCCAAGTTGGCCACAGTCTTGCATGCGTGGAGCACGGTGGCGTGGTCTTTGTTGCCGCATTGCAGTCCGATAATGGCCAGCGACGACTTGGTCAGCTTCTTGGCAAAATACATGGTGAGCTGGCGTGCTTGCACTATTTCGCGTTTGCGTGTGCGCGACTGGATGCTGTCAATAGGTATGTTGAAATAGTCGCACACTACCTTCTGTATATACTCGATTGTCACTTCGCGGTTGGTGCTCTTTACAAAGCGGTCCACCATCTGGCGCGCGAGGTCGAGGGTGATGTCGCGGTGGTTCAGCGACGACTGTGCCATCAGCGATATCCTTGCCCCTTCCAGCTCCCGCACATTGGTGTTGATGTTGTAGGCTATGTATTCTATCACTTCTTCGGGCATCTCCACTCCGTCGCTGGCCTGTTTCTCACGCAGGATGTTCATGCGGGTTTCCACATCGGGCGGCAGCAGCTCTGCGGCAAGTCCCCATTTCAGTCGCGAGGTGAGGCGGGTTTCCAACCCCTGCAGTTCGCTCGGGGCCTTGTCGCTGGTAATGATGATTTGCTTCCCTGCCTGATGCAGTGTATTGAATATGTGGAAGAATGCCTCCTGTGTGCGTCCTGCCTTATTGCTCCAGAACTGTATGTCGTCCACTATCAGCACGTCAATCAGCTCATAGAAATGCACAAAGTCCGATGTGGTGCCGTTACGCCCGGCGTCGGCATATTGTTGCATGAATTGCTCGGAAGTAACATATAGTACCGTCAAGTCGGGGTGCAGCTCCTTGGTCTTCAGTCCGATGGCGTTGGCCAAGTGCGTTTTGCCCAGACCCACTCCGCCATACAGCATCAGCGGGTTGAAGGCGGTCTTGCCGGGCTTGTCGGCCACAGCATATCCTGCCGCGCGGGCCAGCCGGTTGCATTCTCCCTCTACATAATTATGTAATGTATACGAGGCGCTCAGTTGCGAGTTGATGCGCATCTTTCTGATTCCGGGAATCACAAAGGGGTTCGGCAGCTCTTTCGGTCCGTCGTTGTTCAAGGTAAAGGGCACCTCGCGCGGCGGATTCAAGGTCTGCGCGTGGCGGGTCATTGGCAGGTTTGCCGTTATCGGTTTGTCGTCGATGCTGGTATCCATCATCACACTATATTGTAGACGGGCTTCCGGACCCAGCGAACGTTCTATGGCCCTCTTCAGCATCTCGGCGTAGTTCTCTTCCAACCATTCATAAAAGAATGGGCTCGGCACCTGTATTGTCAGAGTGTTCCCGTCCAGCTTCACCGGCACTATGGGCTTAAACCAGGTGGCAAAGGCTTTCTCGCTTTCCTTGCCCACCAGGTTGTCACTGATAAATGACAGGCACTCATCCCATACCTTCTGATAATCCTTCTCCATAGTATATCGTAGTTTTTTACTTTTTCACTGTAATTATATCATTTAGGCGACATCACTGTTCCGATGTTCACAATGCAAAAGTGCAACAAAAATATCACCCATGCTAATGAAAAATAATTTTGCTATTTCCAATTTTTTTTTGTAAAGCATTTTGTCCCGCTCGCTGTTTCTCTTTTCCCCATATACCACAAAAAGCTGTTTCCTAACCCATTTTATTTTTTACCCTATTTTTATACCCCCATAATATACAATTTTTATTTCAATTATTGTCATTTTTTTTGCCTTTTTTCACCTTTTGTCACCCCAAATGTTGATAACCTTTTCAACTTTCTGAACCATAGTTTCATGTAAGCTAATAACTAGTTTAATGTATTGTTTTATAGTTATTTGGCTTTAATTGGTTGATTTTCAAAAATGCTGTATTTCGGGCATTTTTTCTAAGTTGTTAGTCTTCAAAATCATCTATTCTTATTCACAAAATCTGGTTCACAATTTTTATTTTTCTGTTCACTTTTTTCACCCTTTTTGGGTTGGAAAAATTGCCTCTTTTTCCCCCTCGCGTCCCGACTTTTGTTCTCTCCGCGCAGCAATCGAAACCGTTTGCCCTTTGCTTTCCCTTTTCTTCTGTCTCAAAATCAATGTTTGTCCCCGTCGCCCCCTTTCTCCGGTGGGGTCGCTTCGGTGATGCTGCCACCCGCCCGGCCTTCCGCCGACTGCCTCTTTCCCGTTCTTCTCCGGTGAAGCCCCCCTTCGGTTGAAAAGCTGTTCATAACTTATAAAATATCAACACTCGTTTGTGTAAAAAGCCCCCTTTCCCCGCATGGTCATTCCCCCTCCGATAATCAGGCTCGCATCCGCATGGGGTGTATTTGCCTTTGCACCCTGCTGCCTGTTATAGTCCGCAACCCGGTTCGTTAGCTCAACCTGCTTTTGCTGCAGGATTGCTGTCGGCTCTTGTTTTGTTCGCTCATGGTGACTGACCCACACCGCATCCAGAGCGAACCAACAGCGAACCTACACCGAACCCACCCCCGCGAATCATTAATAATTATGAATAATGTAATACCAATTAATCATCTGCTTTGCCCGCTTTATTCCCTCCTGCAACAATCCCGTTTCGCCCATTGCCCCATTCCGGTCCAAGTGAAAATCTGTCAAGCGATTTCAGGAATACACACTCGCTTTTGGGTTTGTTCATCATAGTCTCAGCTTCGCTTACTCTTCACCCCTAATTAAGCCCTTCTCTTGCTTTCTTTCACCACAGTGGTTAAGAAGGTCATTTGATGTCGTGAGATGGTGGTGGACGGTGGGCGAAGTTTGAAGGAATAAGGATATGAAATGGGTCGGAGGCTGATTGAATCCGGAGTGTATGTGCAGGGAAGGCGCGTAAAGGCGTAGAGGCAAATGCTCAGAAGGGGGAAATTGTCTGCTGAAAGTGGTGGCGCGATGGCAAAACGAGATGCCGGTTGCGGACAAGCGGGACGGGTGGAGGATGGGCTGAATGTTGTGCGGATGGGCTTTTGGGAGGGTGGGAATGGAGGCATTCGGTGGGGTGTGTTGAGCTACAAAAGATGCTTTTTGCACACCCTGTTCAAATTTTTTTTATAAAAAGTACCATTATATAAAAATAAAAGAGTAACTTTGCAAAAGAATTAAACGCAAAAAAATAAAGTTTTTTTATATAACACATTTAAATTCAAATCAAATGAAAACAGCTTATAATTTCAATGCAGGTCCTTGCGTCCTGCCGAAAGAGGCCGTTGAGTCCACAATCAACGCCATCCGTGACTTCGACAATACTGGTATCGGTTTGATGGAGATCTCCCACCGTACCCCCGGTTGGGAGCGCACCATGGAGGAAACCCGCCAGCTTTGGCGCGACCTTCTCAACATCCCTGCCGAGTATGAGATACTGTTCCTCGGCGGTGGTGCCAGCACCCAGTTCATGACCGTTCCCGCCAACCTGCTCAACAAGAAGGCTGCTTACCTGCAGACCGGTGTTTGGGCCAAGAAGGCTGCCAAAGAGGCTAAGAATTTCGGTGAGACTGTAATCGTTGCCAGCAGCGAGGACAAGACCTACAGCTACATCCCCAAGAACTTCCTTGAGAAGGTTCCCGCCGATGCCGACTACTTCCACATCACTACCAACAACACCATCTATGGTACCGAAATCAAATACGATATCGAGAATTGCCCCACCATGTTGGTTGCCGATATGAGCTCCGACATTATGAGCCGTCCCGTTGATGTGACCAAATACGGTCTCATCTATGGTGGTGCCCAGAAGAATGTGGGTCCTGCCGGTGTCACCTTTGTGATTGTCCGCAAAGACATCCTCGGCAAGATTACCGACCGTACTTATATGAACCCCCTGCCCACTATGGTCGACTATCGCACCCACGCTGCCGAAGAGGCCAAGAACATCTCCATGTTCAACACTCCTCCTGTGCTCCCCATCTTCGTTATGCATGAGACCCTGAAATGGGTTAAGGACACCATTGGCGGCGTTGCCGAGATGAACAAGCTCAACCTGAAGAAATCTGCTCTCCTGTACGAGGAAATCGACCGCAACACCATGTTCCGCGGCACCGTTGAGTGCAAAGAGGACCGCTCCATCATGAACCACTGCTGGGTTATGGCCGAAGGCCGTGAGAACCTGCAGGATGCTTTCATGGCCTTCGCCAAAGAGCGCGGCATGGTCGGCATCAAGGGTCACCGCAGCGTAGGCGGTTTCCGCGCCAGCCTGTACAATGCTTGCACCTACGAGGCTGTTGAGGCTCTCGTCCAGTGCATGCAGGACTTCGAAAAAGCCAACAAGTAATATTATTTAAATCCGGATATCCTTGACATGCGGCTGGCAGGCGATGTGAAGGATATCCTTTATTTCAACAAAAGTTAAAACACAAACACATGAAGATTCTCGTTGCAACTGAGAAACCTTTCGCCAAAGTGGCCGTTGACGGCATCCGCGAAGTGGTTGAGAAGAATGGCCACACTCTGGCTCTTCTCGAAAAATATACCGATGTAAACGACTTCTACAAGGCCGTTGAGGATGCTGACGCTCTTATCGTGCGTTCCGACAAGGTCACCAAGGAAGTTATCGACCACGCTAAAAACCTGAAGATTGTTGTCCGCGCCGGTGCCGGTTACGACAACCTCGACCTCGAGGCTTGCACCGCTCGCAACATCGTGGCTATGAATACCCCCGGTCAGAACAGCAACGCTGTGGCCGAGCTCGTTATGGGTATGCTGGTATATGCCGTTCGTAATTTCTACAACGGCAAGAGCGGCTCCGAGCTGATGGGCAAGAAACTCGGTATCCTTGCTTTCGGTAATGTTGGACGCAATGTCGCCCGCATCGCCAAGGGCTTCGGTATGGATGTTTACGCTTACGATGCTTTCCTCACTGCCGACCAAATCAACGAGTCTGGTATGGCCAAGGCCGTTGCCAGCCAGGATGCTCTCTTCGAGACCTGCGACGTGGTGTCCCTCCATATCCCCGCCACCGCCGAGACCAAACAGAGCATCAACTACGCTCTTGTCAACAAGATGCACAAGGGTGGTATTCTGGTGAACAGCGCCCGTAAGGAAGTCATCAACGAGCCCGAACTGCTCAAACTGATGGCCGAACGCACCGACCTCAAGTACATCACCGACATCATGCCCGATGCAGATGCTGAATTCAAGGCTTTTGAAGGCCGCTACTTCGCCACTCCCAAAAAGATGGGTGCCCAGACCGAAGAGGCCAACATCAACGCCGGTATTGCTGCTGCCAACCAGATTAGCGATTTCTTCGCCACTGGCAACACCAGATTCAAAGTGAATAAATAATAATTGTATTTATTCTCAATAATGATAGAAAAGGGGAGACGCAAGCCTCCCCTTTTTACTTCTCACAAGTATGATTTGTATCTTCAATCCCGAGCATGACCTCTGTCTCGCCAATGGGGGCAGGAATTATGTGCCGCCAGCTTCGGCAAGGACGTTTGCGGCCGAGTCGTGCGGGCTGATGGGCCTGCTATATCCTTCTGCCCGATGCATTTCGGCAACTGGAGCTGCTACGCTCCCAGAAGAGGATGGCCCGATTGTGCCTTGGGGATGGGATATGACTCTCAAGGGTTGGCTTTTGCGGCAGGGAGTCCCTGAACGAATGATGCCGTCGGATGCCATGCTGGCTGATTGGCGGGAGCTGCAGCATAGGACTTCCTGGCTTCCATTGCAGCCCCACAGTCGAGCCGTGACCACGCCTGGCGAGATAGAGAGATTGTTGACCCATTGCCCCGACTTGGTGATGAAGGCTCCTTGGTCAGGGTCGGGAAGGGGACTGAGATGGGTGTCAGCTAAGATGACTGACCACGATAGGGCTTGGCTCGACAGGGTGGTACGAACCCAGAGGTGTGTCATTGTGGAGCCGCGATGGGTGGTGAGCTACGACTATGCCTTAGAATACCGCATCGATGCAGAAGGATTGACCTTTGGGGGATTCTCGCTATTCGACACTGCAAATGGGGTTTATCGGGGTAACCGCCTGCTGCCGGACGAGGAGATAGCCCGCATTGTGGGTTTCCAACCGGAGTTGCGCACCACTTTGGAAAAATGGCTGCTGGAGAATGTTGCACCGCGCTATAGGGGGCCTTTGGGGGTGGACATTATTCGCGATAGCGAAGGCAACCACCATGTGGCCGAAATCAACCTCCGCCACACGATGGGTATGATTGCCCATGCGTATCTTGCCTTGCACCAAGAACTGAAAGACAAGCTCTTTGTCCCTACAGTGAAATATTATTCTTCGGATGTCGACAATAGATAGTTTTTTTAGAACGATAAGGCCTGCATTGCTTAATGTGTAAGTTTTAGGAATTAGAAGAATAAGCATCAATGGTTGGGGTGTACTTTGTGATTGACAGATTAATTGCTATGGAAGGGTATGGGAATGTTACACAGAAAAAAACGTAGGGATAGAATTTTTTTTCTTATATGTCGGAAAAAGTGAGTATCTTTGCAACCGATTTTATGAGGGAGTAATTGGCGACAGAGGTCGTGAGGGCTGTCAACAAATCACTGGTCTGTAAAGACTTGGCAGTTTTCAGAAGCAATGAGACTCATAGGTACGCCAGAGGCGTGTCTGTGGTCTTTTTTTTGTGGCCGACTCCTTGAAACAAGAAGAACAGAACAGATATAAAGGTATAATAGTATATAAAATGACATCACGTTTTCTATTCTTTGCAGCCTTCATGGTGTTTATCATCTTCATGTTGGCTTTGGATTTGGGTGTATTCCACAAAAAGGATCACGTAATTAAGATTAAAGAGGCGGCAATCTGGACCGGTATATGGGTATTGCTGGCCATGCTGTTCGGCCTGCTGCTGAGGTTTAAGGCAGAATGGGTGCATGGCATCACTTCGATGGACGAACTGCTGGAGTATGCCAAAGGAGGCGTGCTGGCTCACAGGATATTGCCCGAGATGGATTTCGGGGCAGCACTGGAGATATATAGAAAAGAGGTTTTCTCGCAATATCTGGCGGGTTACTTTTTGGAAGAAACGCTGTCGATAGACAATATCTTCGTGATGATTATGATTTTTGTGAGTTTCGGTATTGACAAACGCTACTACCACCGTGTGCTGTTTTGGGGCATTCTGGGTGCTATTGTGATGCGTTTCTTGTTCATCTTCCTCTTGGGTGCGGTGATAGACCGCTTCGCATGGGTTCTGGCTGTGTTTGGAGTGGTGCTTATATATAGCGGTATCAAGATGTTCCGCGACAAGGGCGATGAGAAAATCGACACGGCGAACCATCCGGTGGTGAAATTTGCCAGCCGCATATTGCCTGTAAGCCGCACATCGGAAGGCCACGATTTCTTTATCAAGAAGGATGGCCGTATGTATATGACTCCTCTGTTCTTGGTGTTGCTGGTAATAGAGTTTTCGGATGTGATATTTGCAGTGGACAGCATTCCTGCTGTGTTCTCGGTCACTACTGACACGTTTATAGTCTATTTCTCCAACATCTTTGCAATTATGGGATTGAGGTCGCTCTTCTTCCTGTTGAGCAATGTGACAGATATGTTCTGGCTGCTGAGATACGGGTTGGGACTGTTGCTGTGTTTCATTGGGGTGAAGATGATAGGACATGAGTTTTTCGGATGGGAAATCAGTACTATAGCTTCACTGATGGTGATATTGGGTATCTTGGTGGCTTCAATCTGCCTGTCGCTGCTGTTTCCCAAAAAGAAACGTGCGGTGTCCCCGATATCCGAATGATATCATGGGGGTGACTAATATAGAGAGGAATTGAATGTTTTTAGTTGAGTCTTTTCTGCTGGCGTTGGCATTGTGTGTCGACAGTTTGGTGGTTTCCACCACCAGTGCGTTCAAGAGCAAGATGAGCTATCGGCGCGGATTGCTGATGGCTGTGGTGTTTGCTTTTTTCCAGGGGCTTTTCCCGTTGTTGGGGGCTTTGTTGGGTACGGCATTCAAGGATGTGGTGTCGGCGTTGGACCATTGGATTGCTTTCGGTTTGCTGCTTGCAGTGGGCGGCAAGATGATATGGGACGCCATTTTTGTGGGAGAGAACGAACCTCAGCTGGATTTGAGCCGTTTCAGCACCCTGTGTGTGTTGGGTGTGGCCACCAGTATTGATGCTTTTGTTGTGGGCATTGGTTTTGGATTGAATAGTACGCTCTTCGAGACGCTGGTGACTGTGCTCATTATCGGAGTTGTGACATTTGTGGTGTCGTGTGTGGGGGTGTATTTGGGCAAACGGAATATACCAGTACCAGACAAGGCCGCCACTATCATGGCCGGCCTTGTGCTGATTGGGTTGGGCACCTATACACTGCTGGAGCATACGGTGCTGCAATAGAGGTTTCTGTTTATAGATCTAATCCCATGCTTAGGTAGCATCCCCATTTGGTGGGTTCGTTATAGCGCGACCAGTGGACATTGAAGCTGATGGGGCCGATCATTGATTGGTATCCCACTTGAAGTGCCAGGGCATAGTCAGTGATGGTGTTCATGCGAAATTCGGTCATTTTCTCTGTCATAATTGTACTATATCCTGCGACAGTAAGGGTGAGGAATAACTTGCTGCCAACACGGAAACGCAGGTCCACATTTCCTACTACACAGATGGGACTGTATAGGATATAGTGTGGCAGGTTGTAGCCAATATAGGGTAACTGGTTGGGATAGAATCGGCCTGCTGTGGTGCCTCCAATGTAGCAGGTGAGCCAATCGGAATAGTTTCCAGAACCTTCCATGTTTTTATTATCAAAGTTTAAATTGCCCCACAAAGAGGGTATCAGGGCTATACGGGGGTGAAGTGCAAAGACTTTTTTGATGTGTAGGTTCAGATTGTGCGACAGATCATGTGCTATATAATAATCAAAAGTCTCGTCAGTGACCTGTTTTGGACTGTCAGGGGAAGATTCTAGGTGCTGTTTCTCAATGAAGAGGGAGTCAGTATCATCAAGGTCAAGCTTTATCTTGTATGATTGGTATATGTAGAATGAATATTTGATCCCCATGTCAATACCCTTGGTGGGGAAATAGCTGTCGTCAGTATTGTCGTAAACTAGTTCCAGAGAGGGGCCAAATGTGAATACGTTCCAGTTGCGGCTTCGGGTGATTCGATTGCCAACCCATATTCTTTCTTTATAGTATGGGTTTTCGAAAGGGTTGTCGGAATCACGGTAATAGTAAACGGTCTGTTCGTAGGGTGTAGAGTGGTACTCAAAACCAAGTTTGGCGAAACCATCACGCCAGGAATGGGTTATTGCGTAGATTTCGGCATGATTATACCATACTGATTTATTCTGGTCTTCACTGTTGATGATGCTGGTTATGGCCTGCTGTGCGGATTGGCTTATGAGATTTTGGTAGCGGGTGTGCAGACGAATGCCTATAGAGGGACCATTGAGGATGGCATATTTCAAGTCAATGGTAGCGGAGGGATTGTTGCCAACGAAGAGGGTGAAGTCGGCTTTGAACCCGGAGAGTTTCCGACGGTTGAAGCCCACATTGATGGCAGCAGATAGCATGGTTCTCGAGTCGAAATGCAAGCCAAAACCGAATTGGTGAATAGGGCCACGCTTGCAGTGGAAAGTGAGGGTAAAGGGCTCTTTGTCGCCGTAAAGGCTATAGGACACCTGGTCGAAAAGGCCGGAGCCGTACATGACTGCCATTTCCTCTTCGATTTCGCTGCTGCTGTACAATCCGCTGTCGGCTATTATGCTTTTCTTCCTGAAGTAGCTGGCAATTCGTTCGTCTATTCCGTCATATTCAACGCGTCCTATAACAACTTTATGGTCGTTGACATTGATGGCGGGAACGTTGGATAGTTGCGTGGTGTGTTGGCTGCCCACTTTCTCTTTAATGGCTTTCAGTTTCTCTCCCTGGCTCTGGGCGGCAATATATCCGCGGTGGAGGCATTCGGCTATGGATAGCGAGTCGAAACTCATCATGTTCATGCCGCTCATGTCGGGTTTGATATACACATCGGCCAGGGGCACGGTGACGTCTAAGGCATCTTTGCCCATAAGCGAGATACATTGCAGGAGCAGCTCGGACATACCATTGATTTCGGAATAGGTTCTGGGTTGGCTCAGATTGACACCGATAATGTAGTCGGCACCCATGGCGCGAGCCATATCGGTGGGGAAGTTGTTACGTGTGCCGCCATCGATGAAGATGTGTCCGTCACGACGCAGGGGGGTGAAGAAGAAGGGAATGGACATCGTGGAGCGCATAGCGTCGGGCAAGTAACCGCTGGTCCAGTACTTGGCTTTCATCGACACGAGGTCAGTCGCCACACAGCAGTATGGGATAGGCAGTGTGGAGAAGTCGATGGAATCCTGATATCCTACTGTGAGACTGTTGATGATTTTGTTGACATTGTAACCATAGATATATCCGTCGGGCAGGTTGGCAATGATGTTTGAGGTGAATTGTTGTGTCACCTCCGAAGTGGACAAGCGGTTTTGCTCTTCATTGACTTTGCGGGTATGGTATTCCTCGCGGGCGCGGCGTTCCCACTCGTCGCTTTCATAGCGGAAAGGGGTTCGGATAAAGTACGTGTCGTTGTATTTTCGGCGCATGTAGGCCATTTTATCAACGGGTACTTGGTCACTCAGCATCACACCCCAATTGGTGTTGGTGAGAATGGAGTCGATGGTCTTGGCATTGTAACCCATGGACACCAGACCACCTACCAAACCTCCCATACTTGTACCTAGTACCATATCGATGGGAATGCCCAGCTCCTCGATATATTCGAGGGCTCCGATGTGTGCCGCCCCCTTTGCTCCTCCGCCGGCCAGCACCAGTGCGACGGTGGGTCGGTATTTTCGGATAGAGTCCATTTTGTGCCTCATGCGGGCTATCGCAGCGGCATCGGCATCGGGGTCAATACTATGAGAGGCCAGATTGTGCTGTGCCTGTATTGTGGACGAGAGCAACAGTGCAGCGGTCAAAAAAGTAAGAATCTTTTTCATGGTATGGAAGATTTGGGTTATATTTATGCATTATAGACTGACAATTGTAACAATGGGGTAGTGGTCGGAGAGATAGGGTACGCCATAGTCGTCGGTCAAGGTGCGGAACTCCTTCACCCCTTTCCATCCGCGCACAAAGAAATGGTCAATCTGTGAGGCCTTGGCCTTGCCGAAAGCATTGTAAGTGCTGGCGCTGTCGGTCGCTTCCGCCAAGTCGCGAGCCGAAATCAGGTTGTTCTCCTTGAAGGGAAGGAATATTGTGTCGTCCAATGTAGAGTTCATGTCGCCTCCTATGATAACAGGGAGATTGTAATTCTCGCTGATGTTGCAAAGCTGCAACACTGAGTTTCGACGTGCTTCCTGACCCACGTGGTCGAGGTGTGTATTGATATAGATAAATTCTTTCCTTGATTGTTTTTTTAAGTGGAAATGCGCAAAGGTCAAAGTGCGGATGCAAGCGGCGTCCCAGCCCCTGCTTACGGAGTCGGGTGTGGGACTGAGCCATTCAGTGTGCCAGTCGATGAGTGTGAGGCTCTCGGGACGGTAGTAAATGCACATGCTTTCGCCTTCGCGGTCGCCGTTGTCGCGGCCTACGCCTATGCGGACATACTCTCCGGCCAATACGCTGTCCAGATAGTCTGTCTGATCGGGCAAGGCTTCCTGCAGGCCTAATGCATCGGGTTTCTCCTTCAGTATCATGTTGGCGACAGCCTCACGACGATTTCCCCAAGCATTTTCTCCGTCTTCGTTGATAGACCAGGGGCTGCTGTTGCGGATGTTGAACGACATGAATTTTATGTCTTTGGGAGTGCAACCCACCATCAGTGCCACAAGGCACAGCAACAATATCTTTTTCATGGCAGTCGGGATTAGCGGATATTCTCTATCGATTTCTTAGTCCATGCAATGAAGAACTCCAACACTTTCTTGCGGTCATAACTCGTGCCTTCTTCAAGGTAGGAGCTGTTCTGAATGTGGAGCACATTGCCTTTCTCATCGAGGATGACAAACACCGGATATCCGAAGCGTCCGGGGTTGCCCAGCCGTTTCATCAATTCGAGGTCTCTGTCCTTCTTAGGGACATTGACGTGTATGTAGACATAGTTCTCTTTAATAACATGGGCTATCTCCTCGTCTTTAGTGATAAAATCGGCAAACCGTAAGCACCAGGGGCACCAGTTGCCTCCCACCTGGCAAATCACCTTGCGCCCGGTGGCGTTGGCCTCGCTTAGGGCTTTCTCTATCTGCTCCCAGGGCGATATGGTCTCGTCATATACTTTGGGGAGGCGTTCTTTGTCCTTGTTTTCTTTTTGGACGTTTTGTACGTTCGCCTGATTGGAAAGGGTAGGAGTGCTTTTTTTGCTGTTTTTCTGTTGTGCCCAAGCGGGGGCAGTCAATGCCAGAACCATCAATAATAAGATGACTTTTTTCATAGTGATGAGTATTTAATCTGTTATTTTTTTTATTCTCAAAAACTTTGCAAATATACAAAAAAATGTTCAATCCATGATAATTGTTTTGCAAAAACTTGTTCAAAATGGTATATTCCTGCATAAAGGGAGCTTTGTAAACCAGTATGCTGCACTTTTTTTAGTCGAAAAAACGTTGCAGGACGTTCTATCGATAAACGTCTTGTGTTGTATTTGGGCAGGTCCAGTGTAAAGTTTAAAGAGTAATATCCATGCAAGTATCTTTGACGACACTAGTCTCAGCCGTAGACACTTGATGGTATAGATATAAGCCTTATCCAGTTGGCTCTGAGAGTAAAGGCGTTCTTCTCTAATGCAATCTCTCCTCTTGGATGAGTGATGCAGGTCTATTGCAGTAGGAATTGCTCCACCTGGTCGGGGGCAATTGCTTGGCTTATTGTGTAGTTGCCAATCTGCTCGCGGCGTAATCCTGCAAGGAAGGCACCGCTGTCGAGAGCCAGTCCGAGGTCTCGCGCGATGCTGCGAATATAGGTCCCTTTGCCGCAGCGGATGCGGAAGTCTAACTGGGGCAGTTGGTCGGGAACTACGCCCAGCGGATTGTTGTAGAGGTGGTGGAGTTCAGTGGGGACAGATGCTGTGGCTTCCAATTCGGCATCCGACACTTGGCGGTCAGGGTCGCCTGGGCGGAAATCCGTTATCTCGAATTGTGCAACATGCACCTCTTTGGGTGTTGGCAATGGTGTGTCAGCCGCTGTTTCTGATTCATCTGAGGCATTTCCCTGCCGTGCATATTGGTACGCCCGCTGCCCGTTTATCTTCACGGCGCTGAACATTGGCGGCACTTGCTGAATATTGCCGGTAAACTGCGGCAGGGTGTCCGCAATCAGTTGTGGGGTGATGTGGGCAAAGGGATAATAGTGGTCGATTGGCCGCTCCAGGTCGAAACAAGGAGTAGTGGCCCCCAGCACCATTGTGCCGCTATACACTTTCTCGCCCGATTGCAGCTCGTCGATGCGTTTTGTGGCTTTGCCCACACACACCAGCAGCAATCCTGTCGCAAGGGGGTCGAGGGTCCCCGCGTGGCCTATCTTGAATTTCTTGATGCCATAGTGGTTGCGTATCACTGCCCGCACCTTGCCCACCGCCTGGAATGATGTCCATTGGCGGGGTTTATCGATGGGCAGGACAACGCCTTCCAGCAATTCTTCTAGCGTCATCAAATCTGCGAGAACACGATGGCCAGCGAGCCTACAATAACACAATAAAGTGCAAACCAGATGAGTTTGCCTTTCTTGACGATATTAATCATCCATTTGCAGGCAAGGCATCCGCTCACGAATGCTGCAATGAAACCGATGGCCAACGACAACGGAGGCAGTCCAGCCATAGCGCTGCTCACACCCACTTCGGCCATATCCTTTACATCCAGAAGGGCTTCGCCCAGTATGGGAGGTATGACCATAAGGAATGAGAACTGGGCCAGTTTCTCTTTCTTGTTGCCAAGCAGGAGTCCGGTGGCAATAGTGCTGCCCGAACGAGAAAGTCCCGGCAGTACGGCCACAGCCTGGGCTATACCGATGACGAAAGCATGCAGGGGCGAAATGTTTTCGCGCTGACGCGGCTTTGCCCAATACGAAAAGGCCAGCAGTGTGGCGGTAACCAGCAGGCAGATGCCCACCACCAGCAGGCCGCTGCCAAATATCTCCTCCACGCGGTCTTTGAAAAAGAATCCCACTATGGCCACAGGAATCATGGAGATGAGAATATTAATCACATAGCGTGTACCGTCATTCCATTTAAACTTGAAGAAGTCTTGGAACAACCACACTATTTCCTTCCACAGGATAACGATGGTGCTGAGCACTGTGGCCACATGTACGGCTATTGTGAAAGCCAGGTTCTCCTCACCGTTGAGGCCGAACAGATAGGCACCAATGGCAAGATGTCCGCTACTGCTAACAGGCAGATATTCGGTGAGTCCCTGCACGAGACCCAGCACGAGAGCTTCAAACCAATCCATTATTCTTCAGTTTTATTTTTGGGACGATACATGATAGCCACAATCTCGGTAACGAGACCCAGGATGATGAATATGGGTGCTGCAAATAGACGGCGGCCGTTAAACATTTCGGGGTTGAAGACGTTGGGGTCGTCGCTGCCGCCTCCGGCCAACAGTATATAGCCCAACAGGAGCAGGACCACACCCACAATCATGATGATATAGTTTGTTTTTCCAAAGACAAACGAGAATTGTTTTTCGTTGCTGTCTGTGTTCTTAATTTCTTTTGCCATATTGAATTGTCGGTTTAATATAAGGTATTAATTCTGTTAATGGTGTTTCGTTGTCAGTATGCAAGATAGCGGTGCAGGGCCGAAAGTGTGGAGAGAAACGAGAGTATGATGCCCAAAATGATGACCAGGGTGGCTATGCCGGCATACCATATCATGTGCGTGCTGCTGAGAAGGTCCAGCCCACCCAGCGATTGGTTGAACACTCCGAGCGATATGGCCAATGCCAGCAGGGCAAATACGGCGCCCAGCAAACCGTACCACACGCTCCGGGCCAGATAGGGCCGCGATATGAAGGCTCTTTTGGCCCCCACCAACTGCATGGTGCGGATGGTTTCGCGCTGCGAGAACAGCGATATGCCAATGGTGCTGCGTATCATCAGTATGCTTACCAGGATGAGAATCACCATAAACACTATGAGAAACCATGTGGCCTTGTAGAAAACGCTGTTCACGTGGTTCACCACATTCTCCTGATAGGCAACCCCCACCACATACTCCAAACCTCTCACCTCGCTCTCGAAACGGTCTATGCCCCCGCGGCGTATCTCGTTGGTGGCATCGGGCAGGTAGTCGGCCTTGAGGTTCACCATCATGCTGGGATAAAGCGGATTGTAGCCTATAAAGCCCACAAAGTCATCGTCCAGCACCTCGGTAAATATCTCGGCAGCTTTCTGCCGCGAGATATAATCCACATGCTTTACGTAAGGCATGGCCTCGATGGTGGCCTTCAGTTGTTGGGCATCCTCGTCGGTGATGTCGGCCACCAAATCAACTTTGTATGTAATACGCTCCTGCATATCGTGGGTGGCTCGGTAGAAATGATATTCCACCATCATACACAACCCCAGCAAGAACAACACCAGGGTGATGCTCAAGATAGTTGAGGAATGTGTCTCCCACAAATTAACCTTGCTCCGTTTCATTGTCAAGTGAATGAGGTTCTGTTTGTTGATGTGTTATTTAGTGTGTCGTTCCGGTTGTGGAGCCAGACATGTACTAGTTGGCAAGCATCACCGGCATAACCAGCATCAGGATGTCCTCGGAACGCTCCTCGTCTTCATACACGGGGAACATAATGCCGGCGCGGCTGGGGTGCGAAAGCTCTATCAGTATCTGCTCGGTGTCGACATTCGAGACCATCTCCATAAGGAATTTGGCGTTAAAGCCTATCTCCATAGGCTCACCCTCGTATTGGCAGGGCAGCTTCTCGTTGGCGTCGTTCGAAAACTCGAGGTCCTCGGCGCTCACCACCAGTTCGCGGGGGCTGATAGACAGTCTCACCTGGTTCGAAGCCTGGTTGGCAAAGAGACCCACGCGGCGCAGGGTGTTGAGGAACGAATTGCGGTCGATGGTCAGTTTGTTGGGGTTCTCCTTGGGGATGGCGGCATCGTAGTTGGGGTAGCGGCCGTCCACCAGGCGGCAGGCAATATAGAAGTTTTCGAAAGAGAAGAATGCATTGATTTTGTTGTACTCCAAAACCACCTCCGTCTCTTCCTTGATGCTCGACAGGATGTTGCGCAGCATCACCACCGGTTTGCGGGGCAGGATGAACGACACTGTCTCCTCCGAATGGACATCTTTGCAGCGGTAGCGCACCAGCTTATGGGCATCGGTGGCCACAAAGGTGAGAAATTCGGGTCCTATCTCGCAGTATATACCGCTCATCTGCTGGCGCATCTCGTCGGTCGAGGCCGCAAAGGCGGTCTTGCCGATGGCGTTGGCCAGGATTGAACCGGGCATGGTGATGGAAGTGGTTTCACGGGCTTCGGGCATCGAGGGGAACGTTTCGGGGTCTTTGCCGGCCAGGCGGTACTTGCCTTCGCCCGAAGTGATGCTGATGGCAAACGTGTTGTCGTCGACCGAGAAGGTAAGAGGCACATCCTCAAGGTTCTTCACTATGTCGAGCAGCAGTTTGGAAGGGATGGCGATATCGGTGATGCCTTCCACACGGCCCGATTCCACCTCTATCTTGGCAACGAGAGTTGTTTCGAGGTCGGTGGCGCGGATTGTAAGCAACCCTTCGTCCAAATGGAAATGAAAACAATTAATGATAGGAACGGTGTTGCTGTTTGTAATTACACCGCTCAACGACTGTATCTGTTTGGAAAACAGAAGGCTGTTGATGATAAATTTCATATGTTTCTTACTTATTGTTCTCTATATTTGAAAATGCAAATATAAGACTTTTTTTTCAAATAATAAAAAAGTGGCCACAAAACAAATTTTGCACCCGTGTGCTAATCCAGCGAGTAGCACACGCCTTCGGGCAGCCCAAGATGATAGTGGTAGCTGCAGTAGGCTTTCGAGTAGTCGTTGTCCAGATACATCTCCCCCCTGATTGTGTCGCCATCGGTAAAAAGGGTACGGGTGTGGTATAGAATGATGCAGTTGTGGCAGTGGCGGTGGCTTGTGGTCTCGTAGTCGCCGCCTATCGAGTCGGGCGTAATAAGCTCTATCACATATCCGTTATCGCGCTCGGAGATGCTGGCGGTCATGAGGGTGCAGTCCAGATAGTCGCGGGCCACGCCTTCAAAATGGAATGTGTCCACATGTTTTTTGCAGCCGGTCAGCAGCAGGGTGGCGGTGGCCAGCAGCAGGATTACTTTTCTCGTCATATCGGTGTTAGGTTTAATACGTTGCTTAATGGGGTGGATTATACACACACGCCGAAGTCGCGCAGGGCGGCATTGAGCGATGTTTTCTTGTCGGTTGAGGGGGTGCGGTGGCCGATGATGAGGGCGCAGCTCACCTGATAGTCGCCAGCCGGAAAATGGCGGGTGTAGCTACCGGGAATCACAATGCTCCGTGCGGGCACACGCCCTTTGTAGGTGACGGGCTCGGACTGGGTCACATCGATAATGTGTGTGCTGGCGGTGATAACGGTATTGGCACCGATAACGGCCTCTTCCTCAATCACAGCTCCCTCCACTATGATGCTGCGGCTGCCAATAAAACAGTGGTCTTCCACAATGACCGGCTGGGCCTGAACGGGTTCAAGCACTCCCCCGATGCCCACACCGCCGCTGAGGTGCACGTTTTTGCCTATCTGTGCGCAGCTGCCCACGGTGGCCCAGGTGTCCACCATTGTGCCGCTGTCCACATAGGCCCCGATATTGACATACGAAGGCATCATCACCACCCCTGGAGCCAGGTATGCACCGTAGCGCGCCACCGCCGGCGGCACCACACGCACCTGCCTTCCGGCATAGTCCTTCTTGAGGGCTATCTTGTCGTGATACTCGAACGGCCCCACCTCGACCGGTGTCATCTGGTTGATGGGGAAATAGAGTATTACGGCTTTCTTCAGCCACTCGTTAACCCGCCACGAGCCGTCAACTTTCTCGGCTATGCGCAGTTGCCCGCGGTCCAGTTGGTCGACAACGTCGCGGATTGTTTGTTGTACTTCAATGTCATTAAGCAGGTTGCGATTTTCCCAAGCCTGTTCTATTGTTTCTTTCGCTGTTGTGTTCATGAATGCAAAAATACAAAAAAAAAATCATTTGTTGTAAATAGTAACCTCTTTTTAATAAAAAAATCCCGTCCTCCACCACTTTCCCAATCCCCGGCCCGCCTCCCAGCCGAATAAGGTGAAGGTTCGCTATAGGTTCGCTATAGCTTCGCTTTATTTCCGCTTGTTTCTCAATACATAAACGGTATTTCAACGCTTCAAAAGCGTCGAAATACCGTTGAAGTAGCGTTGAAATGGCGAATGCAGGGCAAAGCATCAGCGTTGCCGGAGTGTTGAGGGTAGGGGTGGGGGCGGTTGTGAGGTGGGTTATGCAAGGGGTGTAAGTATGTGGCGTATGGGCATCAGGACGGGCGGAGGAGCGGGGCGGAGAGGGTTTTTGTATAGTTTTTTTTCAACAAGCATAATAAAAAAAACAATATTGCGTTAAAAAACTAATGATGCGTAAAATTGTATATACCGTTGCGGCTTTGCTGCTGTTCGCTTCCACCGTCGCGGCGCAGGACAAGGCACTGATGGCCAATTATCAGTCGGAGTTGCAGGGACTGTTTACCCAGGTGTATGATGCCCCGACCGACAATGAGCGCTATCATGCCAACGAGTCGGCGCTGCAGCTGCTGTCCCAGGCCTTGGGCGAGGAGAACTCGTTCCGCTGGACTTGGGATTTCGGCACGTTGGTGTCGGTGCTCACCGCCCCCGACAAGAAATTCAGGATTTTCACTTGGCCGGTGGTGAACGATGCCGGCGACTACGAGTGTTTCGGTTTTGTGCAGGCGTTGAACGAGAAGACGGGCGAGTATGATGTGTATCCGCTTCACGACCGTTCGGAGGAGATAGTGAACCGGCAGGAGGAGGTGCTGAGCTACGACAGGTGGTTCGGCGCGGTGTATCAGGAACTGGTTGTGACCAAAAACGAAGGCAAGAATTATTATACGCTCCTGGGTTGGAACGGAGTGGACTGCATCACACAGCGCAAGGTGATAGAGCCCATCTGCTTCAAGTCGGGCAGCAGCCAGCCCCAATTCGGGCAGAATATTTTCCGCAAGGAACCCAACCTGCGAAGGGTTGTTTTGGAGTATGCCGAGGATGCAATGGTGGCGCTGCGCTTCGAGGTGCAGTATGTGAGGACTGTGGAGCGGGTGAGGGCAAAACGCACCACGAGGTTCTCGCTGAGAGACCTTTTCCGCCGCAACCCCAATCCCCGACGCAGGGGCAAACGGGGCAAGGGACGTGCCGTAGCCACCGCCCAACGCACATCGCAGGCCGTTCAGGAGCGTGTGCGTTCCGCCCCCACACAGAAGGTGAAGGATGAGAAGATGGAGATGATAATTTTCGACCACGTGGGTCCGCAGGTGGAGGGAATGGAGGGTCTGTTCCAATACTATGTGCCTTCGGGCGAGGAGCTGGCCTATGTGTTCGTCAACGGCAAGTGGCAGATGCGCGAAGGCGCACAGGGCCGCTTGGAGGACAAAAAATTGAACAAGGATTTCGACAAGCCGCTGCAGAAGGATGCCCCTTCTTATAAGGTGACGTTTGAATAAGAGAGGATGTTTGGATTAAGGGAGGTTGCCCTTGTGGCAGCAGGCGCGCCGGAATGGATATAGTAATGAAATTGCATTGATATTGTGGTAGGAGTAATATTAGATAGTATCAATAATATAGAGGATTTAAGGAAACTCTCTGTGGACGATTTGAAACAGTTGGCCATAGAGTTGAGGCATTATATTATCGATACGCTTTCGCAGCACCCGGGTCATCTGGCTTCGAGCCTCGGCACGGTGGAGCTGACGTTGGCGTTGCACTATGTTTTCAATACCCCCGACGATAAACTGATATGGGATGTGGGCCACCAGTCGTATGGCCACAAGATTATAACCGGACGGCGCGATGAGTTCCCCACCATCCGCACCTATGGCGGCATCAGCGGTTTTCCACGCATGGACGAATCGGAGTTTGACGCATTCGGTACGGGTCACAGTTCCACATCGGTGAGTGCGGCTTTGGGAATGGCTATGGCCTCGAAGCTGCAAGGCGACACGAAGCGTCAGCATATAGCGGTGATTGGCGACGGCTCGATGACGGGGGGCGAGGCTTTTGAGGGTTTGAACAATGCCGGAGTGTCGCGTGCCAACATGCTGGTGGTGCTGAACGACAACGGTATCAGCATCGACAAGGCAGTGGGCGGACTGAGCCGCTACCTGACCCGCATTACGGCATCGCCCAAATACAACCAGTTGAAAGAGAAGGTGTGGGTGAAGCTGGGCGGCGACAAGTCGGATCCCGGTCAGCGCAGAACGAAATCGCTTAATTTCCTGCAACGCGCCACATTTATGGCCAAAACGGCGGCATTGGGCGCCCCCAATCTGTTCGAGTCGCTGGGCTTCCGCTATTTCGGCCCCATCGACGGACACGATTTGGACCAGCTGGTGGAGGTGCTGACACAGTTGAAGGAGATTAAGGGTCCCAAGCTGTTGCATATTGTTACCAAAAAGGGCAAGGGAATGCGCACCGCCGAGAAGAATCCTGTCACCTATCATGCGCCGGGACTATTCAACGCCGAGACAGGTGTGCAGATAAAGAATAATTCGAACGGCAAGCCGTTGAAATATCAGGATGTGTTTGGCCACACCATTGTGGAACTGGCTAAGAAGAACGACCGCATCGTGGGTATCACGCCCGCTATGCCGTCGGGTTGCTCGCTCAACATCATGATGGAGCAGATGCCTACGCGGGCGTTCGATGTGGGCATTGCCGAGCAGCATGCAGTGACGTTTGCCGCCGGGTTGGCGGCGCAGGGGATGACCCCGTTCTGCAATATCTATTCGTCGTTTATGCAACGGGCCTACGACCAGCTGATACATGATGTGGCGTTGCAGCGGCTGCCGGTGGTGATGTGTCTGGACCGGGCAGGACTGGTGGGCGACGACGGGCCAACGCATCACGGGGCTTTCGATTTGGCCTGCCTGAGACCGGTGCCTAATCTCACTATCTGTGCCCCGATGGACGAGCACGAGCTGCGCAACATGATGTATACGGCACAGTTGCCCGGACAGGGGGCTGTTGTGATACGCTACCCCAGGGGGCTGAGTGTTCATGCCGACTGGAGAAACGCGTTTGAGGCGTTGGCGGTGGGCAAGGGCCGCTGCCTGAAGGAAGGGAGCGAGGTGGCCATTCTCTCTATCGGACATGTTGGCAACGACGCGCTTGCCGCTGCCCAGCATCTGGAAACCGAGGGTGTGAGTGCGGCGATGTACGATATGCGGTATCTCAAACCGCTGGACACTGAACTGCTCGACAGCATTGTGGCAAAGGGGTTCCGCCGCATTGTCACTGTGGAGGACGGAGTGAAGAAAGGCGGTTTGGGCAGTGCGGTGGTGGAGTATTTTGCCCAGCTGCGTTCGGACAATCCGGATATGACTATTCCTCCGGTTGCGATACTGGGACTGCCCGACAGCTTTGTAACGCACGGACCAGTTCCACGCCTGCATCAGGATTGCGGCATCGACCAGTCGGCCATTGTGGCCGCCGCCCGTGGGTGAAACGGGGCGAAAGGTCTCTCCTTGTGCGGAATCATGCTGCGAAAGGAAGTTGTTCAATTCAAAATGTGAAAGCGGTAGTCGGACACATGGACGACAGATGGTTTCTCTATGTTGTTTCTTCCCGTCGAAGGGGTGAATTGTGAAGGGGATAATGTTAATTATGATGGATGGGATGAAGTTTTTTTTTCTATATTAAATAATATTTGTATCTTTGCATTTTCCATGCCTAATTGTTGGGCGTTGGGAATGTGATTATTAGTTATTACAAGATTAAATTATTAATATTAAATATTAGGAATATGACCCCTTCACACATTGAACACATTGGCATTGCAGTGACCAATCTTGACGAGGCAATCCGCTATTGGGAAGACGTCATGGGTCTGAAATGCTATGCAATTGAAGAAGTAACCGACCAGAAAGTGAAAACTGCTTTCTTCAAGATCGGGGAAGTGAAAATCGAGCTTCTCGAGCCCACATGTCCTGAGAGCACAATTGCAGCCTTTATAGAGAAAAACGGCGGCAAGGGCGGTATGCACCATATAGCATTCTGTGTTGAAAATACCGACCAGGCACTTAACGATGCAAAGGAGAAAGGCGTGCGCCTTATCGACCAGCAGAGCCGCGGCGGTGCCGAAGGACTTCACATCGGATTCCTGCACCCCAAGAGCACTTTGGGTGTGTTGACCGAATTCTGCTGCAAATAAGAATTCTTTAGGGGAGAATGGCGATAGGTCGCTAAGGCCCTGAGCCACCCCCAGTATTATATAAACCACAAAAAATTCAAATAATGGCATTTGAAGAAAAGATAAAAGAACTTCTCGACAAGAGAAGTGAGGCCAAGATGGGCGGCGGTCAGAAGCGCATCGATAAGCAGCATGAGCAAGGAAAACTCACTGCCCGCGAGCGTATATCCCTACTGCTGGATCCTGGTTCGTTTGAAGAGTTCGACATGTTTGTCGCTCACCGTTGTTCAAATTTCGACATGCAGAAACAGTCCTTCCTGGGCGATGGCGTGGTGACCGGTTCCGGTACCATTGAAGGTCGTCCGGTGTATGTGTTTGCACAGGACTTTACCGTTTTTGCCGGTAGTCTGAGCGAGACCATGTCGCTCAAAATCTGCAAGGTTATGGACCAAGCCATGAAGACCGGTGCACCTGTTATCGGACTGAATGACTCGGGCGGAGCACGTATTCAGGAAGGCTGCAACTCGTTGGCCGGTTATGCCGAGATTTTCGAGCGTAACATCTTGGCCAGCGGTGTGGTGCCTCAAATCAGCGCTATTTTTGGCCCCTGTGCCGGCGGTGCCGTGTACAGCCCGGCTCTCACCGACTTCATCTTCATGACCAAGGAGAACAGCTACATGTTCCTTACTGGTCCCAAGGTGGTGAAGACCGTTACCGGCGAGGATGTCACGGTTGACAAACTGGGCGGCGCAATGGTGCATGCCACCAAGAGCGGTGTTGCCCATTTTGTTGGCGAGACCGAAGAGAAGACTATCGAGATGATTCGCGATTTGGTGAGTTACATTCCCTCCAACAATTTCGAGGAGGCTCCTTATGTGCCCACCGAGGATCCTATCGACCGTCTGGAGGACAGCCTCAACAGCATCATCCCTGAAAACCCCAACGAGGCTTACGATATGAAGGAGGTAATCACCGATATCGTTGATAACGGCAAGTTCCTTGAAGTTCACGAGAAATATGCTCCCAACCTGATTGTCGGTTTCGCACGCTTTGGTGGTGTGAGTGTGGGTATTGTTGCCAACCAGCCCAAGGCCATGGCCGGTGTGCTGGATTGCAATGCTTCACGCAAGGGCGGTCGTTTCGTCCGTTTCTGCGATGCGTTCAATATTCCTATTGTCACTCTCGTGGATGTGCCCGGATTCCTTCCCGGAACAGGTCAGGAATACAACGGTGTTATCGTTCACGGAGCCAAGATGCTGTTTGCCTATGGCGAGGCCACAGTGCCCAAGGTGACCGTTACCCTGCGCAAGAGCTATGGCGGAGCCCACATCGTGATGAGCTGCAAACAGCTGCGCAGCGACATCAACTATGCATGGCCCACCGCACAGATTGCCGTGATGGGTGCCAGCGGTGCTACCGAGGTGCTCTACGGCCGTCAGCTCAAGGAGATTACCGACCCCGAGGAGCAGGCCAAGTTCGCCGCTCAGAAGGAAGCCGAGTACAACGAGAAGTTCGCCAATCCCTACAACGCTGCCAGATACGGTTATATAGATGACATCATCGAGCCACGCAACACCCGTTTCCGCGTTATCCGTGCCCTTCAGATGCTCTCTACCAAGAAGGATGCACTGCCGATGAAGAAACACAACAATATCCCGTTGTAGTAGCTATTGGCGGCAGCCAGCCCGCTATTGGTCCTGGCCAACGGGCGATAGGTTGCCGAATGGTTTGAAATCCACAATAAACAATATATTATTAACATGGGGTTTCCCCAACAAACAAACAACAAAATGAAGAAAGTTTTCTTAACTGCTTTTGCCGCTGCCGCTTTTGCATTTGGCATGGTTTCTTGCAACAACAGCAACAATGCTCCCGAAGCTACCACCGACACCGTCGAGGCTTGTGAGCATCACTGCCACCACGAATGCGAGCACAATTGCATTTGCGCCGACACTCTCTGCGCCCAGAACCATTGCGAGGGCTGCACCAACGAGGAGTGCTGCAAAAAAGAGTGCTGCAAAGATGGCCAGAAAGAGTGCTGCAAAGACGGCCAGAAAGAGTGCTGCAAGGAAGGTAAAAAGGAATGCTCCAAAGAGTGCACCAAGTAATTCCAGCAAAGCTCAGCTGACTGAAGCATGAGGCATGGGGGAGACTGTCCTCCGACACTCCCCCACGGCTCTCATTCCTCAAAGGCGCGAAGGCTGTCAATGTGGATTGCAGACATGAAGAGCTCGCGAGGTTGATTCAGTCAACACTTTCGGCAAAAAGAGAAGAGAGATGCAGCTTATCTCCGCTTCCATCCGGACATAAGCCCTTCACCCTCTCTTAAAGAAACAAACCTTTTTGATTGTTAGATTAAAGAAAACATGAACAAGTTAATTAAACATACAGTCGCAATATTTGTTGGCCTACTGTTGTTGGTCGGCGGTGTTGAGGCACAACGGGGTCACCACGGACGTCCCGCTCCGTCTCCCAGTGAGGTGATGCCCGCCCTCGATGCCGATGGCATCTGCCCGATGCACTTTGCCCCCAATGGCGTGAATCTTGTAGCCAATCAAGCTTGCTATCTGCCCGAAAAGGGGATGTTTGTGGTGATTGACAGTATTGATTGTGCTGTCGACCTGCTGCAACGCGATGGCGCCACCATGAAGCGCATCGGTCGTTTTACCACCGATGTGGCCATCGGCCGTCACGACTTGAAAAACATTCTCCGTCCAGTATCGGTTTCGTTTGCCAACGACAAGATTCTGGTGCTTGCCAGCTCCAAGAAAGACTCCTCTTTCTTGGCCGTTGTAGGCATGGAACCTGTGAAATGTTCCGAACCCAATGGCTTCGATACCCTCAAGGCTATCGCCATTCAGAGTTTCTCGACCAATGCTTATGCTTTCAGCCTTGACCCCAAGAATCAAGAAATTATCCTCATCGGCAAGAACCCTGTGGGCTATGATTTCAATATGCTCAGTTTCGCCGACGGGATGGAGAACATCAGCAAATCGGGCAACTTCCACTATCATGTGCCCAAACAGGCCGAGCGGATCCAGGCCTCTGACCCCCACGGTGCAGGTCTGGCCATTGTGGCCATCCTCGTGGTGTTCTTCGCTCTCGTGTGCATCAACTTCATCATGGGCGGCTACGGCAAGCTGATTCAGCGCATCCAGAACCGTAAATCCACAAAGGTGAGCAAGGTGTCGGGCGAGACAGTTACCACCAAGCCCGGCGACACTTCCGGTGAAGTGTATGCTGCCATCGCCGCAGCCATCTATGCCTATGAGGAAGACCTCCACGACGAAGAGGACACCGTTATCACCATCCAGAAGGTGGAACGTGCATGGACTCCCTGGAATGCTAAGTTTTATAATATGAACCGCTATTTCTCAACCCGCAGATGAGATAACCGGTGTTTAACAAGTACAATTAATAAGTCTTATGAAGAATTATAAGTTCAAGATAAACGGCAACAATTATAGTGTTGACATCAATGAAGTCGAGGGACAGGAAATCAAGCTCGAAGTGAACGGCACTCCCTACACAGTCACCGTCGACAAGGAGATGCGCGCCCAGCGTCCCCGCACTACCACCATCATCAACAACAACAATGCAGCACCGCGTGTCAGTGCCGCTGCTGGCGACGTCCAGCGTTCTTCCGCTCCCCGTCCTGGCAGTGCTGCCGGTGGCACCAAGGTGACCTCGCCGCTTCCCGGAACCATCCTTGACGTGTTTGTCAATGTGGGCGACCAGGTCAAAGTCGGCCAGACAGTGGTGCTCCTTGAAGCCATGAAGATGGAGAACAATATCGAGTCCGATACCGAAGGTACCGTCACCGCAGTCAACGTGCGCAAGGGCGACAGTGTCCTCGAAGGCGAAGCCTTGATAGTAGTAAGTTAATTTGGTTTATCCGCTCCTATAAAAACACTAAACTATGTTTAATTTATTAGCAACTGGTGGTTTCATGGACTTTCTGTCAACCCAGATGGTTCAGTTTCTTCAGTACACTGGTTTTGCCAATGTCACATGGGGCCACATTATTATGATTCTTATCGGACTGGTGTTCATCTTCCTGGGCATCAAGTTCGAGTTCGAGCCGTTGCTTCTTGTCCCCATCGGATTCGGAATGTTGGTGGGCAACATTCCTTTCTATCCAGGATTAAAGATAGGCATATATGAATCGGGCTCAGTGTTGAATATCCTATACCATGGTGTGCAAAACGGTTGGTACCCACCATTGATATTCTTGGGCATCGGTGCCATGACAGACTTCTCGGCGCTGTTGTCCAACCCCAAACTATTCCTCATCGGTGCTGCAGCCCAGACGGGTATCTTTGCAGCCTATGCTGGTGCCCTTGCCCTGGGTTTTGCTCCCAATGAGGCTGGTGCTATCGGCATCATCGGTGGTGCTGACGGTCCTACCGCCATTTTCCTCTCCAGCCAGTTGGCTCCCGACCTCATGGGTGCCATCGCCGTCTCGGCCTACTCTTATATGGCCCTCGTTCCCGTCATCCAGCCGCCTATCATGCGACTCATGACCACTCCCCAAGAGCGTACCATCCGCATGAAACCTCCCCGTCAGGTCTCCAAGCTCGAGAAGATTACCTTCCCCATTGTGGGATTCCTCTTCTGTGCTTTCATCGTCCCGTCGGGTCTTCCCCTGCTGGGCATGCTCTTCTTTGGTAACCTTTTGAAGGAATGCGGTGTCACCAAACGTCTCAGCGAGGTGGCCAGCAACGCCATTGTCAACATCTGCACCCTTCTTATCGGTATCACTGTGGGTGCTTCCACTCAGGCCACTTCGTTCCTCACTGGACGCTCCATCCTTATTTTCTGCTTGGGTGCATTCTCTTTCATTGTGGCAACCTTCTTTGGCGTTCTCTTTGTCAAAATCTTCAACCTCTTCCTCAAGGAAGGCAACAAAATCAATCCCCTTATCGGTAACTCCGGTGTAAGTGCCGTACCCGACGCTGCACGTGTGTCCAATAATGTGGGTCTTGAGTACGACCGCACCAACTACCTCCTTCAGCACGCTATGGGTCCCAATGTGGCCGGTGTTGTGGGTTCGGCAGTTGCCGCCGGTATCCTCTTGGCTTTCCTCCACTAAGAGTAGATTTTATTCTTCAATAACAAGGGTGTTCCGGTTCCTGCCGGGACACCCTTTTCATTTTTGAGAACTACACTGATTCGATATCGTTTTGCAGTATACGAGTCGTGAAGTGTCATTAGAGGATGGGGTAGGAAAGAATACGTATTGTCCAGATAAGATGCCGATGGGTGTGTGGCCAAATTCTAAAGGGTAGTGGAGGGAAACACAATTTTTTTGACATTTTGTCGTTATAGACATAATTATTTTATTTCAATGGAGTACAAGGGTTTTAAATATAAAGTACTGCGTTTGGTCAATATGACCGACGACCTCGACCGTGAGGGCGCCAGTCAAGCTATCCGCAACAATATCCGGTTTCAGGGTGCCAATGTGTTCATTCTTGTCTGTGCCATCGTCATTGCTTCGGTAGGACTGAATGTGAATAGCATTCCCGTCATCATCGGTGCCATGCTCATCTCGCCCGTCATGGGGCCGATACTGGGTTTTGGTTTCGGATTGGCCATACAGGACAACCATCTTATCCGCAAGTCGCTCCGACATTTCCTTGTTATGGTGATGATCAGTATCGGGGCTTCGTCGCTTTATTTTCTGCTCACACCCCTGCATTTGGAAAACCCCACCGAGCTACTTGCCCGTACCAACCCTACCATATACGATGTGCTGATAGCCCTTTTCGGCGGCATTGCCGGCATTCTCGAGCTCTCGCGCCGCAAAAAAGGCACCGTCCTCTCGGGTGTTGCCATCGCCACAGCCCTCATGCCGCCGCTGTGTACGGTGGGTTACGGAATCTCCGCTCTTAACGCCCGCTACATCTTCGGCGCCCTTTATCTGTTCATCATCAACAGCATTTTCATTTCCCTTGCCACTTTCCTCGTTGTCAAATATCTTAAATACCCCGTTGTGGCCGAAACCGACCCCAAACGCCGCCTCTCGCGGCGCTCGGTCACTCTGTTGCTGATTCTTGTAATAGTGCCCAGTGTTTTTTCGGCAGTGCGTATAGTGCGCCAAAGCAATTTCAGCCGTCATGTGGAGCAACTCGTTGCTTCGCACAATACCATAGGCCGCAGTTTCATCTACGACCACAAAACCGACTTCTCGTCCAACCGCTCCACGGTAGAGCTGTTCCTGGCTGGTCCCGACCCCTCCGACCACGAGTTGGAGAACTTCTATAATGCTGCAGAGAAATACGGCATATTACGCAACCAGATAGTGTTCAACAACAGCAACCTTGCAACCGGTCTCTCGGCTTTGGAGTCCGACATGGTGCGCGACATTTATTCCGCCAGCGAGCAACGGCAGGCTGCACTTTCCGACTCTATTGTCCGGCTGAACGACTCGCTTTCCTTCTACCGTTCGCAGAACACTCTGAACGATGCTGTGGCCCGCGAGGTGATGGTGCAGTATCCTTCCGTGAGCCGCATCATATTGGGCAACGCCCGCACGCTATCCTCCTCGTCCAATGCCGAACCGGACAACCGCTTTGTGATGCTCATCGAAGTCTCCACCCTCTTGTCCCAGTCCGATATGGACAAACTGGAATCATGGCTGAAACTGCGTCTTGACCGCAAGCAGGTGATGGTAATCCAGAATGTTGTCAACCCATAAACTGCAATACCTTTCCCATGCATCACAGATATTTAGCCATACCGTTGCTCCTCCTGTTGCTGCCCTTCTGGGCCAAAGGGCAGAACTATCAGCCCTGCAGCACCTCGATTGTTGTGGCCGATACTGTTGTGATGGACGACTCGGTGCGTTTCCATCTGCTCCCTTTCGACGATGTGGACAGTGTGCTATGGTCTCCTGATTCCCTCTTCGCCAATCCCCGTGCTGTCGAGCAATGGATTACTCTGCCCTTTGATTCTTCGGTCCAAGTCTATCTCACCGCCTATTTCCAGTCGGCCAACATGTTCCGTTGGCGTAATCCGGGCTATGTGCGTTCGTGCACTGGCTATAACTATATCGACTCGCTGGCCGATGGCGACCTTTGCCAGCCACGCAGCATCAGCATGGCTTCCGACCCTTCGGCACTCTGTCCCGACTTGCCGTCCAACAATTACGGAAACAATATCATTATCAGTACAGATACGCTCCGTGCCTATGGCGACTCGTTGCCCCCCTTCTACGACTTCGACTCCGCACGGGGCTCAATCTTGCCATTTATTTCTGACCATTTGCGGCGAATTCCCAACGATAGTGCCTATGTACCTTTCTATGTCGACACCGTCGACATGTGGGATCCCACCCGCAGCCACACCCATGTCCTCACCATGAATCTCTTCCGCCTCGTCTATGGCAACGAACCTATGGCGGCATTGCCCACCATTGTCTTTACGATGCATGTTGACGACACCGCGCATCATTTATTCCGCGAGGGCTGTAATATTCCTTTGTGCGACACCACCCTCTTCTATTATGGCTCAATCGAATTTCCCCGTCCAGGAATTCCTCCGTCCCAGGGCCTCAACGCAACCTACTATTTCAACATGGAGCCCCGTCCACACGGCAGGGCTATTTTCCGTTTCTACGAAACACCCACCAACTACTACTATACCCTCTCCTCCATTTGCATCAACCAGATCCAGATGCAGGGATTCTGTCATCCTACCGACAGCCTTATGCTCATCGCCCCGCATCCGGGCTGCTTGGTGCGCGACACTCTGTATTGTGCCATCTGCCCCAGCCAAATGCCCTACTCTTGGTTCGGCCACACTTTCGACTCGGCTGCTTTCGACTCCATTACTGTTACCACTTCTCTCTGCGACTCGGTCCACTATCTCAGTCTTTCCTTACGCTTCGACGATACACTTGCTCTATACGATACTGTCGTGCAGAATGCCTTGCCGTGGACTGCCTACGGCCACACTTTCGACAGTGCCGGTCACTACGAGCTTCTCCTTCCCGGCACAAGGCCAGACTGCGACACTGTTCTCTACTATACCCTCTCGGTCATACCCAACGTATACGATACAGTCATCGACTATATCTGTCCCCGTCAGCTGCCCTACACGGTGGAGGGCGTTGAGGTGCAGCAGGGCGACACCGCTTTCTCGGTCACCTATTCAGCCAGCTTGGGGCAGGACAGCATTGTTGCCGTGTTCGTGTATCTGCTCCCCAACAGCGACACCGTCATCTACGACACTGTGCTCGAAAACCAACTGCCCCGTGCATTTCTCGACAGTCTCTTTAACGACACCGTTGCCAACATCCCCTTCTACCTCACCAATGCTGATGGATGCGACAGCATCATCTACTACAACCTTTTCATCTTTTGGCAGGGCGACCACTGCGACAGCCTCCTGCGGTTCCCCAATGTGGTGACCCCCAACGGCGACGGCCTCAACGACCGCTTTGTGATAGGTGGCTTGGTCGACTACCAGTGCTATCCGGTCAACAAACTAATCATCATCGACCGCAACGGCCGTGTGGTGTACAGTGCCGAGAATATCTACCGCGAAGACCAGTTCTGGGACCCTGCCGCCTCCCGTGCCCCTGCGGGCACCTATTTCTATCGTTTTGTGGGGCGTGGCATCAATCATGCCACCCAGCATCAAGGATGCATTGAAGTAATGAAATGAAAACACTTGTCAACATATTCGACCCCGAAGAGCCTTTGGCCGCCTACCTGTTCCTTAAACAATACTACGAGGAAGACGATCGTCTCCTGTTCATTTCCACACGCGAGGACCGTCAGCTTCTCGCCCCCTATGCCGCTCTGTTCCATCTGCCCGACAACAAGATTGACTTCATCGCTTTCAAGCGGGCAGAGGACAGCTATATCTATGAACGCATCAGCCGACGGCTCCAGTCGCGGCTGTCGCCCGATACGGAGTACTGGGTCAACCTTGCCGGCGGCACCCGATATCTGGCACTGGCAGTCCAGCACGTCTTTACTCAATTCAACGCCCGTCTGTTCTATGTGCAGACGCGAGAGAATCTCATCATCAATTCCCCTTTCGACCCCAAGGCTGTTGGGAATCCCGACGATGATGCCGACACCATCGACCCCATCCGCTACCGCATGACGATGTCTGAGTATTTCAGACTCCATGGTCTCAACCACGACCTGAACGAACGTTCCCACCGTCCCATCCGCAGCGAGGAGGAGGCCCTGCGCATCTTCGAATGCTTTCGTACACGGCGGCTGCCACAACGTGCCTTTGCCGCCTTGGAGCAATTGCGCAACAACTACCGCGGCATGCGCAAACCTGTCAGCATCCACGACCTCACCTTCGGCATGCCTCGCTATCACAATGCCGTCCCCGGCTTGCCAGCGTTGCTCAACGCTTTCGGCTTTGTGCCACGCGAAAAGGACAAGCTCCTTCCTTCCGAAGTTGACTATCTGACAGGTGGATGGTTCGAGGAATATGTCTGCTACCTGCTCACCCGCTTGGTGTCGCCCCAGCAGATAGCCATAGGTGTGCGCATCGCACGGCCCGGCACCCAGCACAACAATGAGCTGGATGTCGTGTTTATCAAAGCCAACACCCTCTTTGTGGTTGAATGCAAGACCGGTGTGGCCTCCGACCACATGTTCAACGAGATTGTCTATAAGGCCAGTGCTCTCAAGGAGTCGTTTCTCGGCCCCTCGAGCCACTCATATATCTTCACCCTCAAGAACGACTACGACCACCGTCTGCAGACGGTGGCCGCAATCATGGGCATCACCCTGTGCCCCAAAGGCACGTTGGTCAACCCGTCACTCATGGCTCATGTGGCCGAGCAGATGCGCCGCATCAGCAACGAACTCGATTGACGGCACCTCTCAGGCAATCCAGCCGGTATTTTTGCAGCCTGCATACTGCTGTTCCATCTCTACAAACCAGTCAAGGGCGGTGCTGTTCGCCAGCAGCGGTTCCAGTCGGGGGTCTTCATCCACCCGCTCCCTGCAGCGGTCGATGAGGTAGCGGAAGCGCGACAGATTGCGGTGGTAGTAGTTGGTTTCGGGGCCAAGGACTATCTCGTCCCAGTCAATCAGTTGTACGGCTGCCTGCATCAGTTCGAGCATACTCTCTACATGCAACCCCATGTTCCAGAGCCTGTCGCTGTACTCCTCCCGCAGCATGCTCTCGCCGCGCATCATCGCAGGCCAGTCTGTCTCCCATTCATAACCCTCCGCCACCCGATGGCGATACTGTTGTTGCTGCTTGTGGAAATCCTCTTTCAGCTTCCTGGTCTGCTCCCTACCCAGAATGGTCTGTTCGCCGTTGCTCCATGCCATCATTACACCATTGCTTTTGATTCTCTTTCTTTTTGCTTTCATAGTTTTACTTATTAAATGATTAATACCCATTCCCTGTGTGCCCATCCCGAAAGGGGAGGACACACTAAGGGAGTTTTATCGGCCGGCAACCAGATATGTCAAAGACCTTGCTCCGTTGGCTCAGAAGGATACATAAATCCCCCTGCACCGGGTGCTTTGGGCTACCCTGCCGATACTAAATATTGTGGGAAAAACTATGATTATAAATTAGTTAATGCATGGCATTGTTTTCTATTATGTACTGCAAATATACATAAACTTTCAATAATTTCAATTTTTTTTCGTTATGTCTTATAAAAAAGCTGTTTTCTCATAGTTTGCGTGCTGTAGATATTCTCTATCCCGATGCAATTCCGTTTTTCTTCATTTCCCATCCCGTTTCTCCCCAGCTCTGCTACTTGTTCACCCGTTCATCACCTCTTCCTGAGCTCCTCTTTACCTTGGCGGTTCATAGATAGTAGCTAAAACATTGGTATGAGGTTGATTGTTTGCGAATGTGGAACTATTACTGATAATACGCGATGGGAAAATGAAGCGGATGCGAAACTTTTTTTCTGATCTGTTTGGGTGGTGGGTGAGGTGTTTTTGTCTTGTGGGGTATTGGGTAGGGTGTGGGGTGGTATGATTGGGAAAAGAAATAACATAGGGGAGACACAATAATATTGGGATGGGGGCGTTATTGGAGCGATGAAAAAAATATCGCATATCATGGTGTCGCTGGCGGTGTTCCTGCTGCTGGTCTTCGGGGCCGGGGGCATGGGATGCCAGCGTTGCTCGTGCTCGGGTAGGGTGAGTATCCTCCTGTTGGACGATGGCTGCTGCAACCGTGGGAGTAACTGCATGGATGTGAAGGTGTCGCCAGTGTCGGTGGCAGACTTTGTTCAGGCGGTGTCGCCTCTGGTTGTGGCGGAGATGGATGCGATGAGTGTGTGCAAACACGAACCGATAATATGGATGCCGCGAATGTATGATGCTGTCGTTGGATGGCAATGCCGAGGCGTTGACAGTCCGCCAGGCTGGCTGTCGGGCAACTGCGCGGTGTTGAGGGTTTGACGTTGGTTGATGGTCTACAGACGAGTGTACGGTCTGTAGTGCAACCGTATCTACTATTAATAATAAACGTCAAATCAAAAGAATACATGAAGAAGATTTTTTTATATGGTCTGTTGCTGTGCGCGACGGTGTTGGCCAGTGCACAGCAGCGGGACACGATAGAGAGAAAGACACTCACGGAGGTGAAGGTGCAGTCGAAGGCAGAGGGTGTGCGGCGTTTGGGTGGTGCCGAGAACGGGACCACGATGGGGCAGGATGTATTGTTCCGCGCCGCCTGCTGCAATCTGGGAGAGAGCTTTGTGGCCAATCCCAGCGTGGATGTGAACTACAGCGACGCCGCCGTGGGAGCGCGACAAATCAAACTGCTGGGGCTGAGCGGGCAGTATGTGCAAATGCTGATAGAGAATCTGCCTTGCTTTGCTGGAGCTGCTACGCCCTATGAGCTGGGGTATGTGCCAGGGGCGTGGATGAACAGCATTGCCGTGAGCAAAGGGGCCTCGAGCGTGAAGCAGGGATTCCAGAGCATTACGGGACAGATTGATGTGGAATATTTGAAGCCCGACAGGGAACCGGGGGTAGCCGTCAACCTGTTTGCCGACAGCCGCTTGAAGACCGAGGGCAATGTGACAGCCAACATACACCTGAACAAACACCTCAGCACCGAGTTGCTGGTGCATGCCGAAAAAGACTGGTTGCACCACGATATGAATAAGGACGGCTGGCACGACTCGCCCGCCATAGGGCAGTTCAATATCCAGAACCGATGGAAATATGTCAACGGCCGCTATATATTTCACGGCGGCATAGGCGTGATAAGAGAGGAACGCGAAGGGGGACAGATGCCTTCGGTGGCGGAAAACCCGTTCAGGGTGAAGCTGAATGCCAACCGCTATGAGGCCTATATGAAACATGCCGTGCTGTTGGACTATGAGCATAACACCAACATTGCCCTGCTGGCAACCGGAAACCTTTACGATTTGAGCGGAGAGTTCGGCAAGCGGTACTACACTACCAAGAACAGGGATTTGTATTCACGCTTGATGCTGGAACATGAGTTCAACGAGCGGCATCAGCTGTCGGCAGGCCTCAGCCTGCTGATGCAGGGGAAGGACGAGCGGGTGTGGCCGGTACGAGTGCCAGAAGGCATGGTGGGCGGATACCTGCTGATAGACCAGCAGCCGGAGACAGTGCCGGGAGCATACGCCGAATACACCTACAAGCCGTCGTATAGACTGACCGTGATGGCTGGACTGCGGGCGGACCGCAGCAGCTTGTATGGTGCCTTTGTCACGCCGAGGCTGCATGTGAAATGGATGGTGTCGGACATGGTGACGTTGCGTTTCTCGACAGGCAAGGGATATCGCTCGCCCCACGCATGGGCCGAGAACCACTACCTGATGTCGTCGGGTCGCGATGTGACGGTGGCCGAGAACCTGCGGATGGAAGAGGCTTGGAACAGCGGCATTTCGGCGGCGTTCTATATCCCCGTGGGCGAGCAAACACTGAAACTGAATGCCGAGTATTACTACACTAATTTCATCAACCAGTTGGTGGTAGACTACGACAGTGACCCCTCGGAAATACGTATCGGCATGCTGGAAGGGCGGTCGTTTTCGCACACGGCCCAAGTGGACGGGTCGATAGACTTTGACGAGGAGCTGGAGCTGACGGCTGCATTCCGATACAACGACGTGCGCTGCACCTACGACGGGCAGCTGATGGAGAAACCACTCACCTCGCGCTACAAAGGGCTGCTCACTGCGGCATGGAAACCCTATATGGGTTTGTGGCAGGTGGATGTGACCTTGCAGCTGAACGGCGGCGGGCGGATGCCGAAGCCTTATATGAAGGCCGACGGTACCCCTTCGTGGGACGAGCGGTTCCCGGCCTATCCACAGCTGAATGTGCAGGTGACGCGCCGATTCCGCCATGTGTCGGTATATGTGGGTGGTGAGAACCTGACCAATTATAAACAGCCACTGCCGGTAATCAACGCATCCGAGCCGTGGAGCAGCACGTTTGAACCCACTATGGTGTGGGGACCGGTGCATGGCATTATGGGATATGCCGGAGTTAGAATGAATTTTTAAATACAACAACAAAAATAACAATAATAAAAGATATGAAATACATCGTAATGATTGTGGCCGCACTGATGCTGGCCTTTGCACCTGCAAAAGGAATGAATAGCCAAACCGCCGATGCCGCAAAGGCAGACATGGGCATGGTGGTGAAAGGAAAGAAAGAGATAAGGGTGTTGGTTGTTACCACCACTCCGGAAATGCATTGCAAGAACTGCGAGAAGAAAATAAAGGAGAACATCCGCTTTGAGCCAGGCGTGCGCAACATTGAAACCAGTTTGGAACGCCAGCAGGTGACCATCACATACAACGCCGCCAAGACCGATGCCAAGAAACTGTGTGAGGCAATGGCCAAGATAGGCTATACCGCCAAGGTGGTGAGCGACCAACCGGAGGAACAGGCACAGAAGAATGACAAAAAAGCCCAGAAGAAATGAATATAGTAGACCATATTCGCGAAACGCGAGACGTGACGCGCGACGAACTGGAGAGCATACTTACCACCAATGACAAGGAGAGTATAGAATATCTGCGCCGTGCCGCCCGTGCGGAGGCCGATGCCATATACGGCAATAAGATATTTATGAGGGGATTGGTGGAGCTTTCGAGCTACTGCAAGAATGACTGCTTGTACTGCGGATTGAGACGCAGCAACAAGGAGGCGGTCCGCTATCGCTTGACGGAAGAAGAGATATATGAGTGTTGCGAGACGGGACACAGTTTGGGGTTCCGCACCTTTGTGTTGCAAGGGGGCGAGGATGCCTGGTTTAACGATGAACGGATGTGCCGGATAGTGGGAACCATAAGGGAGAGGTATCCCGACTGTGCCATCACACTGTCGTTGGGCGAGCGGAGCAGGGAGAGCTATCAGGCACTTTATGATGCTGGAGCCAACCGCTATCTGCTGCGCCATGAAACCGCCGATGCCGAACACTATGCACGGCTGCACCCCGCCGAGTTGTCGTGGCAACACAGGATGGACTGCCTGCAGGCCTTGAAAGAGATAGGCTATCAGGTGGGCTGCGGTTTTATGGTGGGATCGCCATATCAAACCATCGATACACTATACCGCGACCTTCAGTTTATCCGTTCATTCCAACCCCAGATGGTGGGTATAGGACCTTTTGTGGCAACCCACAACACTCCCTTTGAGGGATTCCCCAACGGGAAAGTGGAGGCCACACTCAGACTGCTGGCGTTGATAAGGCTGCTGCACCCCCATGTGTTGCTGCCTGCCACCACGGCTTTGGGTACGCTGCATCCCAAAGGAAGGGAATTGGGCATACAGTTTGGTGCCAATGTGATAATGCCCAACCTCTCGCCTAGGGCACACCGCAAAGACTATGCCATATACGACAACAAGATATGTACCGGCGAGGAGGCAGCGGAATGCCGGGCCTGCACGGAACAGAGAATTCGTAAGATAGGATTTGAGAGTACCGTGGACCGCGGGGACTACAAGGAGTAGATGCGCCTATTAGCACAGAGCAGTTGGACGAATGGTGAGTTGATGTCATCATTCGTCCATAGCTAATGCAGGGAAACCTAATGACGCAAAATAGAACAACCTGTATGCTTTCGTGAAAGAGTACGGCGGCATACAGGTTGTTGTATGGATAGGGGTGAGGTTTAGTCTTCGGGGTTCCACTGCTTGAACCAGCGGACTTGGTCTTCGTAGCTCATGTTGAAGTAGCGTTTTTCTTTGTCCAAGGCACGGATGGCGGCCATCTCGACATTGCTGAGGGCAAAGTCCATCACGTCGATGTTCTCTTTGATGTACTCGGGATTGGAAGCACCGGGAATGACAGAGAAGCCCTCCTGGATGTGCCAGCGGATGATGACTTGGGCGGCACTCTTGCCATGGGCCTTGGCAATGCGGTTGATGACAGGATCGCGCAGGATTTCGCCCTTGCTGTCTCTTCCGCCAAGTGGGAACCAGCATGCCAGCTGAATGCCCTCTTCGGCGCAACGTTGCTGCCAGTGGCGGCGCTGGGCATAGGGGTGGCATTCAATCTGCATGATTTGAGGCTTGATGCGGCAGTGCTTCACCAAGGAATCGAAAATGCTGTCGGAGGCGTCAAAATTGGAAATGCCGATGGCGCGTACTTTGCCGCTCTTTAGAACCTCTTCCAGTTCCTGCCATCCCTCCACATAGTCGCCTACGGGTTGGTGGAAATAGACAAGGTCGATATAGTCCAGTCCCAGACGAGAAAGCATACGGTCGATAGATGTGGCGGTTTTGCCCTTGCCGTACTCGTTTTGCCATAGTTTGCTGGTAATCCACACGCTGTCGCGCGGGATGCCACTGTCCTTGAGGGCACGGCCCAAAGAGCGTTCGTTGCGATAGGCATGGGCACAGTCGAAATGGCGGTACCCTTGTGCCAAAGCAGTGCGGACGGAGTTGTAGGCTTCATCGCCCTCTTGAATCATGTACAATCCCAGACCCACCTGGGGCATACGTACGCCGTTGTTCAGCGTCAGATAGGGCTGTTCGCTGTGCTTTTCCAGCCCGAGAGAAGTTGTTTGTGCGTTCATGTTTATACTGTTTAGGATAATAATCGCTGCAATGATGATGCTGCGCAGTGTGCTGTAAATGTGATGTTTGTTCATGATGTGTTTGTGTTTGATTACGATTGCAAAATTACACTGTTTGCGCTATACCGCGGTTATCCAGAATGCATGACTATTTGTACATATTGCTTCTTTTTATTGGATACACAAAACAAGACGCGCTACACGTAAACCTTAATTGTTGGGTTTACTGTGTAGCGCGCTGTCTGTTTGGTTTCTCGAAATAGGCCACAGGTGTGGTCAGGGATAGGCCAAGCGACAGAATGTAGGTCTATTTCTTTGCTTTCACGGACTTGTACTCTTTGTTGAGGCCTTCGATGATTTCGTTAGTGATGTCCATTGCAGGGTTCATGTAGAGCGTGGGGCTGTCGTTGAAGGTTTTGCGCATGATTATATCGAAATGCTGGTTGTCGGCGTTGTATTCGCGAACAAAGGCGAAGATGCGGTTGAGCAACTCGATATTGGAGTCCATCTGTTTCTGCATCACCTTGGCGGTGAGTTCGGCTTCGAGAGTGGAGAGTTTCTTGGCACGCTCGTTCAGCTCGGCCTCTGTGGCCTGCTGCTGGCTCAGGGTCATGTTCTCGCCGGTCTTAAGATAGTTCTGGTAGTCGGCGTTGAACTTATCCATCTGTTGTTGATAGCTCTTCTCTTGTGCTTCCTTATAACGGTTGAGCTCCTCTTGAAGGTCGATGGCATATTGGTATTTGGCCAACAGGCTGTCGCTGTCAACGCAAGCCACTTTGAGCACACCGTCTTCGGGAATGACAGGCATAGAGGCTTCGGGGTTGAACTTGCTGGGCGAGCCCATGCCGGTGAAGTGGAGGATGTAAAGCACAACGAGTCCGATGAGCAGCACGATATTGCATGCCAGGATGGCAGTGTGCACTCCCTTTTTGTGGCAGGAGGTATCGTTGCAGTTATCGTTTGTAGGAGTAGCGGGAGATGCTGGAGCCGCTGGTTGGGGAGTAGGTTCGGGATTGGCGGGACGCTGCTCCAGGGGTTCTTTCATTTGGATTGTGTCGATGCTGTTGTCGTCGACGGGCTTGTTCAAGTCTTGATTAATTTCCATTGATTGTGTATGTTAATTGTTATTATTCTTGGGGTTCTCCGAGGGTGTCGATAGCTCGCTGCACGCGGGCTATGGTTTCCTCTTTGCCGATAGTCATTACGAGGGTGAGCATGTCGGGTCCGACTGTTGTTCCCACCACGGCAAGACGCAGGGAGTTCATAATCTGTCCCATGTTGAGCTCGTTGCCTTTGATATAGTCCTCGAGCAGAGCCTGATGGATGGCATCGTATTCGAACGGGACGGTGTTGAGAATCTCTATCACTTTGGCCATGTGCGTGGTCATGCCGGGTTTCCAACGTTTGGCTACCGCCTTGGGGTCATATTGGGTGGGAGCGACAAAGAAATAGTGAGTTTGGTCCCAAAGCTCGGAGGGGAAGGAGATACGCTCCTTCATCATTCCGCACACTTTGATGACATATTGATAGTTGAAAGTTGATAGTTGGAAGTTGTTTGACTCGGTGTCTGCAACCTTAACGCCGTGTTCTTCAAGTTGGGGGAGGAACATCTGGGCGATGCGCTCATCAGAGCATTTCTGGAGATATTCGTGGTTAAACCATTTGGCTTTCTCAATGTTGAATTTGGCACCGCTTTTGCTGATATGCTCGATGCTGAACTGTTGAATAAGCTCGTCCATTGAGAGGATTTCTTGGTCGTTGCCGGGATTCCAGCCGAGGAGTGCAAGCATGTTGACCACCGCCTCGGGCAGATAGCCGCGTTCGCGGTAGCCGCTACTGAGCTCGCCGGTTTCGGGGTTGTGCCAGTCGAGAGGGAACACAGGGAAACCCAGACGGTCGCCATCGCGTTTGCTCAGTTTTCCGTTGCCGTCGGGTTTGAGCAAGAGGGGCAGGTGTGCGAACTGGGGCATAGTGTCCTCCCAACCGAAGGCACGATATAGCATCACGTGCAAGGGGGCGGAGGGAAGCCATTCCTCGCCGCGGATGACGTGGGAGATTTCCATCGTGTGGTCGTCAACGATGTTGGCAAGATGATAAGTGGGCATTCCGTCCGATTTGAAAAGCACCTTGTCGTCGAGGAGGTTACTGTTCATGGTCACGTCGCCGCGGATAAGGTCGTGCACGGTGATGTCGATATTGTTGGGGAACTTGAAGCGTACCACGTATGGCTCACCGCTGTCGATGCGCCGCTGCACTTCGTCGGCGGGGAGTGAAAGGCTGTTCTCCATTGAGCTGCGGGTATTGCAGTCGTATTGGAAAGTCTTTTTCTGAGCCTCGTATTCCTTGCGCTTGGCATCGAGGGCTTCGGGTTTGTCGAAAGCATAGTATGCCCAGCCGTCACGAATCAGTTGTTCGGCATATTGGCGATACATGGGTTTGCGGTCGCTTTGGCGATAGGGGCCGTAGTTGCCGCCGATATGGACACCTTCGTCGAATTTGATGCCGAGCCAGTCGAGGGCTTCGATAATATAGTCTTCGGCACCGGGAACAAAGCGGGTTTGGTCGGTGTCCTCGATTCTCAGAATCATGTCGCCTCCGTTCTGGCGGGCGAACAGATAGTTATACAGAGCCGTGCGGACTCCGCCGATGTGGAGAGGGCCGGTGGGGCTGGGAGCGAAACGTACGCGTACTTTTCTCATTAGTAATGCGGTTAAAAGGGTTATATTGTATTGTTAATGTTTTACTTTCAATTTGCTGAAACGTGTTCTTCGAAGCAGGTAGTAGTCCACGAGCAGGAGGCCGCTATAGATGCACGATACCTGTTGCTGGCTTTGCCTACGGAGTCGCTTTACCTTGAGGCGAGGCATCCATTTATAGAATGACTGGTGGGCATCGGTGACGGCCTTGAACTCTTTCGGTTTGCGTTCGAGCAGGAACTTGAATGCAGCCACATAGTCCAGCACCACACGGCATCCGAGCACCCAAAGCAGTCGCCGTTTGGGCAGATTCTTGTAGAGCAGGGCCATATTGTTTCGGAAGTTAAGATAGGTTTTGCGGGGGTTGGACTTGGGCAGGGTGCCGCCGCCCACATGATATATCACCGACTCAGGGCAGTACTCCACACGGTAGCCTGCATTCTTGGCCCGCCAGCAAAAGTCTATCTCCTCCATGTGGGCGAAGAAGTCGCTGTCGAGACCGCCCAGCTCGCGCCACACGTTGGCACGAACAAACATAGCAGCCCCCGAAGCCCAGAATATCTCGCATGCGTCGTCGTATTGCCCGTGGTCTTTTTCCAAAGTGGTGAAAAGGCGTCCGCGGCAGAAGGGATAGCCGTATTTGTCGATAAATCCGCCTGCACCGCCCGCATACTCGAAGGTGTCGCGTTGGTCGTACATCAGCAGTTTGGGCTGGCAGATAGCGGTGTCGGGGTTGCGTTCCATTTGGGCGATGACAGGGGCAATCCAGTTGGGAGTAACCTCCACATCGTCGTTCAGCAGCACAAAGTATTGGGCATCGATTTGGGCGAGTGCCCGGTTGTAGCCTTCGGCAAAGCCGTAATTGCGGTCGAAGGTGATGACACGCAGTTGGGGATAGTTCTGTTGCAGAAAGTCGAGCGAGTCGTCGGTGGAACCGTTGTCTGCAATGATGACTTCGGCATCGGGCCCTATGTTGGAAGTCACCGATGGCAGAAACCGTTCAAGCATGTGCTTTCCGTTCCAGTTCAGTATCACTACGGCAGTTGTCATATCTTATTACTATCGTTTAGTTTAATGTTTGTTTGTTATGTCGCTATCGAGTGCTTGGTGCAGAGGCATATCGTCGGGGCGGTGCCGTTTCCAGCGGTTGTGGCTCCACAGCCAATATTGCGGGGCGGAGTCGATGGTGGCCTTGAGACGTTGCACATATAGTGCGGTGACCGTGTAGAGAGGAGTATCGTTCGGGGTGTCGCACAGTTTGGAGAAGGTCACCTCGTAGTATCCGCGGCGCACTTTCTTCACTTCGTAGTATAGCACGGGCATATTGTATTTTCGTGCAAAATGCTCTGCTCCGAACAGGAATGGGGTTTCCTGGTTCATAAAGGTGGTCCAGTAGGATTTGTGCTCGTTGCTGGGCGACTGGTCGGAGAGCATCATGTAGGCCACAGGCACTTGGTGCTGGTGGTAGTAGGTCATTGTTTCGCGCACATCGGTCTGGTCCACAATCTCGGTGCCATAGCGGCTGCGCCGACGGGTGACATAGGTGGCAAGAGCTTTGTCGTTGAGCGGTTTTCCTACACCCACTCCATGATGCAGCAGTTGGAAGTTGAGCGATGTTATCATGTACTCCCAATTGTTGTAGTGGGCGGACATCAGTACCACGCTTTGCCCTTTGTTATAATAGCTGTTGACCAACTCACGGTTGACGATACGGTAGTGCTTCATTATCCATTTGGGTGAGGCGTAGAGGTTAACTATGGCCTCTATTAGGAGGTCGCTCATGTGGCGGTAGTAGGCACGCTCCAGTTTCACCAATTCGGTATCGCCCATGTGGGGATAGGAGTTTGTGAGGTTGCGGCGGGTCACCTTACGGCGATAGCGCACCACGTAGTAGGCTATGAAATATAGTATGTCGGCTAATAAATACATTGTTACATGCCACGCTCAAACTGATGTCCTACATCGCCCAGGACTTCCTCCTCCAGCTGGTTGCGGCACAGCATGCGCTCCCATCCGGGTGTACGCAGTTCGCCGCGAGCGTTGGAGTTGAGCAATTTGTAGTAGCCGCTGCGATGCTCGTCCCAGAAGAGGAACACGCGGTTGGGGAAGTCGTTCTCCATACGGTTGTAGCGCCAAATGATATAGGGCAGGTAGTGAACATGTCCCTGTCCGTTGTCGTCGCGCTGGTTGTAGCGTTCGGAAGTGCGGTCGGTGTTGCTGCTCACTTTGGGCTGGGCCACAAATCCCTTCACGCCCACAAAGTTCTTTTCGTCGCGCACATAGTCGGGAGGACCGTATTGCAGATAGATACGTCCGCGGTCAGTGAGAAATCCGGGAGTTTTGGGATAGCTGAAGTTCTCGTCCACATATTTCAGTTTCTCGTAGTACTTGTTCCACTCGTTCTCCGGCTCCATAGCGTTGCGGGTAATCCAGAAGCGGTAGAAATAGGTCTGTTTTGCGGCAAGGTCGGTTTGGGGCAGCAGCTCCTCGGCCACACTGATTTCCTGAGGCGAAGAGATGGGGTAGAGAGCCCGGATGTAGTAGTTGAGTTTCTGCTCGTCGGTGATGAGCGCCGCAAACGATACTGCGACCATATCCTCGGTCAGCTGTTCCTCTACCACTTCGGGATTGGAACGCTGGAAGAATACCTCCTTGCGGAAGAAGGGGTCGTTAGCGTTGTTGAGAGCCTCGACCACAAGCTTGTAATTGCCCGAGGGCAGACTGGAAACGTCCACACTGCTCACAATGGGCTGAAGCTGTTTGTTGGGGGTGTAGCTGCGTTGCTGGTAGGTCCCGCTGATGATGCGGCCGTTCTCGCTCTGCTCTATATGGATGGCCACGTGGTAGGGCTTGTCCTCCACTTCTTTCTCCACATTGTAGAGCTCCATGTAGGGGTAGAGCACCGACACCTCGGCGGGAACAAAGTCATTGATATAGGGCATCATTTCATACCCGTTGCGGGTCATGTTGTTGACTTGGTCGGTAGGGGTGACCGATGCCATAAGCTGCACGTTGGAGGCTGCTGTGCGGCCCGCCACGTAATAGACATAGAGCTTCTCTTTCAGCACAAAGGGTTTGTCGCTCGAGGCTTTGTCCTTCATGGAGATTTCGAGGTCGTAGATGCCGTTTTTCAGGGCAAAGCGATGGAGGTCGAAAAAGGTGAAGTCGTCCATTTCGGGCGAGGCGGTAAAGGGACTCTTGAGGTCGTATTTCTTCAAGTACTCCACCGTATCGTTTTTGCGCACAACCAGCGTCACCTCTACGGTTGCGCGGTAGCCGTTGTCGCTCTCCTTCAGAAGGTTCAGCGACCGTGCGTCGAAGTCAAGATAAGTCTCCACATAGGGGAGGTTTTCGTCTGGGAGATAGAACACCGAATAGCCAAAAAGTGCGGATAGGTGTTTCTCGGCTCCCAACGTAGTGCCGGCAATCAACAGGGCGGCAACCAAAAGGATATATTTTTTCATGGCAATGTGTATTTTCCTGTTCAATCTAATGTTTAACGACAAAGTCAATCAAATATTGTATATATTAAAAAAATATTATTTAGTGAATGAGTTTTCGATTGTCTGCATGTTTAAAGGGTTTTTATGTCGGTTGTGTGTGGGTTCTCCCTGCGCTCGCTATTGCAACGGTATTTCAATGCTACTTCAACGGTATTTCGACGTTTTTAGATCGTTGTAATACCGTTTATGTATTGAAAAACAAGCGGAAATAAAGCGGACACGCATTGGACTTATAGCGAACCTACAGCGAACCTACAGCGAACCTTCTGTGGGGGATAGGGGAGAGAGGAAGTATGTGGAATAGATATTTCCAAGCGGGCGAAAGGCTGGAGATGGGTTGTTGTGTGGGCGCAACTTGCTGGATGCTGGGGGCGGAATACAACTTTTTTTTGTGGAGTGTGTGATTATGTCAGGAAAAATATGTATATTTGCAGTGTATGAAAACATTGGTTTTTGCAACGAATAATAAGCATAAGATACGTGAAGTCAGTGAAATGCTTGATGGGGTGGTGGAGGTGAAAAGCCTTGCCGATGTGGGGTTGTCGGGCGATATACCCGAAACTTCCGATACGCTGCAGGGAAATGCACTGCAGAAGGCCCAGTGGGTGTGGGAGCGAGTGGGGATGGACTGTTTTGCCGACGACACGGGTCTTGAGGTGGACGCCCTGGGTGGAGCTCCGGGAGTGTACAGCGCACGTTATGCCGGCGAGCATTGCTCGTTCGACGACAATATTGACAAGCTTCTGTCCGCCCTGGACGGGAAGACGAACAGGAAAGCGGATTTCCGCACGGTGATTTGCCTGATGGAGCAGGGTGTTCCCCGATATTTTGAGGGGAGGGTGGACGGTGTGATACTGACCGAGCGTTACGGCAGCGAGGGCTTCGGGTACGACCCTGTGTTCATGCCCGACCGTTTTGCTGTGAGTTTCGCCGAGATGCCGTTGGATGTTAAAAACCAGATCAGCCATCGTGGCTGCGCGGTGAAGCTTTTGGTCGACTATTTGAAAACACTCGATATGTAATGGATTATATTCAAGTATTTGCTGAGAGAATTTCTCAAACCATGTCGATGAGCGATGCTTATATCCTCATTTTGTCGGCTCGTGAGCAACGCAAGGAGGTGCCTATTCTGATAGGCGAGGCCGAGGCTCAGGCCATCCTGCTGGCTGTGGAGGGCCGCAGCGCCCGCAGGCCATTGACGCACAATCTGCTCAGTTCCATTCTCGACGAGTATATGCTGAACCTCAAACGGGTCACTATCGACCGCTTTGACGAAGGCATTTTCTATTCCAGCATGTATCTCTACGACGGGTTTTCGGAGAAGTGTTTTGATTGCCGCACCAGCGATGCGGTGGTGATGTCGTTGTTGCAGGGGTGCGGCATTTATATGAATAGCAATGTGTTTGAGGAGACCTCAATGGAGCAGGGGGCATTGGAAGGCAACCTGCCGGGAAACCACCACCCCGTCACTCATCCGGCCGACACTTTGGCGGCACTCGAGGAGATGTTGCGCGAGTGTGAAGAGAATGAGGACTATGAGCAGGCCGCCGAGATTCTGAAACGCATAGAGCAAATCAAAAACAGCCTTTGACGGCAAGCATTGATACTGATTTATCCAATTGATAACCTTTTGATATGACGATTATAGAACAGATAGACGAGAGTTGTGCCTTTATCCGTTCACTCATGGGTGACGATGTGCCCGAGGTGGGCGTTATTTTGGGCAGCGGTCTTGGCCCGTTGGCCGATGCGATAGAGGATAAGGTTGTTGTGCCTTATGTTGAGATACCCCATTTTGCCCACTCCACGGTGGTGGGTCACGACGGCAACCTGATTATTGGCACATTGGGCGGCAAGCGCGTTATGGCTATGCAGGGACGCTTCCACTATTATGAGGGCTATTCCATGCAGGTGGTGACGTTCCCGGTGCGCGTGATGGCGCGGCTGGGCATCAAGGTGCTTCTTATCAGCAATGCCGCCGGGACTATGAATCCTGCTTTCAATGTGGGCGATTTGATGGTGATTACCGACCATATCAATATGATGCCCAATCCGCTGATTGGACCCAACGAGGATTTGCTTGGTCCCCGCTTTCCGGATATGACCACCACTTACAGCCCCCGATTGCGCGATATTGCAATACAGGCCGCCGACAATGTGGGCGATTTTCTGCGGATGGGTGTGTACGTGGGCGTTACGGGTCCCTCGTACGAGACTCCGGCCGAGTATCGGATGTATCACATCATGGGAGGCGATGCAGTGGGTATGTCCACTGTGCCCGAGGCAATTGTTGCACGACATAGCGGAATGGAGGTTTTCGGCATGAGTGTTATCACCAACCAGGCCAATGCGTTGAGCGAGGATAATCTCAACGACGGCGACGATGTGGTGCGTGCTGCCAATTCCGCTGCTCAGCGCATGTCGGTACTTTTTGCCGAAATGATTGCAATGCTTTAGATGCTTTGCCGGGTTGGAGTTACGGCTCCGGCGTTGAATTTGTATTACTAAAAACAACTATTAGAACTGAATTGATAAAAGCTGCTTTTTTCGATATAGACGGCACACTGCTGAGTTTTACCACACATGCTGTATCGGAGGGCACCGTACGTGCCTTCGACGCGTTGCACCGCAAGGGAATACGCACTTTCATTTCCTCGGGTCGCCCGATGGTTCTGATTCCGGAAATGCCGGTCAGTTTTGACGGATATGTCACCATGAACGGGGGCTATTGTTTTGTGGGCGATAAGGTGCTTCTGAGCAACCCTATCCCACAGGAGGAGACGGACCGCTGGCTGGATTACGCCCGCGACAATCATTTGTGTACTATGATTTTCACAGAACACGAGATGTTTGTGAACACACTCTCGGACCCTGTGGCTATAGCGATTCGCAACCAGTTGGAGTTCCAGATGCCCCCACTGCTCGATATCAACGAGATGAAGGGGCGCACCACCTATCAGATTATCGCTATCATGCCTGCCGAGGCTGACGCGAAAGTGCTGGAGCTGTTGCCCCACTGCCGCCTGCCCCGTTGGCATCCCGGATTCAGCGACTTGGTGAATGCCACGAACAGCAAGGCTTCGGGCATAGAGTGTATGATTCGCCATTTCGGCATTGCGCGGGAAGAATGTATCGGTTTCGGCGACGGAGGGAACGACATAGAGATGCTTGATTATTGTGGCATCGGTGTGGCTATGGGCAACGCCGCCGACGAGGTGAAGCGGCATGCCGATTTTGTCACCACCTCGGTGGATGAAGAGGGCATAGAGTACGCGCTGAAGTCCCTTCAGATTATCTGACCATCTGTCAGCACCTCTGTGTTTCGGGTTCAGCTCTCTTCGCTGTAGTACACTTTGTAGTATTTGCCTTTCTCGTCCTCGCCCTGTTCTATCAGTTCGCGGTTGCCGTGCACATAGATATGGAAATTCTTGTCGAGTTTAATCACGCTCTTGTAGGCACGTGACTGTTTCTTTACGGCACTCTCGTTGATGTCGTAGCTCTCGGGCATCTGCACATCGTTTTCTTGTTGGTATTGCTCACGGTATTCCTTGAAGCTGTCAATCACTTCCGGCTGGGCTATCACCTCTTCTGTAAACGACTGTAGGTCGAAGTTGTCGTTCTGTTTGAAGTAGTTGCTGCAACGGTTCAGCATGTCGGCTTGGTCGGCTTTGCTCACCCCTTCAAACTGCTGGGGAAGCTCGTCGGTGATGAATTTCTTGTAGGCACTCATTTCGGTGTGGGTGTTGAAATAGCCGTCCTCGCGTTGGCGTATGCGCAGAAAGGTGTCTTTCCAATAGAGGGCGTCGATGGTGCGGTTGGTGGCATCCACCACACTCACTATGTATCCCTTTTCGGCTTCGGTGTTGAAGATGAGGGCACCTTTGTCAAGTTTGTCGGGGTTTATGCCTTTGTCCGCTTCCAAATGGTATTCGGCGTGGGCGCTGGGGTCATTGTCGGCTGTGCTCCATTGCTCTTCTCCGTGAACCACTTTCAGGAAGGTCTCCTTGTTCTCTGACTTGAATATGCCCACAGCGTCCATGGTTTCTCCATTCAACATGCATTGTGAGAAATAGACCACGAACAGGTCACCGCCTTTGATGTTGGCATGAGTCGACGCATCGTACAGATGTTTAGCCATTCTTTGCGATTCCTCTATGAGGCATTCCGGGTCGGCAAAGATATTGGCGCAGCAATCGTATATCGTGTTCATTTCCACGTTCTCGTCATCATACAGGTGGTAGTATTCTTCCGCTTTGAATGGAGAGAGGCAGTATTTTATCAGTATGTCCTGCAGCTGTTCGTTTAGGGGAATGGGTTGGGAGGAGAGCACATAACCTTCCTCTGTGGCTTTGTTGCCCACGCGGTGAAGGGCAACGGTTTGGATGGAAGAGGCTTCGAATACGGGCATGAAAGCTGTTTTATTTCGGATTGTTAATATACGGCCACACAACCACTACGTTCACTTGCGTGGCGTGGTGCAGTTTTTGTGTGTCAGCGGTATGTTGTCAGTTGCCATATTTTGTGATGCGGAACACCCACGCCCCCTTGTTCTTGTTGAAGTCTTCAAGGGTGAGGTTGTTCAGCCTGATGTAAAGGCTTCCGGCGAAATAGAAATGGCTGATATGTTTGTCGCAGCCCAACAGGGTGACCTGTGAAAGGATGCTGGGTTTGGGCATGTTTTTCAGGACCAGTGTCTTGCTGTTGATGTGTGTGGCGATAGCATAGAGGTTACCATTGTTTCGGGTGTAGTAAACGGTGCTGTCGCTTTCACACATTTTTTTGTATGGGCGTGAACCATATATGGCTTCGCCGTTCGTTTTTAGCCAGTTGCCCAGGTCAATGAGGCGCTCTTGCTGCAGCATGGGGATGGTGCCGTCGGCATCGGGACCCACATTCAGGGTCATGCCGCCGCCGGCAGCTACGAGTTTCACGAAATGACGTATCAGCGAGTCGCTTGTCAGATAGTTGCTCAGAGGCTCGTTTCTGTTCAACCCGAACGAGCGTCCTATGCCGCGGCATTCGGCCCAGGGGCGGACGGTGTCGGAGATGGCTCCCTTGTATTCGGGGGTCTTGAATCCGTGCTGTGTGCCTTCGCCCCAGCGGTCGTTCACTATGGCTTCCGGTCCCACGGTGTTGTAATACCATGAGATAAGCTCTTTGGCGTGAAACTGTTCGGCAGTGTTCTGCCATTCGCCGTCGGCAAATATGAGGCTGGGTTTATATTTGGTTACCAACTCTTTGAATTGCGGAGTCATGTACCTGTCCACATATTCGCCAATGGCGCTGTCGGGGTCGTGCATCCATATATGCAGGCTGTTGGTCCATTCGGTGAGCGAGTAGTAAAAGCCCATCTTCAGACCAGCATTGCGAACCGATGTGGTCAGTTTCCCCACAATGTCCTGATGGGGGCCAGTCACCATGCTGTTCCAGTTGGGCTGGTAGCGGCTCGGCCACAGGCAGTATCCGTCGTGGTGTTTGGTCACCAGCACCACGTATTTTGCTCCCGACTGGGCAAAGAGTTCGGCCCATTGGTCAGGATTCCAGTGTTGTGCAAACCAAGTCTGGGCATAAAGGGTATAGAGGTCGGTGAGTCTGGGTTTCTGCTTTACGGCGTCGCTGTTGCTCAGTCGTCCGCTCCACTGGTCTCCCAGCAGGTAGCCCCAACGTTTGTTGAAGTCGAGCATCTCTGTCGAGCGGATGCTGTCGCCCAGCATCAACCCTCTGTAGAACCATTCGGCATATCCGTCGGCGGCCGAGTAGGCGGGAACGGAATAGAGTCCCCAGTGTACAAATATACCCAATTTGGCATCCTGAAACCATTGGGGATAGCCTCTTTGGTTCAGTGACTCCCAGGTGGGCTGCACTTCTTGTGCCTGCATGGGGGCAAAAAACCACATGCCGAGCAGTAGAAGGACAGCAATATATTTACATTTCTTCATAAGTGTAACATTTTCAGTGTGTAATAGTATTGATGTAGATACATTACACGTTGCAAAGTTACTAAAAAAAGCTGATATATTTGCCCGTTAATAATTGATTAACACATTTGCTGTCCTGCCCACTTGGGAGGTGTTTTGTTCTTGGTGTCTGCTGTATGGTGTCAGGGATTGCTGTTCGGCCGACGCAGCACACTATGCTTCACAATTGTATGGGCCTTCTTATATAGCTGTCGTGCATCGATGCGGGCACAATTGCTTTCAGTGTGTCCACCACACTCTGCACCAGCCTTTGGCGTACTTCATGGTTTCGTATGTACATCGACACTTTGCGATAGCTGATATAGTCTCCTTCTATCGGTCTCACCTGTTTCCGTTGCGCGTCGTTCAGGAATGGGAGGTGCATTTCGGGTATTATGGTGTATCCTCCAATGCGGTCCACTATCTGTATCAGGGTAGTAATGCTTCCGGCTTCATATATTTGGCGTCCGGTTTTTTGTCCCTTGCAGAAACTGAAAGCGCTGTCGCGGAAGCATTGGGCTTCTTTCATCACCCACATGTTTTCCGATGCAAGGTCCTTCGGACTGAAACTGTTCTTGTTGTGTCGGTAGTTTTCAGCCAGGTAGATGTAGAATGGTTCAGTGTAGAGGGGTATCTGGAATATCCCGTCGGGTGCATCGCCTGTGATGGCAATGCCTATATCGGCCATATTCTTCTGCAATTCACCGAACATTGGTTCCGATTTCACCTCCTCTATTGTCAAATCCATTGTGGAAAACTGGTTTGTGTACAGCTCAATGAACTTGGGCACTATATACGGAGCAATGGTAGGGCCTATCCGCAGACGCAAACTACCTGTCAGCCGTTCTCGTTCTTCCGCCACCACCTCTTTCAGTCGGTGTGCCTCGCTCACAGCCCGTTGGGCTTGCCGTATTATTTTCTGTCCCACTTCGGTGGGGTGGACGGCCTTGTTCGTTCGGTCGAATATCCGAATGTCCAGCTCTTCCTCCAATTTGCTCAGCATGGCCGATAGGGTTGGTTGGGTTACCCCGCAGGCCTCGGCTGCCTGTTGGAAGTGGCGGTATTTGTCTACCGCCACTACATACTCCATTTGTTGCAGAGTCATCGCTTCACCTTTATTACTCTTCCGAGAAGTCTTCTTTGCCTACGCCGCAAAGAGGGCAAACAAAATCGTCGGGCACTTCCTGCCACGGGGTTCCAGGTGCTATGCCCGCTTCGGGCACACCAACTGCGGGGTCATACTCCCAGCTGCAGATGTCACATTTGTATTTCTTCATTTCTTTGTGTGTTTGAGGTTTATTAGTTTGTTTTTGATTCTTCTCTATAGTTGTGTTCTCTTTTCTAGTTCTATTTTTTCACTTTCAATATGTTTTTCATTGCATCCTCAAGGTCTGTTTTGCTCATTGCCCCCAGCAGCATTTGCGGGTGCCCTGTCGTGGGGCAGAACATCATGCTCGGGATGCTTCTTATGCCGAAAGCGGATGCCAGCTCCTCTTCTTCTCCAGTGTCGATTTTGTATATATCTATCTTTCCGGCATATTCGTCCGATAGTTCCTCCAGCACAGGTGCCAGCATCTGGCAAGGACCACACCATGTGGCATAGAAATCCACTATCGCGGGTCTCTCTCCCCGAAAATGCCATTCTTTCGGGCTTTTCTCAAAATCCCAAATCCTTTTCAGGAATTCTTCTTTGTTCAAATGTATTGTAGCCATTTCTTGTCCTTTTAATTGTGTATGTATTAGTTTTCTGCACATCTGTCATTGTGCTTTAACCTGCTGCAAAGATACAAATGTTTTTCAATAGACACATTGTTATTTTGTCAATTTGTTAATAGATACCGTCTATTGTTTCCCCTCGTTCCTCTTTATGAATTTGATTATCATTCACTCCACAATTATTAATAGATAGATTCTTTTAGCCTATTCATTTTGCCTATTTTGTTATTGGTCACAGGGCATTTCCCGGTTTGTGTCGTTGTCAGTTGGTCTATACTCCGTTTCTCATGCTTTTCCGCAACAGGTTTTGTATTCTTTGTCAACTGATACATTCATGCACTCCTTGCTGCTTATAGTTGTGTCGCCCTTACTCCTGTCAAACTATCTTCATTATATATTAGATTTAATTCTTGTTGTTTGCTAATTTTTTTGTATTTTTGCAACTTCAATTTAAAGGTATGAACACCAATTTAGACAAGATTATAGTTGTGGGTGACAGGGTTTTAATCAAGCCCTCCGACACCGTCGACCGCACACGCAGCGGTCTCTATCTCCCGGCAGGCTACCAAGACAAAGAAAAAGTGCAGTCGGGCTATATCCTCAAATGCGGCCCGGGCTATCCTTTGCCCTCCATGGACGATGGCGATTCCTGGAAACCTTCCGACAACGGCCCCCGTTACCTGCCTCTGCAGGTCCAGCCCGGCGACCTTGCCCTTTTCCTCCAGCGCAGCGCCATCGAAATACGCTACAATAATGAGAAATTCTTCATCGTTCCCCAAAACGACATCCTTTTGGTAGAGCGCGATGACTTCTAACCCTCATCTTAATACTTCATCCATTCAATCATTCATTTCTTACATCATTCACCGATATGACCAACAACGAAATACGCAGCAAATTCCTTGAATTTTTCGAGAGCAAGAATCACCACATCGTTCCCAGTGCACCCATGGTGGTGAAAAACGACCCCACGTTGATGTTTACCAATGCGGGCATGAATCAATTTAAAGACATCTTTCTTGGCAATGCCGAGGCTTCCTATCCCCGCGTGAGCGACGCCCAAAAGTGCCTTCGCGTCAGCGGCAAACACAACGACCTCGAAGAGGTGGGCCACGACACCTATCACCACACCATGTTTGAGATGCTTGGCAACTGGTCGTTCGGCGACTATTTCAAGCGCGAAGCCATCGCCTACGCCTGGGAGTTCCTCACCGAGGTAATGCACATCGATAAAAACAACCTCTATGTCACTGTTTTCGGTGGTGACGAGATAGACGGTCTCCCCATGGACTCCGAAGCCTACAACTTCTGGAAGGAACACGTGGACGAAAGCCGCATTCTCAAAGGCTCCAAGAAGGACAATTTCTGGGAGATGGGCGACCAAGGCCCCTGCGGTCCCTGCAGTGAGATACATATAGATATCCGCAATGAAGCTGACAAAAAGCTCATTCCCGGCTCCGAGTTGGTTAATAAGGACAACCCCTTGGTTATCGAGATTTGGAACCTCGTGTTCATGCAGTTCAACCGTTTGGCTAACGGCACTCTCGAACCCCTCAAGTCCAAACATATAGACACCGGTATGGGTTTCGAACGCCTCTGCATGGTGATGCAGGGCAAGCAGTCGAATTACGACACCGACATCTTCCAGCCCCTCATTCAGGAGATCGCAGCCAAGGCAGGCATTGCCTACGGTCAGCGTGAGGATGCCGATGTGGCCATGCGAGTTATTGCCGACCACCTCCGTGCCGTGAGCTTCAGCATTGCCGACGGTCAGTTGCCCAGCAACGCCAAGGCCGGATATGTCATCCGCCGCATCCTGCGCCGTGCCGTCCGCTACGGCTATACCTTCCTCGGTTTCAAACAGCCGTTTATCAATGAGTTGGTCGATACTCTGGTCAACCAAATGGGCAATCAGTATACCGAATTGAAGAAACAGCACGAGCTGATTCGGCGCATCATTCTCGAAGAGGAGCAATCGTTCCTCAAAACCCTTGCCAACGGCATCAGCCGCTTCGAGGACTATGTGGGTTCCCACGCTGGCAGCAAGACCATCGACGGCGCTTTCGCTTTCGAGCTGTTCGACACCTATGGCTTCCCCGTCGACCTCACTCAGCTCATGGCCTCCGAGAAAGGCTGGAATGTGGATATGGAAGGTTTCCAAAAGGGTCTCGAACAACAGAAAGAGCGTTCGCGTGCCGCCGCACAGGTGGAGAACGACGACTGGGTGGAGCTGACCGATGTCTCAACCAGTGCACAGCAGGAGTTTGTGGGATATGACACCATGCAGTGCGAAGTGCATATTACCCGCTATCGCCACGTCAAGGTCAAAGACAAGGAGTTCTTCCAGTTGGTGTTCGACCGCACTCCTTTCTATGGCGAGAGCGGCGGACAGGTGGGCGACCAAGGCACCCTCACACACCCTGCTGGCGATGTGGTCACTGTGGTCAACACCAAGAAAGAGAATAATCTTATCGTCCATATAGTCAATAAACTGCCCGAGCATCTGAATGACCCATACAACGCCGAGGTCGACAAATGCCGCCGATTTGCAATAGAGTGCAACCACTCTGCCACCCACTTGCTCCACAAAGCATTGCGTAGCGTTCTTGGCGAACATGTGGAACAGAAAGGCTCTAGTGTGGACGAACAACGCTTGCGTTTCGACTTTTCCCACTTTGCCAAACTCTCTCACGACGAGATACGCGAGGTGGAAAAACAAGTTAACATTGCCATCCGTCGCGCTTTGCCCCTCGAAGAGCACCGCGCCATGCCCATTGCCGAAGCCCGTAAACTGGGTGCAATGGCACTGTTTGGCGAGAAATACGGCGAGTTTGTCCGCGTTGTGAAAATCGGCGACAGCGTGGAATTCTGCGGTGGTACCCACACCTCCAACACCGGCCACATCGGCTCGTTCCGCATAGTGAGCGAAGGCGCTGTGGCAGCAGGCATGCGCCGCATCGAGGCCGTGACCGGGGCAGCTGCCGAAAAGTTCAACGACGCTCTGCAGGACCAGCTCGACACCCTCCGCGAGATGTGCAAGAACCCCAAGGACATTGTGGCCGCCGTTCAACGTCTCCAGGACGAAAACGCTGCTTTGCGTTCCCAGATTGACCAGTTCCAAAAACAGCAAATCGATGCTCTGCGCCGTTCGCTGGCCGAACAGCTGCAGCAGAATCCCGTCATAGTGCGGCGCACTTCCGACGACCTTGGACAGCTCAAGGACGCCATGCTTGCCCTCCGCACCCAGTTCCCCGACATGGCCATCGTTTTGGGAAGCACCTTCGGCGACAAGCCGTCGCTGCTGGTGGCTCTGGGACAAAACCGTGTGGATGCAGGCAAAAACGCAGGCACCATAGTCCGCACTGCCGGCAAGGAGATGCAGGGCGGCGGTGGTGGACAACCTGGTTATGCCACTGCCGGCGGTAAGAATATCGAAGGCTTGGACAAAGCCATAGCTGTGGCAGCCGAAATGATATAGTATTTCGACAGTCGTCGCCTACTTGATTGGTACACGTCCCGAGGTTCACCACCCACGCAACGTAGCCATCAAGCCAATGCGATGCCGGTCCTTCCCCTTCATCCAACCAAGAAAACGAAAAGCTCCCCAAGCCTACTTGGAGAGCTTTTTCTATACCCGCCGTTCTTCTCAATCATCTTCACCCACTGCTCCGGTGTCGCCCGCTCCTGCTTGATGTTCTCCACGGCCCGCATCGCGTTGGAGTAGAACACAGGCCCTTCCTCCCCACGGAAACGCACATTGCTGACGGCCTTTAGATACCTTATTGCATCATTTTTTCCCCTTTTTCTGTTATGTCGGAATTATTTGTACTTTTGCATCGCCGAAGGAGATTCCTAGGGTGTCTGTAGGGGTATGGGTAGCACTTCGAACAAGACTGCCAGAGGTGGAATCAGTACTAAATTGGCCCGTTCTACCTGTGAAGGCAGTATTTTTTTTGCCTACATACTGCTGATACAACCCCTCATCAGACGTTTCCAGTATCGTGTCCATTGCTGCCGACACTTCATCCGCCTCAGCACCCACTTGGTTGCTGCTTTCAACATTTGAGGTGGTATTGATAATAAATAATATGTATTATTTCTATATTTCATCTTGAGCCAATGTGTTATATCATTGTCCCTCCAGTTTCGATGCTGTTTTTCTTCGGTTTCGCTGCACTTTCAGTTTTATCTTGGCACATCTTGAATTGTTCTTCACCGCGTAGGTTAAGAGAAGCTTACTTAGGGCTTGCTAAGGGGTGAAGAGGAAGCGAGGAAACAAAAAACCCGGCCAGATGGCCGGGAGATGAAAAAGAACAATAATAATAGGGTTATCTCAATAGGGTGATGGTGCCTGCCACACGGTGTTCGGATACGCTGCCGGAGCGGACATAGGTGATAACGTAGGGGTAGGAGCCTTGGGGGCAGGGTTTCCCGTTGTGGGTGCCGTCCCAGGTGAATTTTTGGTCGTCGGAGGAGAAGACGAGGGCGCCGCCACGGTTGAAAATGGCTATGTGGAAACGCTCGAGGTCGCTGGGGCAGATGATATTGAAGCGTGAGTTCTCGTGTTTGTTGGGTGTGAAGACGTTGGGCATGAAGAAGCCGAAGGTGTCTATCTTGATGGTCCACGAGGTGTCGACGGAGCAGCCCAGTTCGTTGAATGAGATCATGGTGACGTTGTTGCTGTTGTCGGCGTAGATGTCGAAATAGTGGGAGACGGTTTGTCCGGTGGATGCGGCGCCATCGCCGAAGAGCCATTGTGTGTGGTCGCGGTGGAGGGAGAGGTCGGTGAAGTTGACAACGGGGACTTCGGAGTCGATATAGTTGGGGGTGAATTCGTAGCGGATTACGGGCAGGGGGACATTTTTGACGGTGATGTCGATGGCGGCGATGTCGCAGCTGTCGGCGGCATAGCCAACGAGGTAGTAGCGGGTGTCTTGATTGGGCGAGACTTTGATGGTTTGGTTGTGGCCCTGGGTGTCGAGGGAGTGGTCGGGGGGATAGGCGGTCCATTCATAGTAGAGGGCTCCTTCGCCGGTGAGGGTGACAGTGTCGCCGGGGCAGTGTTTGGCGTGAGAGGGGTTGGCAATGATTTTGGTGGAGAGGAGAGAGAGGGTGACGCTGTCCCAGACTACGCAGCCAGCCTCGGCGGTGAGTTTGAGGTAGTAGGTGGTGTGGGGTTGGGTGGGGCGGACGCGGAGCACGTTGCCGATGCTGACGGGAGATTCGTTGGGCATGTTGAGGTGGCGGTACCATTCGTAGGTGCAGCCGGAGATATTGGTGATGGCCGAGACGTGGGATTCGTGGCCATTGCAGATGATGGTGTCTTCGGAGTAGTTGATTTCGGGGTCGTGGAAGAAGTAGATGGTGTCGTAGAGGGTGTCGGGGCATTGGGCCAGGTTGGAGGTGACGATGAAGAAGGGGTTTTCGAAGTCCTCGAAGGCACGGGTGATGGAGGTGGTGGCGTCGAGGCCGCTAATTTCGCTGCTGATTACAGTGTCCTGGAAGTGCCATTCGCGTTTGACGACGTCGGGGGTGAGGTCGGTGATGGTGGCACTTTCGCCAACGCAGAGGGTGCGTTTGTCGATGCTGATTCTGGTTTCGGGGGGAGTGTCGATGTGGATAAGGAACACGCGTGAGGTGTTGCAGGTGCTGTCGTCGGTGTACATGGTGAGGCGGCAGGCGTAGTTGCCCGGCTGGTTGGTGCGCCAGACGGCGTTGTTGCCACGGAACATGGCCTGGGGAGGTGTATCGGAGGTGCTGCCTTCGTAGATGATCCAGGTGGTGAGGCTGTCGACGATGTGGGGTGCGTTGACGCCTTCGTAGGGGATGCGGTATCGGGCCGAGAGGTGGACGGTGGATGTGTCGTTGCATTCAGTTACGATATCGGCATCGATGATGGGTTTGGTGTTGGAGACGGTGGCGTAGATGTGGGAGTGGAAGGGTTTTTGGGGGTCCATGGCGGAGGTCATGACGCATTTGAATGTCTGGACGCCCACGGTGTCGCCATAGTTGGGGCCGGATTCGGTAATGACGAAGTCGCTGGTTCGGGCAACATAGATGTTGGAAGTGGAGGAGGATTGAACCTGGCGGAAGTGTACATTGTCGTTCAGGTATTGTTGGTCGCTGGTGCTACCGGAGTAGCCGTTAGTGGATACGTACCAGGTGTAGGTGAGCATGCCTTCGGGGGCGCGGAGGGTGTCGACGGCAGTGGATTCGCCGGCGGGGCAACCGGAGGTGGTGATTTGCATGGGCTGGCAGCTGCCAGCGATGTAGGCGTAGATGGGGTCGACGTTGTAGATGCAGTCGCTGGTGTACATTTCTACGCGCACAGAGTCGTAGATGTAGTCGATAAGGCTGATGGCTACGCGGGCCCAGGGTTTGTAGCAGTAGCCGCAGGTGGTGCCGCCGGCGGCTGCGCCGGGACGGCCTTCAACCCAAGGGGCGGGGAGGGCGGAGCTGAATGCGGGTGCGGGCACGTTGTACCAAAGGCTGTCGTGGATGGGGAAGTTGTTCCACTGTCCGGTGGCGTTGTTTTTGCCGCAGACGCGGATGAGGAATTCACCAGCCTGCTGGGGTGTGTGGTCGAAACGACGGGCTACAACGGCATAGTCGATGAAGAGGAGTGCATTTTGTGAGGTGACTTTCATGGTGTAGAAAAGTGCTTCGGAGCCGCGGTTGTTGCCGTCGACGGCTATGTTGGAGACGCAAGTGCCGGTGCTGCGCATGTCGCCCAGACGGATGCTGCTGGTGTGTCCATAAGGGACGCGTGCCATGCCTTGGCCGGAGCTGTTGATGGTGAAGATGTCGATACCCTCATCGCCGGGGGTGGATGAATTGTTGATTTGGAAACGGTGGTCGTGGGCATCGTAGAAGGTGTGGTGGCAGGTTCCGTCTGTGTAGGTGCAAGTGCCGGAGTAGTAGGCGGAGGAGGTGATGTTGGCGTGGCCTTTGATGATGGGTTTGTCGGGACGGCTGCAGGTGCTGAGCACGTTGTTGCCGGTGCTTCCGCCGGAGCCTTGGACACGGTCGCCCACGCGGGCGCTCCAGGAACCGCTGCCACCGGGAGTGGAGTTGAAATTGACAGGGTTGTGGAAACCCGGGCAGGCCGAATTGGGTTGGGCTAAGGCCGTGAGGGCGCTCAGCAGGGTTGCAACGATGAAAAGTATTGATTTTTTGTACATAGTGATTATTTTTTCTTGCGGGATTAAAAACGATATGTTTGTTTTTGCTACAGCCGAATGCTTAGTTCGGGCAGTATGCGTGATTTCCATTGGGTGTAGTCGCCGTCGATGATGTGTTGGCGGGCGGTGCGGACCAGCCAGAGGTAGAAAGTGAGGTTGTGGATGGAGCATATCTGGAGGCCGAGGATTTCCTGGGCGCGGATGAGGTGGTGGAGGTAGGCGAGGGTGTAGACGTGGTCGCAGTGGGCGTTGCTTTCGGGGTCGATGGGGTCGAAGCAGGATTCCCACTTTTTGTTTTTAATGTTGATGGTGCCGTGGGGAGTGAAGAGAAGTCCGTTGCGGCCGTTGCGGGTGGGCATTACGCAGTCGAACATGTCAACGCCGCGTTCGATGGCTTCGAGAATGTTGGTCGGAGTGCCGACGCCCATGAGGTAGCGTGGGCGGTCGAGGGGAAGGATGGCGTTGACTATTTCAATCATTTCGTACATGGTTTCGGTGGGTTCGCCCACGGCGAGGCCGCCGATGGCGTTGCCTTCGGCGTTTTTGGAGGCTATGTATTCGGCCGATTGACGGCGGAGGTCGGGATATTTGCAGCCCTGGACGATGGGGAAGAGGCTTTGGTGGTAGCCGTAGAGGGGTTGGGTGGAGTTGAAGCGGTCGATGCAGCGGTCGAGCCAGCGGTGGGTGAGTTGCATGGAGTGTTTGGCGTAGCGGTGGTCGGACTCGCCGGGAGCGCACTCGTCGAAGGCCATGATGATGTCGGCTCCGATGATACGCTCAATGTCCATCACCCTTTCGGGGGTGAAGAGGTGGCGGCTGCCGTCGATGTGGGAGCGGAAAGTGCAGCCCTCGTCGGTGATTTTGCGGTTTTCGGCAAGAGAGAAAACCTGGAAGCCGCCGCTGTCGGTGAGCAGCGGGCGTTCCCAACCGTTGAAGCGGTGGAGGCCACCGGCAGCGCGGAGGATGTCGAGACCGGGACGCAGGTAGAGATGGTAGGTGTTGCCGAGTATTATCTTGGCGTCGATGTCGTTGCGTAGTTCGTGTTGGTGTACGGCCTTGACACTGCCAGCAGTCCCCACAGGCATGAAAATGGGTGTGGGGATATCGCCATGGTCGGTGCTGATGACACCTGCACGGGCATGGCTTTGAGGGTCTTCTTTTATGATGTCGAACTTCATAATTATCAACTATTCAGCGTGTCAGCGTTGGGAGTTATAAACAAGTGGTTGATATTTATTTTGCAAAGATACAAAAAAAATGGAAAATAATGTATATTTTTGCAATAAAATTTGAGAAGACGAATATGGATTTTACTCATGTACTTACAGAGCCTTACACTATGGCTTTGACTGCTTTGTTGGCGGTGAGTTTTGTTGTACTTGTTCTTTATTACGGGCTTTATTATTTCAGGGTGGGGCATTGCCGCGCACCGAAAAGCAAGAAAAAGGAGGGAGAGGAGGAAAAACTGCCGCCGGTGTCGGTGGTGATGGTGGCTCAAAATGATGCCGAGTGGCTGAAAAACAACTTGATGTATCTGCTTGAGCAGGACTATCCGAAGTTCGAGGTTGTGGTGGTTGATTATCTTTCGAACGACGATACCCAGTATGTGCTGCAGCTGCTGTCGGCCAACTACCCGTATTTGAAGGTGGTGACTTTCCAGGCCAACGCGAGCGGCTATCAGGGTATGAAATACCCGCTTTCGATTGGCATAAAGTCGGCATCGTACGATGTGCTTCTGTTTGCCGAGCCTGAGTGCATCCCGATGGATACGACCAATTTTGGATGGATAAAGGAGATGGTGAAGGGCTATGTGAACCCGAAGGTGGAGATAGTGCTGGGCTATTGCGGTATTCAATACAGGGGGTCGTTGTTGAACTGGCTCCAGCAGTATGACAATCTGGACTATAGTGTTGAGTATCTGGGTGCGGCGTTGCTGCACAGGCCGTTTACGGGCAACGGGCGCAATTTGAGCTACAAACGCAGTCTGTTTTTGAAAAAAGACGGTTTCATCTACCATTACTATATACCCGACGGGGCAGACGACATGTTTGTGAACCAGAACAGCAACAGACGCAACACGAAGGTGGTGCTGAGCGAGTCGTCGTTCACCCAAGTGGCGGAGCAGAAAGGAGTGGGCGAGTGGCATTCGTACCGGAAGCACCGCTCGTCGACACACCGCTACTATGGTTTCGGGCTTAAGTTGAGACGACTGCTGAGGCCGCTGAATGTGTTGCTGTTCTATTTGTCGGCTGCATTGCTGTTGGTGGCGGGGACATTCCCGTGGCAGATACTGGCGGCGGTGGTGGCCGTGAAACTGATTTGGCAGGTGGTGGCAACGGCACAGGCGACCCATCGGTTGGGTATTAAGCCTGTGATTTTTGCCCTTTCGCCCCTTTTCGAAATTTATTTTCTGATATCAAATACTTTTTTGGCAATATTTCCGTTATCGAAGAAAAGTTGACCTACCATCGCCCTGGTTCAGCACATTGCGTGTCCGGGGAATGACGGACAGAAGGGTTGGCTTTTGGGACAGGAAATATGGAAGCACAATTTCAAAATGATAAGGCACAACGCGATTACCAGCTTGTACTTGCCGCCCGTGACCGTGGCGACGAGCGGGCTTATGCCGACTTGATGCGAATCTACAGAGAGCCGATATACATGATGTTGCTTCGAATGACCCACAGTCCTGTTGACGCCGACGACCTTACTATTGAGACTTTTGGCAAGGCCTTCTGCCAGCTGTCTTCCTATACTCCACAGAACACATTCGCCACATGGCTGTTTTCCATTGCCAGCAATAGCGGTATTGACTTTATCCGCCGCCAACACATGGATTTGGTGTCGCTGACCAGCATGTCGGTGTGCAGCGAGGATGAGGCGTTTGAGTACCCGTTGCCGTCGTCGGATGCCAATCCCGAGGAGGCCATGATAGAGGTGCAGCGCGATGCCCTGGTGCGGCAGGTGGTGGAACAACTGAAACCACGCTACCGCCGCATAGTGAAAATGCGCTATTTCGAGGAGCTTTCGTATGAGGAGATTGCCAAACAGCTGAACATCCCGTTGGGGACGGTGAAAATACAGCTTCGCAGAGCACGGATGCTTCTTGCTGAAATTATTAAGCCACAAAAGCAGAGCCTATGAAGTTTAGAATATTCCTTTTTTTGTTGTTGACCATAGCATTGGCGTTGCCCGCCGGTGCACAGAAGAAAAAGAGTCAGGCGGCGCCACCCCGTATCACGGGGCTGTCGCTTACGGTGGATGCCGGTTTGCTGATTCCTAATTCCAAGCAGGCCAATTTCTATAACGGAAAAGACGGCCACAGCAACACGATTAACAGGGTGTTGAAGAGCGAACTTTATGGGACTCAGATTTGGAGCAACTTGGTGAACCAGCAATTGATTTCGCCGAGTGCCATTCCCGACCACCGCGCTTTTACTATTGCCGAGGATGCCAATATGTATTATAGGCTGACTTACCAGCTCGGGGTGGGTGTGCGGTATGACTACAACAGCGGCTGGGGCTGGTTTTTGCGATTTGACTACAGCCAAGTGACAGCCGCGGGACAGTTCTTGCTGTCGAGTAACAACGGTACAGGCATACTGGGCAGCAAACAGTATGTGCCTTGCGATATATACGGCAGGGAGAAACGCATTTTTATAGACCTTGCCATTGCCAAGAAGGTGCCGCTGACCCGCATAATCGATTTGGAGTTTGATTTGGGCTTCGACTTGAACAACACAAAGGTGACCGCCAACGGAATACGTGTGGGCGGCCAGACATACAGCATCCTGGATGTGTGGGGTGGCATGAGCCCTGTGCCAGGATCGGGCACGTATGAGTATTTTAACGAAGGAGGCATGGGCATAGGCGGTTTCGGAGCTGTGGTGTTGTGTTATAGAATGAATGGCTATTCGATTGATTTCGGATATGGCTGCTCGTATGTTCCCACCATATACAAGGGGTATAATGACGGGGATGCCTATGCGTTGCAGCATAATATTTTCTTCCGTTTCAATATCAACAATTTTAATTTCCTAAGCAAATAAACATAAACATATTAGTTAGATAGATGATACAATTAACAGACCTTTCGCAATCCGACCATCCGCATTTCGCCAAAGATCTATTTGAGTCGGCTTTCCCCGACGAAGAGCGACCTCCTTTCGGGGAGTTGAAGAATCGTAACACAGAAAAATTTCATTTTATGGTCGCCACAAACGATGATGGCGACGAGCCCATAGGCATTTTGACCTATTGGACATTTGATGATTTTGTCTACATTGAACATTTTGCTATCGACGAGGACCTGCGCAACCAGGGTCTCGGCAAAGCTGTTTTTCTGAACTTTCTGTCGCAGCAGACACAACAGATAGTGCTTGAGGTGGAACATCCACACGACGAGACTTCCGAGCACCGTGTTGAGTTCTATAGCAGTATGGGCTTGTATATCAATCCACAAGATTATTTGCAGCCTTCTTATCATGGTGACCAAGTGACTGTGCCAATGATAATTATGACGAAATACGAACTTGATGATGATGAATTTGTCGAAATTCGTGATATTTTGTACGAAGAAGTGTACAAATGCAAGCCCTCAAACATGCTTTGAAGAAAAAAATCTTTGTATGCAAATACCCAATAATTAATAGTTTGCATCATCTTTCGAGATAAAAAGTGAAAAAAAATTTGGTGCATTCGAAAAATGTTCGTATTTTTGCAACCGCTTTTGAGGAAGAGAAAGCCTCAAAATGACAGATGGCTCCTTAGCTCAACTGAATAGAGCATCTGACTACGGATCAGAAGGTTACAGGTTTGAATCCTGTAGGAGTCACAGGAAGAGGAAACAGCAATGCTTCCTCTTTTTTGTATTATATGCCAGTGAGCTGTGAATATCACATACTCAAACATTGACCTAAATGCTGTTTTTACAGGCAAGTATCGAGAGGAATAAGAAACACTAAGATGACGAAAAATAGCTATTGCCAGGTAGGGTCATACATTCTCAGTCAAGAATCATTGTAAGCAGCCTGCCTGTAACGTGATAGGACAAAACAAGGAACGTTTTGGACACTACTCTTTTTCTTGAGAAAATTGAGAAATACTCTTTATATTTCATAAAAAAGTTGTATCTTTGCAATAATAAACTACTGCAACACGTATTTGCTTTATTTGTTAAATACACAAATACTAAGTAAGTTATGTGTTGTTTGGTGTTTCGATAGTGCTACTTTCCACACTATTCTGAATGTTAAATAAACAAGGTAGGATGAAATCATTATTCAAAACGCTTCGCCATTCTATACCCGCAAAGGCTGGTTTTGGTGTGATTATCACCGCTGCTGTTCTGTTGGAGATAATATCTGCCAGCCAATACTACTATTCTCGCAATCAGTTGGAAAGCGAGCTCGAAAAGAATGTTTTGAACGAATTGATTATCAAAACCCTTCGGGTGAAAGATATTCTTTCGTTGGGCGAGTCTGCTTTGTTGAACCATTTGTGGTATGCCGAGCGGTTTGTTTCGGAACCTGACTCCATGTACGCTGTGGTTGAAAGGGTTGTCGCTATGAATGCCAATGTGGTTGGTGCTTCTATTGCATTCGAACCGAATTACTATAAGGACAAAGGGTATCTTTTCGAGCCTTATGCCCGCAGGGAGGGTGACAGCATCTGCCTGCAGGACATAAGCGGCGAGGTGCATGACTATACGGCATCCGATTTCTACACCGTCTGCATGGAGGGCGACACACTTAAATGGTCGGATCCTTATTACGATGCTGATGGTGCCCAGGATTATGTCACTACTTACGCTTTGCCATTGCGCGACAATGAGGGAAAACCGATAGGGGCGATGTGTCTGGACCTCTCGCTTGACTGGATGGGTGTGATTATGAATCAACGGCATCACTACCCCTCATCGTTCAATCTGTTCCTTTCTCCAGACGGCAAATTGATTGCAGGACCAAACCCTGACAGTGTGAGCACCGAGAAAGTCGACAAGATAGTGGCGATGATAAACGATAGCTCTGTGTACCGTGAAGAGACCAGCAACAAGCGTACCAAAATGTTGAGTTTCGACGATGATGGCGACATGGCCTATGTATACTATGCATACATGAAAGGCAATCCCCATTGGCAGGTTGCCGTGGTGTGTTACGACGATGAGGTGTATGGCAAACTGAATCAGTTGCGTGTCTTTATTTCGATTCTCTCGCTGGCAGGTTTATTGCTGCTATGTTATATCCTTTGGCGCACGGCCAGAACCCTTATTCATCTGCATGAGGCCAGGCTGAAGAATGAGAGCATAGACAGCGAGCTGCGTGTGGCTCAAAACATACAGAGGGATATGATTCCCAAGGACAATCCTCCCTTCCCCGACCGTGACGATTTGGACATACACGGTCAACTGGTACCCGCCAAAGAGGTTGGGGGAGACCTTTTCGACTTCTTTATCCGCGACGAAAAACTCTTTTTCTGCATCGGTGATGTGAGTGGCAAAGGCGTGCCCTCGGCATTGATTATGGCGGTAATCCATACTCAGTTCCGAATGGCTTCGGCCAATGAGAGTAATCCTGGCCGCATCTTGCAGAACATCAATCGTATTGCCTGCGAGGGCAACACGTTCAATATCTTTGTCACCTTCTTTATCGGGGTGCTCGACCTCCCCTTGGGCCATCTGCGCTATTGCAATGCCGGTCACGACCTTCCCGTGCTTCTTCCCACCGGGAACGGACAACCTGTCGAAATTCCGGCCAATGCCCATCTGCCTATAGGCGTATTCCCCGACACCCCATACCAGATGCAGGAAATGGATATTGCTCCCGGCTCCACACTCTTTCTCTATACCGATGGCTTGACCGAGGCACGCAATATCCACCGCGAACTGCTGGGTAGGGAGCGCGTAATGCAGACATTGGAGGACTGCATTGGGCTCGACGCCGGACAGGTGATACAGAAAATGACCAGCGTGGTGGGGCAATATGCCGAAGGGGCAGAACAAAGTGACGATTTGACCATGTTGGCCATCCGATACACCCCATCTCAGGACACGGACTTCCTCCACGACAGCATCTCTCTGCTCAACGATGTGTCGCAGGTGGTTCCCCTCAACAATTTTGTCAAGTCGGTCTGTGAGCGGGTGGGTATGGATGAAAAGTCGTCCCGCAATGTGCGTTTGGCTGTCGAAGAGGCTGTGGTCAATGTCATTAATTATGCATATCCTCTCGGCTCCCAAGGCACCATATCGGTCGAGGCAAGAAGCAACGGCCGCAGTCTGAAATTCGTCATTTCCGATACGGGCGTGGCTTTCGACCCCACCGAAGCCTCCCATACCGATACCACCCTCTCGGCCGAGGAACGTCCCATCGGGGGCATGGGCATCCTGCTTGTCAGGGAGATGATGGATTCTATCAACTACGAACGTGTCAATGGCAGAAACATTCTTACCCTTATCAAACATTTCTGCCCGTTATCAGATAATAATTAAGTCGTTATACAAACAAAACAATTCAAAGAACATGAAGATTACTATTGATGAAACTGAAGCCCGTTTTTTGGTTACCCTTGATGGTGAGATGGATACAGCCGCCGCTGCCGAGGCAGAGGAGCTTTTGCGTCCGCTCTACAAAACCAATGGCAAGGATGTTGTGATTGAGTGTGAACGTCTGGAGTATATCGCTTCCAGCGGTTTGCGTATTCTCCTCAGCATCCTCAAAGGGGCCAAGGCAGGCGGCAGCAAGGTGTTGTTGCGCCATGTCAGTGACGAAATAAAGGATGTCTTCCGCCTCACGGGGTTCATCAGTTTGTTCGATTTCGAATAGTCCTTGCGCCATGAGTTTTTCGTTGCATAGCCTTCGCTACGGCTGCTTGGCTCTTTTTTTGGCGTTGTCCGCAGGGGTGTATGCCCAACAGGACAACGAAAACCAGCTCTCGGTCGACTTGGAAGTCCGTAGCCGTGGTGAAATGCGCCGTGGCGGCATGCCTTCCGAAGAAGGTATTACCGAGAATAGAGCTGGATTCATCTCCGGTCGTACCCGTCTTGCTGTCAACTATCAGCGCAAGTGGCTTGAGGCCAAAGTGGCTGGAATCCATTCCGGCGTATGGGGGCAGGCGGGCAAAGGCTCTTTCAATCTCTCCGAGGCGTGGGTTAAGATGAAGAGCGACCTTGGATTCTTTGCCCAGATAGGTCGCCAGAATTTGTCCTACGACGACGAACGTATCATCGGTGCCAATGACTGGACCATGGCAACCATGTCCCACGATGTCCTTAGGCTTGGATTCGAAAGAGGTGGGCACAAGGTTCATTTTTTCACCGCCTACAACCAGAACTCCGACACTCAGCTGGGTAACAGCTACTACATCGACGGTGCCCAGCCCTATAAAGAGATTCACACCCTTTGGTATCACTATGATGTCCAGTCCCTGCCTGCCGGCGCGTCTCTCCTGATCATGGACGTGGGAATGCAGGGCGGCACCAAGGAAGACCCCGTCACCTATCACCAGCAGCTCCTTGGCGGCTATCTCTCGGTCCATCCCCAATCGTGGTCGTTCGAAGGTGCCTACTATCGGCAGATGGGTCACGACGAACATGGCATTCTCATCCAGTCATGGATGGCCAGCGCCAAAGCTTCCTATAAACCTGTTTCCGCTCTCGATCTCACTTTGGGTTTCGACTATCTGAGCGGTGACGAAGGCTTTCCTGTCCCGCCTCCGGGCAGCATCGGCCTCGTGCGGCATGAGGCTCTCAAGGGGTTCAACCCCATCTATGGCTCCCACCACAAATTCTACGGTGCCATGGATTTCTTCTATGTCAGCACTTACGTCAACGGTTTCATCCCCGGCCTGCAAAATCTCTATTTCAACGCTTGGTGGAAACCTTCCGACATCTTCTCGCTCAGTGCGGCCTATCATTATCTGGCTATGTCTGCCAACCTTCCCAACATGAAAAAATCTCTGGGACATGAGTTGGAACTGGGCGTGATGTGGAAACCCATGCGCGATGTCACTCTCATGGCGGGCTATTCCTATATGCTCGGCACCGAAACCATGGAAAAACTCAAACGCAGCTCCGACGACAATCTCCAGTGGGCTTGGCTCATGCTCACTGTCAATCCCCGTATATTTTCAACCCGATGGTAAAATAATCTTTCTTTGTTTATGAAAACATCTGCTTGTTTATCTAAAGTGCAATACGGCATCTATGCCGAATGTGTGGGGCAAGAGGATAAGCCCTGCTATAATACTCCTTATTTTTATATCCTCGATGGCTCCCTCGATGCGGCACGCCTCTGCAAAGCCGTCGAAACCACTGTGGCTACCCATCCCACGTTGTTCACACGTATTGAACTGGATAGTGAGGGCGAGCCCCTGCAAACCATTCAGCACGACGAGACATTCTCTCTCCATGTGGAGGAGGTCACCGATATCGAGGCGGTCAAACCGCAACTTATCGTTCCTTTCAAAATCGTTGGCGACCGCTTGTTCCACATTCGCCTCTTTCGCGACAGCCAGCATTTCTATCTCTTCATCGACATACATCATATCATCAACGACGGCACCTCGCTCAAAACCATTCTTTCCGATATCGACAAGGCTTACAAAGGTGAGCCTCTCGAACCCGAGATTCTCACCATGGCCGATGTCGCCGCTGCCGAGGCACCCCTTCGCCAGTCGCCCGCCTTCGAGGAGGCCAAACGTTGGTACGCTTCCCAGTTCGACTGCTCCGATACCTATACTCCGCTTCTTCCCGACCTCGACAGTCCTCAGCAATCCGAGGCCCATCTGCTCCGCACCCTTTCTCTCGACCCCGACCGCCTCAACGCTTTCCTGAAGGATAACGGCATTTTCAAAAGCAATTTCTTCACCTCGGTCTATGCTTTCCTCCTCGCCAAATATGCCGGTGGCCAGGAAGCCCTCTTCACTACTGTCTATAACGGCCGCACCGACAAACGCTTCCTCCATTCTGTCGGCATGACTGTCAAAACCCTCCCGGTCTACGCCAAGTTCACCAACGACACCACCGTCATCGATTTCCTGCGTCAGGGCCAAGAGCAGATGTCCGGCTGCCGCCAGCACGACATCTACTCTTTCATCGATATTTCCAACGACCTCCAACTCCAAAGCAACTCCATGTTTGTTTGGCATGGCGACCTCTTCTCCGACGAGGCTCTCTGTGGTAAACCCATGACCACCCAACGCCTCGTCAACAGCACCCTCGATGCTTCCCTCTATCTCAAAGCCTACTTCCTCTCCGGTCGTTTCCACGTCAAGGCCGAATACAACTCAAACGAGTATTCCGAAGCCCTCATAGCCCAGTTCCTCGAAAGCTTCGAGGCCGTGGTCGAAGGGTTCCTCTCTTGCCAGTATCTACGCGATGTGAGCATCTCCACCACCCGTCAGATAGATGTGCTCGATGACTTCAACCGGAACGATGTCGACTACGATGCCACCCAAACCATCGTCTCTCTGTTCCGCTCCCAGGCCCAGTCCACACCCGACAACGTGGCCGTTGTCTACAAGGATGCCCGCTACACCTACGCTCAGGTCGACGACCTCAGCAACCGTATTGCCGCCGCCATCTCGTCCAAGGGTTTGGGCGAAGGCGATGTGGTGTCAGTGCTCATCCCCCGGTGCGAGTGGATGGCCATTGCCTCGCTCGGTGTGCTCAAAGCCGGTTGCGCCTATCAGCCGCTCGACCCCAGCTATCCCCGCGAACGTCTCAATTTCATGATGCAGGACGCCGATGCCAAGCTTCTCATTGCCGACGAGTCTCTCCGTCCGTTGGTCGACGAGTACCAGGGCGATGTTCTTTTCACCCGCGACCTCCCATCCCTCCCTGCCACCCACACGCTGCCCCAAGGTCCCAGTCCCGACAGCCTTTTCATCCTTCTCTACACTTCTGGCTCCACCGGTGTGCCCAAGGGCTGCCAACTCCTCCAATCCAACATCGTCGCTTTCTGCCATTGGTATCAGCGCTACTACTCCCTTGCTCCCCAGCACCGTGTGGCCGCTTATGCCAGTTATGGTTTCGATGCCTGCATGATGGATCTCTATCCCGCCCTCACATGTGGCGCTTCCGTTTATATTGTTCCCGAGGAGCTGCGCCTCGATCTTGTCGCGCTCAACGACTATTTCGAGCAGTCCGGCATCACCCATTCGTTCATGACCACTCAGGTGGCCTATCAGTTTGCCACTGGCATTGACTGCCATTCTCTTCTCCACCTCTCTTCCGGCGGCGAGAAACTGGCCACCCTCACGCCCCCCACTGGGTTCAAGTTCTACAACGGCTATGGCCCTACCGAGTGCACCATCTTCACCACTACCTATCTTGTAGACCGCAAGATGAAGGAAATTCCCATCGGCAAACCCCTCGACAATCTCCGTCTCTATGTGGTCGACCCCAACGGCCATCGTCTGCCTGTCGGCGCCACTGGTGAGCTTTGGGTCTCCGGCCCTCAGGTCAGCCGTGGCTATCTCAACCGCCCCGAAAAAACTGCCGAGGTGTTCATCTCCAATCCTTTCACTTCCGATGCCAAATATGCGCGCGTCTACCGCACCGGCGACCTCGTGCGCTATCTCCCCTCGGGCGATATCCAGTTTGTGGGTCGCCGCGACGGACAGGTCAAGATTCGTGGTTTCCGCATCGAGCTCAAGGAGGTGGAGAGTGTCATCCGCGAGTTCCCCGGCATCCGTGATGCCACCGTCCAGGCTTTCGACGAGGAAGGCGGCGGCAAGTTCATCGCTGCCTATGTCGTCAGCGATAGTCCCGTCGACATCGAAGCCCTCAATCAGTTTATTCTCGACACCAAACCGCCCTACATGGTGCCGGCGGTTACCATGCAGATTGATGCCATCCCGCTCAATCAGAATCAGAAAGTCAACAAGCGCGCCCTTCCTAAACCCGAAAAGAAGGCCGCCCCTGTCGAGGAGTCGCACATCCCCATGAATGTCCTCGAAGAGGAGCTTCACGGCATGGTGGCCGCCATCGTGGGCAATACCGATTTCTCCGTCACCACCCTTCTCGGCTATGCCGGCCTCACTTCTATCTCGGCCATCAAGCTGGCTGTCCAGGTCAACAAGCGCTTCGGCGTGGCCCTCGACTCCCGTTCGCTGGTCAAAACAGCCTCTATTCAAAGCATCGAGAACGAGATTCTGAAACAGATGATGCAGGGCGGCATCCCGTCTTCCGCACCCTCGGCGGCCCGTCCCGCCCTCTCGTCCGTGCCTCTGTCCTATGCCCAGACGGGTGTCTATTTCGAGTGTCTCAAAAATCCCACTTCCACCATCTACAATATTCCCTATCTGCTCTCTTTCCCCAGCGGTACTGATGCCTCCCGTCTTTCCGACGCAGTGCGTCAGGTGGCCGAGTGCCATCCCGAGTTGGGCGTTCATTTCACCACTGAGGGCGACACCATTGTCCAGACCATCGAGGGGGCCCAGCCCGTCGAGGTGAAGCAGTCCTCCCTCTCCGACGACCAGCTCCAGCAATACAAAACCGATTTTGTCCGTCCCTTCAACCTTCAGAAAGACACTCTCTATCGCTTCGAGGTGGTAACCACCCCGTCGGGCGTCCATCTGCTTATGGACCTCCACCATCTGGTGTTCGATGGTGGCTCTGCCGACCTCTTCATCCGGCAGATTTGTGCCATCCTCGAAGGCGGCTCTGTCGAGAAGGAGAGCTATTCCTATCTCGATTTTGTGTCCGACCAACAGCAGGCCGAGCAGTCCGACTCGTTCCTCCAGTCGCAGCAGTTCTTTGCACAGAAGCTGCAAACCTGCGAGGGTGCCAGCGAAATACCTCCCGACCTCCCCGCCACCGATACTGTCGGCCATATAGGCGAGGCCGTTTGTCTGCCCGACTTCTCCCGTGCCGAGTCTTTCTGCCGTCAGCAGGGCATCACCCCGGCCCACCTTTTCCTCGCCGCCACCGCTTATGTCGTTTCGCGCTACACCAACAACCGCGAAGTCTATCTCTGCACCGTCAGCAGCGGCCGCTCCAACCTCCGCATCGCCGACACCGTGGGCATGTTTGTCAACACCCTCGCTCTCGGCATCGCTATCGACGATGTCTCGGTAGCCCAGTTCCTACAGTCCACCGGTCAGACCTTCACCGACACCCTTCGCCACGAGGATTATCCCTTTGCCCGCATCGCCACCGACTATTCCTTCCGTCCCGCCATAGCCTATGCCTATCAGGTGGGCGTGCTGTCGCAATACACTGTCGGCGGTCAGCCCTTGCACCACGAATTGCTCGAGCTCAATGTGCCTAAGTTCAAAATCAATATCAAGATAGAGGACCGCGGTGTGGTAGTGCAATACGATGATGCTCTCTACACCCTGGCTATTGCCGCCAATCTGGCCGAGAGCATTGTTGCTGTGGCCGACCGCATGGTGTCTCAGCCCGACCTCCGCGTCCGCGCTCTCTCCATTGTCAGCCCCCGTCAGGCCGACGAGTTGGAACACATCCGCCAAACCGCTGTCGGCGAAGCCCCCTTCCGTTTCTTCCATCAGTGCATCGGTCACTTCGCCCAAAGCCAGCCCGACCACGAGGCTCTGGTTGCCGTCGATGCTTCGTTCACCTATCGCCAGATGGACGACATCACCACCCGCATGGCCGCTTCCCTGCAGGCCCGTGGTGTCCACCCGCGCGACCGTGTGGCGTTGCTGCTGCCGCGCACCAGCCGTCTCATCCTCTCGCTGTTCAGCGTGCTCAAAACCGGCTCCGCCTATATCCCCTGCGACCCCGACTATCCTGCCGACCGCATCAAGCTCATCCTCGAGGATAGCGACGCCCGCTTCATCATCACCACTGCCGACCGCATGGACTCCCTCCCCGAGGGCAAGGCCATCAATGTAGAAGACCTCTTGCAGGACAACCAGCCCTATTCCGAACCCGACATCACCACTGACGACCTTGCCTATCTCATCTATACTTCTGGCTCCACCGGTCGTCCCAAAGGCGTGATGCTCCGCCATGCAGGCATTTGCAACTATCTCTACGGTCATCCCGGTAACGTCCTGGCCCACGCCATCCTCACCGATGCCGACCGCCTGCTCAGCGTCACCACCATCTCGTTCGATGCCGCACTTCAGGATATCGGCACCTCTTTCTTCAATGGCAAAACACTCATCCTTGCCACCGAGGAACAGGCCAACAACCCCCTCGACCTTGCCCGCCTCATCGCCGACCAACACATCAACATGGTCTCCGGCACTCCATCCCGTTGGCTCACATGGCTCACCAGCGACGAGTTCTGCAAGGCTCTCGCCAGCGTCAAGATTTGCCGCGCCGGTGGCGAAAAGTTCCCCGACCAGCTGCTCCAGCAGCTCCGTCAGGTTACCTCCGCCCGCATTTTCAACTGCTACGGCCCCACCGAGAATACGGTGGCTTCGAACAATAAGGAGCTTACCACTTCCAGCCTCATCACCGTGGGCAAACCCCAGCTCAATGTCAAGGAGTTCATCGTCGACTCTGATGGCAACGAACTACCCGTGGGCGTGGTTGGCGAGCTCTATATTGGTGGCCGTGGCGTAGCCCTCGGCTACAACAATCTCGACCAAATCAACCGCGAACGCTTCGTCGACTATCACGGCGAGCGTATCTATAAGTCGGGCGACTATGCCCGTTGGCTCCCCGACGGTGATGTTATCATCCTGGGCCGCACCGACCACCAAATCAAACTCCGTGGCCTCCGCATCGAACTTGGCGAGATCGAAAACGTCATGCTCAAGGTGGACGGTATGAAGAAGGTAGTCATCATGATTCGCAAACTGAACGGCAAAGAGCACCTATGCGCCTACTATACCGCCGACCGCACCATCGCTCCCGACCAGCTCAAGGCCGAAATTTCGCGCAGTCTCACCCAGTACATGGTGCCCACCGCTTACCTCCAGCTGGCCGAAATGCCCACCACCCCCAACGGCAAAACCGACGTCAAGGCCCTGCCCGAACCCCAGTTGGCTGTGGCCGCTGCCTACGAGGCTCCGCGCAACGATGCCGAACGCACCTTCTGCGACATCTTCGCCTCTATCCTTCAGATGGACAAGGTGGGCGCTACCGACAACTTCTTTGAGCTCGGCGGCACCTCGCTCGTGGTCACCCGTGTCATCATCGAGGCCGACAAGGCCGGTATGCATGTGGCCTACGGCGATGTCTTTGCCAATCCCACTCCCCGCCAGTTGGCCGCTCTGGTCACCGGCTCTCCCGCCGAAGGCCCCGGTGCCGACGAGGTGGCGCACTACGACTATACCGCTATCAACAATCTGCTGCAGTTCAATACGCTCGATTCCTTCCGCAAAGGCGAACGCCTCAATCTGGGCGATGTGCTGCTCACCGGTGCCACCGGCTATCTGGGCATTCACATCCTGCGTCAGCTCATCGACTCCGATGCCGGGAATATCTACTGCCTCGTCCGCGGCAAGACCAAGGAAAAGGCCGAAAGCCGTCTCCGCACACTCCTCTTCTACTATTTCTCCAATGCCTACAAAGAACTCTTCGGCTCGCGCATCCACATCGTTCTTGGCGATGTGACCGAGGATTTCGACCCCACCCTCAAGGTGGACACCGTGTTCAACTGTGCCGCCATAGTCAAACACTTCTCCGAAGGCACCGAAATCGAGGATGTCAACATCGGCGGTGCCCGCCGATGTGTGGAATTCTGCATCAAGACTGGCGCCAAGCTCGTTCACATCTCCACGGCCAGCACCCGCGGCCTATGGGCTGGCGAGGCCGGCTCTGATGTCTTTACCGAACAGCGCCTCTACATGGGCCAGTATCTCGGCAATAAGTACATCTTCTCCAAGTATATGGCCGAACGGCTCATCCTCGAGGCGGTGGCCTCGCATGGCCTCTGCGCCAAGATTATGCGTGTGGGCAATCTTGCCGCCCGCAGCACCGACGGCGAGTTCCAGGCCAACTTCTCCACCAACTCGTTCATGGGCCGCATCAAGGTGTACAACATGCTGGGCTGCTGCCCCTACGGCATGCGCAACAAACGCGTGGAGTTCTCGCCCATCAACGAGGTGAGCCACGCCATTGTCCTCCTCGCCACCACGCCCAAGCCCTGCTGTGTGTTCCATCCCTTCAACATCCACACCCAGTTCCTCGGTGATGTCCTGGCCGGACTCTCCACCGTGGGCAACGGTATCCGTTTTGTGGAGCAGGAGGAATTCGACTCGGCTATGGACCTCGCCAAAAACGACCCCCAGAAGGCTCGCCAGATGGCCTCGCTGCTGGCCTATCAGGATATGGCCCACGGCATGAAAACCACCGACGTGGCCCGCGACAACGAATACACCACCCAAGTGCTTTACCGGCTCGGCTTTGCCTGGTCGCCCACCTCGTGGGATTATGTTGAACGTATGCTTACCGCCCTGGGCGGCTTTGGCTTCTTCGAATAGCAGGCTATGGAATCCAAGAGTATCACCAAACAGTTCCATAGCTACCTCTGGGCCTTCATCCTTGTGGCCCTCTCGGCCTGTATGGGCAATGTGGTCGACGGCATCATTGTCGGCAATCTCATCAGCGAGGACGGCGTCAGTGCCATCAACCTCTCCAAGCCCATCAACCAGTTCATCTTCACCCTCCACCTGCTCATCAATGCAGGTGCCGGCATGCTCGTGGCCTTTGCCCTGGGCCGCAACAACCTGGCCGAAGCCCGCCGCTATTTTACCCGTGCCCTCAGCCTCAGTGCCTGTTTGGGACTGCTGCTCACCATTTTCGGCGGACTGCTGTTCCCCGATGCCACTGCCCGCATGCTGTGCAGCAACGACCACATCCTGCCCTTGGCCAGCGACTACATGCGTGTGCTTCTCATCGGCAGCCCGGTCTACATCCTCATGTTCGGGCTTTCCACTATGGTGGGCGTTGACGGCAAACCCAAACTGGTGTCCCTCGCGGTGATTGTCGACAATGTGCTCAATCTCTTCCTCGACATCGTGTTTATCAAGTGGTTCGACTGGGGCATCGCCGGTTCCTCGTCGGCCACTGTTGTGGGGCATGTGGTAGGCATAGCCATCCTGCTGACCCACTGGTGGAAACCTGAAAACCGGCGGCTCCGGTTCGACTTCTCCCTGCCCGACTCGGTCCCTGCCCGCTCCCTCTATGGCAAAATCGTCTCGCAGGGCGCCCCGCTGGCCATTGCCTCTATCTGTCTCACCCTCTTGCTGTTTTCGGCCAATTCCATTGTGCTTTCCACCCTGGGACGCACAGGCATCTTCGCTTTCGCCGTCTGCATGAACCTCTTGCAGATTTACAACCTCTTCCTCTCCGGCACCTGCCAAACCCTTCAGTCGCTCGGAGCGGTGCAGGCGGGCAAAGGCGATGAGCAGGGATTGCGTATGGTGCTGCGTCATGCTTTCCGCTTCATCACTGTGGCTATGATTGTCACCTGTGTCTATGTGCTCGTGTGGCCGCAATCCATCGTTTACCTTTTCGGTGCCGACGAGGCCGCATTTGTGACCGAAGGCGCACGTGCGCTGCGCATCTTCTCGGTCAGTTTCATCCCCTTCTGCTACATCTACGTCATGATGATAGTGTACAAGCTCTACGGCCACCACCGCATGGCACTTTTCATCTCGTTTGCCCTCTCGCTCACCGTGATACCGGTACTTTGGATTATGTCGCGCACCTCGCCTCAGTTGCTATGGTACAGCTATCTCATTGCCTACGCCATCGTGGTGCTCGCCATCGTCCTTATCCACAAGCTCTCCCATGTGGAGTTGAAACTGAAAGCTCCCGCCGACACCCAAACCTGATTCGCCCTACCCCCGCAGTAGGTTCGCTGAAGGTTCGCCCGGCCATTGTTCCGCCTCCGCTTTCACTCCACCCCTTACTCATGACTTAACGACCCGTTTTTAATTTCCAAGGTTAAGAACGGCTTATTAAGGGGTGAATAAGAGCTTAAGAGTTAGCGAAGCTTGGGCGGGAGTGGAGAGGGAGCGGAGTGGGCTGTGGATTGAAGTGGATCGTATGACGGTAAATTGTTGGGTTAGAATGATTTGACCTTATTTATTAGGCAGCGGAGGCCGGGATTGTAGTTTTCGGGGTGCATCAGGGCGAGGGTTTCGAGGAATTCGCGTTGCAGTTCGGGATAGTGGCTGCACATGGAGTGGGCCAGTTTCATGCAGAGGGTTTGGACGCCGGTGGGTTCGTCGAGGCTGAGCATGTGGTGGAGGCAGAAGTCGAGGAAGTCGGTGCGGATGTCGTCGGGGGCTATGCCTTGGCGGTTGATGAGGTTGAGCACCAGGCGGCGGAGGGAGGTGGTGGGGGTGGTGATGGCGAGGTTGATGAGTTGCGGTTGAGGAAGGGTGGCAATTTCGGCGGTGGGTTTGTGGGTGAGAGCCCAGGCGGCATTGCCGGCCACGCGCGGGTCGTCGTGGAACAGGAGGTCGAACAGCTGGGAGGCGGGGATGTTGGAGGCCACACGGCGTGCGTCGGCTACACCCAACGAGCTGCCGAGGTAGCGGGTGAGTGAGGGATGGGTATTGTCGTTGTTGGGTTGCATAATGTGGGTTTTGTGTTTTGTGGTATTGTTTCGGGGTGGTGGAGGAGGTGATGGGAGTGGGTTTTGAGATTGCAAAGATAAGAATTATTTTGTAAACGGAAGGATGAATTGTTCGGGAATTGTATTATGTTGGCTGAACAATCTGGTTATTACATCAATGCGTACGCTATGGGATTTCCGGACTTGAGGCTCAAAATGAAATACATGTATTCGCAACAAGTGGGTGGTGGGCATCGAAGATGAAGTCGGATAACAACTGTAGCACTAATGGCTCTACTCCGTGCCTTCCGGTCTCTTTCTGCGATGAAATGCCGGTCAAATATCAACCAAAAATGTTAAAAGTGTATCATTCGTTTGCATTTTTCGCAAATGATGTTTATATTTGCAATTCGAAAGAGTTTTGTTTTCAAAGCTGTAATCGTTTGATATCCGTATAATTGAACCATTATTTATAGATATATAAGTATTGAAAGTTATGAAAAAAACGTTATTATTTCTGATGGTTTGTGTGCTGTGCAATGCTCTGATGGGGCAAAGCAGATTGGTGATGAACTGTATGAACGGTTGTGGCTATATGTTTGAATGACAAGTAAAGTATGAAAATAATAAAAAAGTAAAGTCATGAAAAAGATATTTGTTATTTGTTTGTTTATTGTCGCAGTGTGTGCAGTGCAGGCTCAGCGGCCTGTGGGAGACACCTTGACAATGCCGGAACAAGATTATTATAGCAGCAGTAGTTATCTTCAGGCTTGGCCTATAGGGGCAAGGGGGGAATGGCGGTCTTTTGTGTGCGATGCATGGCTTCGTTATGGAAATTTCGAGCGATATATGCGTAATTCGCATCTGCGCGACGGAAATTATATAGGCGGGATGCAAATGTTCACCGATCACCCCCTGAAGATAGTGGGCATAGCGGTGTGCGCCTATATGCAGCGTCCTATGGACACAGTGATTAGCTCTATGATGGGCTACTATACGCCTTATGACCATGAATTCCATCCTGAATATTTTTTCCTCAATACATGGGACACCACATTGAAAAACCGTGTGACTGATTCGGCCATTCTGTACAAGGTAACAGCATCCGGTCCCCAGAAGTTGGCGTCAGCTCCGTGGCGCATAGAACACCCCCACAGGTTTATACATCTGCCACCGATAGATACACTTTATCCGGCTCAAACATTCGGTTATGATCAACACACTAACCCTTTTATGCCTTGGACCTGGACCAGCAATTTGGACCAAGACCCGGTGCTGCCGCTGTATGAGGTGATGTTCGACAGCGCGGTGGTGGTGGAGGACTCGTTTGTTGTGGCGAGCACCGCCCTGAACAACGAGATGAGCGCGGGGGTGGTGAGTCCGCCCTGTTGCCCCAGTTTGACAGTAACAATGTGGCTGTGGGATCACAACCCCACGAGGTTTTACAATGTTGTTTCACCATTTTGGAGCGACACCATTCTCGACACGACAT
>JAEEGL013558136.1_pt1 | contig 103817 bp, 156 predicted proteins | sample 9134231 | NCBI WGS metagenome assembly JAEEGL01 (sample SAMN16246548, study PRJNA631951) | gut metagenome | biome: gut microbiome; feature: rumen; material: fiber-attached | host: Bos | place: Iran: Karaj | collected 2018-10 | reverse complement strand
GATTATAGAGTATATCATTCTAATGTCAAACAGAATAATGAATATATAGACAACTGGTTAAAATATATGCCGGCCAATTTCTTAGATGTAGATACTCGTAAAGGCCCTATAACCGGTCTCAGAACATTTAAGAATCAGCTTGTATTCTGGCAAGAGTATGCAGCAGGTGTATTGTCTGTAAACGAACGTAGCGTTATTAGTGATGAATCTAATATGCCTCTGATCCTTGGTTCTGGTGGAGTACTTACTAGATTTGATTACTTTACCAACGTAAATGGTATGCATGAAGATGATTATTCTGACGCACAATCTAATACTACATTATATTGGTGGGATAGAGCTAATAAATCTATCGTAGGATATGGTGGTGGACAAGATGCAATAGAGTTATCTAAGATCAAGTTCGTATAGAACTATTTAAATAAGAATGAGCCTACAGCAAAACCAGTTGTTGCATATGACAAGAAGACAAAAGAGGTTGTCGCAAACGTTGTGGATGGTACAAACCATGAGAAAGGCAGTCTTGTATACAACGAGCATCTCGGGCACTTTACTAGTTTATATACAATAAAACCAAAACACAAAGTAGAGCTCCCTGACACAACGCTGTTTACTACAGATAACATTGTTTACGAGTGGAATAAACTTAATGATAACGGAAAGGTGTACGGATTTGGAGAAGAGATTTACCCATATCTAAAACACGTAGTAAACCATGCTGGTCAGTATACTAAAGTATTTGATAATGCTGAATTTGCAGGTAGAATATATGGAGGAGATAAAAACAATGATCCTAGCAAAGATGCATTTGAACCATTAACTCTTAGATTTACTACTCCTCTAAAACAAGAAGGTATTCTTGAAGGAAAGAATAATATAGAGAATAGAGAATACAACTTTAGATATGTGATACCAAGAAACGACAATGAGGCGTACGGAGGTAGATTGAGAGGTAAAACTATGCAGTGTGAACTAGAGTCCAAAAGTAACTCTTATGATTTCTCACTACAATTTATTAAAACTAAGTTTAGAATATCATGGAGTTAAAGAAGTATAAAAAATAGATGAATATGCCTAAATATATGAAAGGGCTTGATAAATTCGATTCATCTAAAGGAGACTGGGGAGGCGCTATAAATGGTGCTATAAGTTTTGGTGGAGCTGTTGCAAATTCATTCTCCGGTGTTAAATCATAGAGCGATATGATGGCAGAAGCAGGAATGTCTGTTGGCCAAGGAACCGGATTCACATACAATAAGCAAAACCAGATAGATTTAAATGCCCAGCGATCAGAATTATCTGCATAGAATACACAAAATACTCTTGCTGCTGCAGGAACTGGTGCACAGCTTGGGGGATCTATAGGTATGGCGTTTGGTCCTGTTGGTGCTGGTATAGGTGCTGTTGCGGGCGGACTTATAGGCGGTATCGCTGGTATATTCGGAGGAAAATCTAGAAAACGTAGACTCGAACGAAAAATGCGTGCTGCACAAGAAAGAGTATAGAATGTAAACAATTATAACCTTGCATCTGCTCAAACTGATTACTTAGACAATCAGTGGGCTTTAGAGCATGGAAATATGCAAGATCAAGAATTATTCGTAGCAAATAGAGGTAAGGATTTGGTACGACCTAAAATAAGAAGGAAATGAAAGTAGAGACTAAATTTGGAACTAAGCAAGGAGGACAAGACTCTTGGGTTGGAAAAGGAGAAGTCCTTACCGATGGGGATAGTGCCCATGTTGTAACCAGAGGTTCTAGAGTTGGAACTGACGATGTTCCAGCAAAGACCGAAGGAAGCGACGAATCTGCCGTTCTTGGTAACCTGCCGTGGATTAGGATGTCACAAATGCTCGGACACCCTGTTACATACGCGCAGGCTACAAGAGATGCTGCAGAGAAGATTGAGACATACGATAAGACGTTTAATAAAAAGCGCTCAGACGATATTGAAACCCGTAGGGGTACCGGAAGTGTTACTAGGGCTACAGAAATGCTACGAGAGAAGCAGAGAATGGCCGTCATAGGTCAAGAGATTGCACTAGTTAATCAAGCTACAGAAGATCAGAAGAACGAGCGTCCTATGCACGAAATGGACTCATACAACTGTGGTAAGAATCTTCCAAAATACGATGCAGGTTGGATTCCTAATGCCATCACAAGTGGTCTTGGTATAGCCGCTAGTATAGGACAGTATGTAAACGCTCGTAACCAGAAGCTTAATAGTCCTAATATATATGCAGCCAATCCGTATGAGCAACAAGCCCTCACAACACTTGCTGGTTTACGTGATAACCCGTATAATCAGCTTAGAGCTATGCAGGATGTTGAAGCTCGTAATAGATACGCTATAAGCCAATCTGGAGGCCTTACGGGCTCTCAAAGATACTTGGCTAATGTAGCAGGCGGAATAGGATTACAGCGCAACTACGCCGACGTATTACAGCGTGCGCATACTTAGAATAACCAGTATAAAGCACAGTGGGCTAACGCTGCATTGCAAACTGGAGCACAGACTGCACAGCGTCAGATGGCTGCTAATCAATATAGAGATGAGGCTTACGCCCGTGCCCATGCAGCTAGACAACAGCAGATGCAGATGGCTGTACAAAACGGTCTTGGACAAATACAACAGTACTATGCTAATGAGTTTAAGCGTAACCAGTTTAATAGAATGATGGAATTGTATTGGGCTGAACATAACGCCAATCATCCAAAGAGGTCTGAAGACACGAATATAAATCCTGCCGTACGTACTTCTGCAGAAAAATCTATACAGGCAATGAGAAATAATATTACTCCATTAAGATAGAGTTTTTAGAACAATTGGATTCCTTTGACACCGTGGACTCCGTTTGGATATTCTATAGATGATATAACGCGCAGACACCCAGCAGATAGATAATTATGATATACCAATATGATTAGGCATTGCCCCTGCCTACTAAAGATTTATACGATACACCGATAATGCAGATGGCATTGGCTACGGCTAAAGATATGTATGAGAGGGGCGAAAAACGAATAGACGACTTCTATAAAAAGTATGAAGATTTCTACAGTCCTGTTAATGGCGCTACAGAAGACGTATACAATATGGGAGTTGGTAAAATTAAGAAGATCGTAGATGAAATGTACGCCAGAGGAGAGGATCCGTTGAGGACAGCCGAAGGACGTGCTGCAATTGCTCAAGCTATTCGTGCTGTAGATGTAGCTAAGATAAATGCTAGAAAACAAGAAGCAGAAATAGCAAAACAATATATAAAAAATAGGGATACTGCAATACTTAATGGTACATACGATCCTGATGTAGAAAGAGCTGTAAATGGTGGTAAAACGTTTGAGGAGTGGGATGCTTCTGATGGTTACTGGAGGTCTACTTCTCCTGTAAGATATGTATCGCAAGATGATATGATTGCTCCGTTAGCCAAAGCACTCAGTCCTGAATTTGATGCACTTAAGACTGCTCAGATGAAAGATGGATTTGATTATAGTACTGTTAGTGAGGATAGGATAAGGCAAATGATTGACGATAACATCGATGACCTTATTGCTAAAGGTCAGATGGGTAAGTACTATTACGATCAGGCTTTGAAATAGGCTGGCGGTAATCCGGAGTTGGCCAAAACAATCCTTAAACAACAATTCTTCGATGCAGCTAAGAAACATACTAAAGAAACAAGAGAAGCCAACCCATATACTATTAGTAAGGTTAAGGCTGATGAATCGGCTAGGTTACAAGCTCAACGTGCTGCACTGGATTATAAGTATGACGTGTTGAAAGATAGAATGCAATATGATATCGATGGTAATGGAAAACTTGATGATGAGGAAAAGAAACTCATGAAGGAAACCAAACAATCAATAATCGATAGAAACAGGAGGGGTGGTAAAACTGACGATCTATACCCAAATATATTTAGAGCAGCTGATAGAAATCCTGGAGAGGCTGTTGGATTCCAAGGAGGCACTGCATATGACAATAAAGTAGATCCTGCAAGTGATAAAATACTGTATGACGGAGATGAAGGATATTATGTAGACCATCAAGATATACAAAACGTGATAAAAGGTGGTGAAATATTATCGTCCAATTTTGAAAAATTTGGAGAATCTACATTTTCGTCAAGAGACCATCTTTATATACGCCCCAGTAATCAGGTTGTAAAAAGAGGGAACAAATACTATATGAAAGTTACTATAGCATATCCGACAATAAATAGTAACGGGGATACTGAATATAAGTATGTAAATTCTGATAAAAAGGGAATAGGAGTTGCATATATTCGAGTAAAAGAAAGGGATGCAAATTATGGAGACCAGCAAAAGAAAGATAAACGAGTTAGCTCAGGAACGTGATGCCACACAGATTGCTCGTAGGCCAATAATGCCTCCTGCAAAACGTCGTTTAAGTATAAAAGAAGCTGTTGCTGAAGAGAAAAGAAAAAAGGCTCTCGAAGAAAAGAGGGCCTTTTTAAAAGACTTTGAAGAAGGTAATTACCAGTATGAGCAGCTTCGAAAGGAAGCGGAGCGTCAGCAAAAGAAAGAAGAAGAGCGCAAGAAAGCTGAACAGGAGGCTCGTAAGAAGCAAAAGGAAGAAGAAGAAAAGAAGAAGATAAAGTCCAGTGCAAAATATGATCGTCATCGTGAGGAATATGTAGACGAAATATATCAACCTCTTGATGATTTTATTAAAGAGACTGGCGATAAATCTGATATCCGTTCTACAATAGGAAATTACACTGCAAAAATAGGCAAGGCTCTTGAAAATGTTCTTCCTGGTACAAGGCAGCTATTTAAAACTATATTTGACCTGAAAAACCAATTAGGTACCACAGCTGAATCAATGGATCAAGGAGATCTTGATTCTACTCTTGGCGATATTTCTAGAGGTAAACAAAATCTTGGGGCTGCTGCGGCGCATACCGAGGTATTGAAACTGCGGTAGCAACGTGATCAACGCATAAAAGACGATATATATAACGGTATTTTGCCTGAAGTGGCATCCGCAGATCCTTATATTAAGGAAATAGACGAATAGTTGAAATCTTTACAAGAATTAGACGATTTATATAAGAAAACATATATAGGAGAAAGACCTACTGGTTTTTGGAATAGAGTTGGTGAATTCTTTAGAGATGATCTGTGGGAAGGTATTCAAGACGCTATGACGTATGATAGTGCTAAAGAATATACTAAGCAGCGTCGTACAAATGAAGCGAATGCTGAATATGATAGACAACTCAGAGAGAAGGGCGTCCTTACTGGTGTAAACCGTCAATTTATGACACCTCTTGGAATGATACATGACGACGATTACACTAGAGAACTTAATGATGTAAAACGATTCGTTGGCGAAACAAATAAGACTCTCGATAATCTTGGAAAAGAGTACCAGAGGAAATTAAAAGATTATTCTGATACCAAGAGTAGATGGAATGTAGCAACTGGTTATAAAGATATGATTGAAGCTTATAAAAACGGTAGTTTGTTTGATAAGAATTATATCTTTGCTGAGTATGCACAGATGTTAGGCTCTTCTTTGTCTTCTAAAGAACAACTTGCAGCCACTGCAATACGTTTTGGTGGTATGGCCGCAGCTGGTGCAGCAGCTCTTACCGGTAATGCATGGGCAGCTGCTCCTATTATAAATGCTACTGAAGCAATAATTACACCATTAGAATATGCCGGAGCTGTACAGGAGAACGATATCGAACGCGCCACGAAGTATGTAGATAACATTGAGGCATACATTAAGAATTCTGCAAACGGTGGCGAAGAGGCATGGAATCGTATCACAGATGACATGAAGGCTTAGGCAACAAAAGCTTATCGTGCGGCAGGTTTAACTGAACAACAGATAAAGGATAGATTGTCTGATCCTAATGTCATGAAGAATCTTATATCAGACGCTGCTGCTGGTATAATATCTAATGAAGATCCAATACTTAAAAATGCAGAGTTATATGCTAACAGAGGACTCGATGCACAGCAAGACGCGAATAACTTTAGAACTGTATCGGACCTCGTCTTGCAAAAAGCGCTTGTATGGATGCCTGTAAACGGTAAGGCTCTTGCTGGAAAGGCATGGACAACGGTAGATAGGGCTGCTGAACGAGCCATCAGTAACGAGGTGAAATACGCCGTCGACGAGACTGCAAAGAAGACTCTTCGTACTAGAATGGCGAACAAAACATTCTCTGAAAAAGACGTACTGGATAGATATGAGAGGATGTATGGTAGACCGTATAGAAATGGAAGTTTATCCGGCGCAGCTAAACGAGGATACGAATCTGGTGTAATGGCTGGCGCAGCTGCTGGTTATGGTCTTGCTGGTCAATAGGTGTTTGGTGCTACAGGAGCAGCATTAAATTCTGCTGTACATCTTGCTCGTACACAGCTTACTCCAGATGCCCAAAGATTACTTAGTCAAGTAGAAAGATTTGCTGCTAGAAAATATCAACTTGTTTATGATAAACTTTTAAAAGATCACGACTTTGCAAAACTTGCATTACAGTATGGTTACAAACAAGCAAAGGTAAACACTCTTAGTGCCATGTCAGAAGGCGCTGAAGAAGCTGCTCAGTATATTCATGAGAAGAACAGTACGTTTGCAAGAAAATATGGATGGGATGGTATGAATCTCGGAGATATGATTGCAAATGATATCACTGTTGGCGGAGAAATCATGAACGCCTATCTTGCTATGCTTGGCATTGGAGATTCTCCTTGGGCTAACGATGAGGAATTCTGGTCTAACTGGAGAGGTGGTGCAATGCTTGGCTTTACAAATCAATCGTCGTTAGTAAATGCTGTGATACGTGGACAAGAGACAGTTAAACAATACAGAGTAGATAAAGCATTAAACAACGTGGCAATTGTAAACAGGGAGCTTGATGATCGAGATCGTGCCGCATATACAGACGTTGCTAGGTAGGTAATGGCGAATAATACTCAGTATGTATTGAATTACCTTGACCGTATGGACGAAGAAGAGTCTAGACGACAAGATAGGGTAACTACACCAAAAGAAATTCAAGATACGAAACGTGCAGTACTAGCAATATCACAACTTGCAAACGATAAAACTAAACGTAAATAGCTCGAAGATAGTGGTATTGCATACGGCAGTGAAGAATATGCTATAGCAATAGCCGATCAATATGCATTACAAAACCAGTTACGTAATATATTTGAATAGCGCACTTCCGGAGTAGGAGAATTATCATAGGTGTATAGTTCTCGCGAATATAATGAAGAACTTGACGACCAAGTTAAAATAGTCAATTCTCAGCACGCTGACTATAAAAACGATAAGGAGTCTGCAGCACGACAAGCAGGTGATATTGCGGTAAATAAAGCAAAGAAGGCAAGAGAGATCGCTCAGTAGGTTGCTTCTGGACAAATTACTCAAGAGGATGCTGCATATACAGGTGAAGTAAACCAAGAGTATGCTGCAATGTCGGACGAAGACTTTAATAAAGAGCTTGGAAGGATTCGCTCTGAGGCAGAAGAGGCCGTAAATAATTCGTCTGATGCGTTACTTAAACAACAGCTTGCGTCTAGATCTAAAGCCATCAATAGACTTACAGCATTGCTTCAATTAAAAGCAAAGTTTAATACAATAGAAGGATTCTTTAATTTTATCCATGATAATTTTAAGATGAATCCTATGAGACCCGATGCAAAAGCTATCCTGAAGAATATAGACTCTCAAATAGAACAAGCAAAGAAACAGTTAAGAGAAACTGATTCTCAATACGAAAGAGATGGTGCAGATATGTCAGAGAAAGAACTATATGACTATCTGTAGACATCATTGGTATCTGCAAATACGTACAAAGATATAGCTATACAAATTGAACAAGAAAACGCTGTGTTGAACGCGTGGGGAAGTGTCGTACAGAATCACATGACACAACTTGGTACTGAAAAATATAAGCGTAGAATAGATGCCATTAAGAAAGCTAGAGAAGATAATCAAAAGCTTAACTGGATGATCTCTGAGATTGAGACAGGAGACGCTATAAGTAGACTCGATGAAGTTTTTGCAAAGGAGGATGCTGAAGCTGCGAAGAAGGCTGTAAAAGAGATGGCGAAAGAAGCCAGCGCAGAAACGTCTACTCCTGATTTTGAAAAACGTACTGATGGTTAGAAATCAAATCTCTCTAAGAACAGAGAAGAATTCCATCGTAGACGCGCAGAAGCAAGATCTAGAAAGATTGATAAACGTTATAAGCGTAGGCGCAGCAACAAACTTATGTCCGGTATACCGTTCCAAAACATATTTATGGATGTTATGGACGAACTTATGTATGCTGCTGAAGTTGGTGCGTATAAATTTAGTGAATTTGTTGCAGATTTAAAGGATTGGGCTCAAAACAATGATATAAACATAGACGATCGTATAAACGATATAAAGCAATATTATATTAGGTTTAGAGCTAAAGCCTCTAAAGAAATAAAAGCAAACCTTGACGCAGCACCTGAAGTAATAAAGTTCTTTGCTGTACAAACACCACCCGTAGATCCTGCAGATAAGCCAAGTGAAATAACTCTACAAGAAAAAATAGTAGAACAAGGATCTCATATTGTGCATGATATATCGTCTCACTTTGATGTTGTATATGATGATGGTACTACTCGTAAGATTTATGTAAATAAAGAAGCCATCAAATATGCAAAATACGATGAGAATGTATATGTATAGCAAATAACAAAAAAGTTAAAGGATGCAAATACGTCCGATGAAGAGTTTGCTAAGGCACTTGAAGAGGAAACAAGAGCGTATCCAGGATTCCCTGTACAACAGTATACTGAATACAGAAAGGTGGATGGTATAGAAGAGGCAATCTCTCGCAGGATGTTATCGTGGAGTACAAATACACACATTAACGTTGGTATTGCTGTATAGAAAGCCGTACAGGCGATTGTTATGGGTGATGATTCATAGATAGACAAGACATTACTTGGAGAAGGATACGACGATTTTAAACAGCAAATCCTTAAGATAAAAGATGAACTTGGAGAATCATTAACATTAATAAGTACTCCAAATTACCTATTATATACAGACAAATCTGGCAAAGATTGTGCAGCACTTGCTGATGTTGTATATGCTGATAAAGATGGTAATCTGTATATAATTGATGTAAGAAGTACTATATACCCATCTGTAAGATCTCACTATACATATAGAAGTAAGAAAGGATTTACTATCGAAGACCAGGTTGTAGATACTTTGAAGGAAGCTGACGAGGCACTTACTCAATTATCTGGATCCGCTGCAAAAGGTTTGTACATGCTTCCTGTTGTTGTGCACGATAATAAAGTGGGTGTAGAGTACGATGAAGATGGTAAGGCTTTATTCCAAGTAAAAGACCGTACTATTAATACAGATTTGACTCTTGATCAATTTAAAGAACAAGCAGAAAAGATCGTAGCTCAGATAAACGAAAAGATAAACCAATACAACGACATGGTTCGTGAAGCTGGTATATATAATACAAAGTACGAATCACTTCCGTCTGAGGAATTCCAAGAGCAAAGTAGTGCAGCTTTATATGAAACGTATATAAGAAATCTTTCTGCTAAGATGGATGATATTCAAGAGAGTATGGAAGCTCTTGATAGTCATATTGCTTTAAATATGTCTACATATACTGAAGATGTATTACAGTAGGATTTTAACCAAATAGACGTTAATCTTGTAGGTTTATCGGAGGCTGTACAAACGCTTAAAGAACGCGTGCAAGAGTTGGATGCTACAATAGATCTTGTTGAAGATGCTGGTTTGTTTATAGCTAAGGCCACCACATATAACGAACATGCTCTTGTTGATAAATTTATATCTGCCATAGTCGATGCTCAAGTAGCACTCGATATAGCATTGACAGATAAAGACTCACAAGACATTGATCTTACTGCAGAGACATCAGTTATTGCGGCAGCACTCCAAAAGATACAACAGAATAAACAAAACTTTGGTAAAGCTGGTGTGGCTGTACAAAATTGGTGGATTAATAACTTTGCATTCGGAGTAAAGAATAATGCTACAGGACAAGTTCAATCCGTAAGAGAGCAACAAATGGCGTATTTCAACTAGTTGAACAGTTGGATAAATACTATAATGGTATACAACGATGATACCAATAAGTGGGTGTTTAATCCTGAACTGGTTGAAATATTAGATAATCCAGCAAACGTTAATATACGTAGATGGTATAGTTCGATTATAAACAACGGTTTATCTACGCTTCTAGACAATTTTAAAGATTCATTGTCTACTATCTAGAACTATGATGGAATATACGATAAGAAGATTGCCTTTGCTCAATGGATGATTAATCAATTTAATCTTGCTTGGGGTACAGAAACAGATCAATCTATTACTAATAATCCTGCTGATTATTTACAACGTATACAAAATTTATCTGTAAAATGGAAGGATTTACATAGTGAAAGTGAATCTCATAGTCCAGCATACGCATCGAAGCCAAATGACAATCGTAGTATGTCTACTAATAGAATATATTAGTTGATGTCTATGGTGCCAGATTTTGAGAAGAATGGTAAGTTTGTATTAGATGTTGTAAACGGTGAGTTAAGGTTATATATAACTGCACCAATGCCTGATGGGCAAACGAAAAGTATTTACTTGCCGTTTATGTCTACTCCATATGATGGAATTGCTGAAAAAGATCTTAGAAGACTATTGTCTGTAAATAGAGGAAACCTTAAATTCATAGACAAAGCAAAAGCTCTTATAGAATACGCAAAGAAACACCCTGAATATGAAGTTAGATTTGACGTTTTCACAAACAAAGGATCTATAAGATATGATGCGGTTGGTACAATGCACAATGTACAAGATTGGTTGTTAGCAGGAAAGAATCTATTTACTATATCTTTATCTAAAGCAGATAGAATTGGTATTCTCAGAACTACAATAACCGAAAGAAATGGTAAATTCTATTATGTATACGGTGGAGACTAGCTGAAGGAAATAATTGGATAGTTTGACGATGAATTCCGTAAGCAAGAAGTAAGTGCAAATTCTGGATCTATAATATATTTCAGACCCACTGGATCTGGCAAGTCTATTGGTGTTGTTATAGAGCCTGTATCTATTGGCAATAATATGGCTGCAAGGATTGCAGATCTTATTGCAAAGCAAGCGTCCGGTGTAACTAAACAAGATGGGTTCTCTATAGACAGCCTGCTTAAGCTTGTGTTATATACAAGAGATAAGGATAATAAAGTATCTTCATATAACAATATAAACAGTCTTGTACAAATAGAAGGACCAAATGTTAAGATTGGTAATAGCGAACCTATGAATATATTCTCTTAGAGGTAGCAGATAATAGATAGACTTTCTAAGTTGAATATGTGTACAAATTCAGAATTATTAAACTCTAGATTCTAGACGTCTCAGCTGTAGTGTTTACAACAAGTAAAATAGCAAATCGCTAACGGCGCACAATATGTAGATCTTCCAATAGGAATACGTATAAACGCAGAGGATGTTATTCACAGAAACGAATCTGGAGCAAACGGTTCTACGTGGCTTGGATACATGCTTAGAAACGGTCTTCTTTACACAAGAGCTATTGGTGAAGGACACAAATAGATAAACATCAGTAATCTCAGGTTAGAGAACAAAGATAATCCTTCAGAAAGCAAACCCATTTAGGAATCTGCCCCGATAAATAGTCTTATAGAAACTATTGATCTGGATAACATGTTCTCTAGATTGAATATGGCTGTATCTGCAGATGAATTGAATATAAGAGTAGATGATGAAGAACAACAGTCGTTCTCTAATGCTGTAGATAAGTACTTTAAGACTGTATTTGGAGAAGATCAAGTTGGATTGTGGGAAGTTTTACAAAAAGGAGTGATACAACGATTACCGACAGGATACGCAGTAGGCGAATGTACTACCGATCTTATGACACTTAGTATGTATGCTCCAGAAAGTGCGGCTTGGCATGAAGCATTCCACAGAGTAACTGAATTGCTGCTTACAGAAGATGAACGTAGTGTGTTCTATAAAATATACCAAGATAAATACGGTGTAAGTGACCCCAGGTCTGTGGCCGAAGGATTGGCTGATTTATTTGTTGATTATACGTCTAGAGTTGGCCTACCAAAGAACGGAAAATTCGGTAAAATTAAGACGTTCTTCAAATCTATATACGCAGGTATATTTGTTGTAAGAAAACTCGGTATAAAAGATACTAGGAAGTTATTTGCATTCTTCAATGATATAAATAAAGGTGCATATCGTACTAGAACTGTAAGCAAAGAGAATGAAGATAGATTTAATCGACTATTTGATGGATACTTACATTATACTGTAACTAACCAAACTACTGGTCAAACTGTAGATTTGTAGCACATAGCAGATTCTGGAGAACTCAATGAAATGGTTAATTCTCTTGGATATTATATTACAAAAGCTTTAGGATATGATAAAGTTTCTCCTGACACGTCTAAATCTGTTAAGATAGATGAATCCATAATTGATAAAATTCCTGCAAAAACGTTAGCTACGTTGCGTGGAGATAATGTGCCAGAAGATGAATTAACATCTAGTCAAAGGGCATTTAGAGAAGTGCTCGACAAAAATAACTTCGGTGCGATATAGGAAATTGTTGCAAACTATATTGGGGGTATTTTAAATGTTCAACCAAGAGGAAAGATTGTAAAACCCGATGATGAAGAGCAAAGAGACGATAACGATCTTGGAGAGAATCTAGACGCTCAGAATTTGAATATAGATAGATTTGATAAAGCTTCGTACGAATTCTCTAAACTTGCATCTTTGTCTAGTAGAGTAAAGTTGTTCTTTGCTACAATACCGTATACAAGATTTGACAATAATGGTAAACTTGTTACAGATGTTACTAGAAATGCATTTGGTACTCCTACGTATATGCCAATAGAAGAAGTGTACTCTATTCTCGAAAACGATTTATCAGATGTTAAATCTATAGATGAATTATATAATAAGTTGAAAAAGCTCGCCATAAATAGCGAAATGCATCGAGCAGTATTCTTTAAATTCCATTCTCTTGTATACGGCGTTGGGGATGAAGGTGGTATTTATGGTGCAGATCAATTTGGCAATATTGTTTGTAGAGATTACGATCGAGAGCAGCTTGCTATACAAATAGTATCAGCGTTGTCCAGTTAGAAAATTGACTTTATTGTGGCATTATCTGAAAATCTTGGAGAGGATGAAGGTAAAGAAATTAGGATATCGTCTTCGTCTCTCGAAAGAGACTCTAGGAGTCTGCCAAAACAATGGGGTTAGATTTTAACATCCGGTCAATCTCAAGTATTCGCAATATCTAGAGATAGAGAAGGTAATATTTAGTTTAAAGATCGCAAGCAACATAAAAAGGGAGAAGAGCAGTTTGCTCAAACTATTCAGTTCTTTCAGAATGTACGAGAAGCACTGTCGTTGAACAATGGAGTTATTACTATAGACGGCAAAGAATATAATAAAGATTCTGTTGATGGCATCAATGCTATTAAAGCTGAATTTGTAAATCATTTGCACAAAATGGGTGTTATGATTTCAAATAAGGCGTTCGATTATATGCTATTAAATGGATTTGGTGATGCTGGAGCACAAGGCTTTATAAATTGCTTAAACGGTTCTGGTGCAAACGATACATTTAAACCGCAATCTATAGAATCTTTCTTGGTATTATTAAATTCTATAGTTAGTCAAAACGGCAGTATATCAGAAGACGTAATTGCCAAAGGATATCCTGAAAATGGATTTATAAAGCAACTTGCTATGTGGCAAGGTATGTATAACCGTGTTACTGTTCAAAACATGGCACTGGGTCTTAATGGAAAACAATTGTTCTCTATATCTCAAAACAGTGCCATAAGTCATATTATACAAGCACTGAACGAAGGAAATATGGATAACGATGTTGTCAAGACACTTGCGCAGTTCAATTATAATATGATAGATGGTAACATACCTATTGGATCTATTATACTTAAAGCTATACGCAATAAAGAAAATATCGGTAAGATTACGGCTCATACGTATATTGGTTTAAAGACTGATAACTTTGGCGACAACGGATCCGAATACACTGATGCTGCTGAGATCGATGACTACATGGCAAAACTCACAATGCTTTAGGAGGGCTATATGTTGTTCCCAACTCTTGCAGATAAGGGTACGTGGCTTGTATTGAAAGGGATTCGCATTCCTGGTATGAGGCTGATCACAAGCAGAAAAGACAAACAACGTTCTGTTAGATGTGAAAATCCTGTACAGGTTACATTTGTTGGTGGAAAACCATACATAATGCCTTCTGAGGATACAATTGATCAAATGATCGAGTATGCTAAGACAGAAAGAGCTGCTATTGTGCAATGTATGGAAGACCTTAAGACAATGCCGGAAGATGCAAAAGTTAAGAACTATCATACTGTAAATAAGTCGTTAAAGGGGCATACTGTAGAACCAAATGGCACGCGATTCTTACAGCTTACTAAAGTTTACGTAGAAGAAAACGGAAAACTTGTTGGTAAGAATCTAAACGATCCCAATAAGTCTAGTAAGGAAATGTTGGCAGAAGCTGACAGGTTGTTCTTTAGTAAAAATATTGATACACAGCGTAGAATAATGGGTCTTACCCTTGCTGTATAGGCTGAACATGAAATATAGAAAGCAATAGATCTCGGCATTGTTGAAAGAACTGATTATGAGAAGTCTTGGAAGACATCAGATGGTGTAGATGTATCAGTAAAATTCGGTAAAGACCAAGATACTCTATGGAATCTTAAGTCTTTGCATCTGAATAATATGTAGGTATCTGCTATTGCCAATGAGTTAATGAAGCAGATCTCACATAAAAAATTCGGTACGTGGGCTGCTATTCCTAACGATGCTATGAATATTGGTGAGAAATTAGCTAAAATAGAAATGACTTAGGGCCTTGCTGTTGCTGCAATACTTGCCGATGCTACATATAGACATATTATATCTTCACAAGAAGTTTTAAGATGTTTTGCTGGTCATCCTGGTATGTTTAAAGTAGAGTATAATAAAGACGGTATCAAAAATAGTACTGCCGATATTCAAAAACGTCTTGGTGGTCTTGTTTCTACTGGTGAGGATAATGTATAGGGTATACCTGGTATGCCTACAAAGTATATCTGTGCAGAGCTTAAAGATTACGAAGTATCTAGTAGATCTAGAGTTTCTAAAGATCTTAAGGACATGTTTGTTACCGCATAGGTAAGAAACGTATACGCTATTCTTACTGGTCGTTGGGATGACGCATATGGTATGTCTAAGGAAGAAATCTTAGAAGCTACTAAGAATTCTGAATACGAACCAAAGATAGAAAAGGCTGTATAGGACGGTGAAGAATTCGCAGCCATGTTTGATGGTGGTATAAATGTAGCAGACGGTGCTGCCTATATCACGGATACAATGTGTGAAAACCTCCTTCGTATGCGAGGAGCATATAATGATAAGGTACGACAGGCATTTGATATCTTACGATCAGATAAGGCAGTAGATTGGAAGAAGTCCAAAGAAGCTTATAAGGTTATATATGACGCTGTAAACATCGTTACAACTAAATATACTGCATACGGATTTAGAGATCATGCTACAAATGGAGAAAAACACTCTAACATATCCGTTCCTTATTATAATAAGTATGCTCTATTCCCACTGTTCAAATGTGTTGCTACAGGCAAGATGGGCAAGATCTACGATAAGATGCTTAACGAAGAAGTAGATATGCTCATGATGACATCTGCTGTAAAAGTTGGTTCTTGTGGCGCTGTGTCGTTCGACGGAAATAATATAGAGGCTCCGTTTAATAAGTATGAACAAGATTTCGGTTATTTGCGTAGACAGCTTAATACAGATCCTGAAGAAGGTGAAGAGATCACTATGGGTACGCAGATGGTTAAGATTGTATTACAAAACCTTATTGGCGAACGTACATATAAAGACGCTCGTACTGGTAGAGAAGTATCTGGAGATGAAATTCTGGAAGATATGATGGGTGCAATAAACCATCTGTCTGAGATAGGTGAGCAAGAAATAATGAAGATGTTTACTTCTGATGGGTATAACATAGATCCTAAAAAACTTGCTAACTATTTACAAGATCAGCTTACCAGTAGAAACGCCAACAAAGTGTTGCTTGATATCATACGCCCATATACCGACAAAACTACAGGATAGATTAATGTACACGCTTTGTCTGCTACAGCCGATGCTTCTTGGATAGAAAGTATACTTATTTCAGAGGTTAACAAACACGTAATTGATATTACTACTCCTGGTAGTTCTTTCGTTCAAAGATCAGTATTTGCAATGGATGCTGAAGATGGAGAAGGATAGATACAGGGAGATGAAAATCTTGATATCAGTGTTAATGGTGGTAAGCGCCTACAGATGCTCAATGAAGATGGTAGTATGGATGCAGTTGTGTCTATTGATTTCTTTGATGACTTATTCAAAGGAAAAGATATGTCGTTTGAAGAAAAGCGAGATTATCTTATAAAATCTGGTATAATTGGCAATGTAGCAGCAAATACTGTTGCGTATCGTATTCCTACACAGGCACAATCATCTATACACGCATTACGCATTGTTGATGTAGTATCAGCTGTAAAATCTACCATTATACTTCCTGAAGAGTTTACTAGAATTACTGGTTCTGACTTCGATATTGACCATCTTTATTTAGCTAGATATAACTATAGTTTTGATAAGAATCAAAATAAGCACACCAGCTGGATGAAGAAGGGGTCTAAGAGATATTACCAAAATAAGATACTCGGCAATATTATTACACTTCTTACGGATGTAAATTCTATCAACACTACATATAAATCTATCGATAGTGATGTGGAACTTCCCAAGGGGTGTTCTAGGCAGATAAAACAAAAAGACTCATTAGAAGCTGAACCATACAATTTTGGTACACTCCGGGCTTAGGTATCTGTTAAGAATGATTTTATTTCTGGTAAAGTGTCTATCGGTCCTTTTGCTCTTAATAGTACAAGTCATCAGCTTACGACTCACTATGACGTTAAGTTTAGACCTACAATAGTAACTGAAAACACACCGATCAAAGGATTTACACGCCTTCTTGATGAGGATGGTAACTTTATTTCAGCATGGTTGTCTGGTTATATTAGTGGTGCTGTGGATAATGCTAAAGATCCGTTCTTAGCATCTCTTAATACTAACTAGTTTACATACAACATGCTAAACTTGTTACTTAGAAACGGATTTGGTGAAACTGCTGTATGGTTCTGTGCACAACCTATTATCAGGGATATGTCTGCTGCAAATGAGCGTTCTAAGAGTTAGTATGCAAAAGATATGAGCTATAAGAATAGTGGTTATTCTAGAAAGGACTACGCTATAATATAGGCCGTAAAACAATACGTACCAGAAACAGCTCTTACTCCTCAACAAATGAAAAAGTGGACTACATCTACTGCTAAAACTGATCAATGGGATAGAGTTCGTGTAATAAATTGGGTTAATACACATACAGAACTTCTTAGGGAATTCGCCACTAATCCAACGTTACAGCGTATAACCATCAATGGTGTAGATTATTCTAGAGATTATGTACAACAACAAGTATTCTTTGCATGGAAATCGTTAGAAAAATATGCTACGGCTCTTGGTTCACTTGTTCAACATACTAAGATTGATACACGTAAACACGGCAAATCTATTATAGAAATCAACAGATATCTTGATGGATATAATAAGATTTTCCATCCAGATGATCCAAGTAAGTCCATATGGGATGTACAAGGATTGCAAGATTTTGCAAGACGCACATGGCTTGAACAGAAGACAAATGCTGCAATACAATTACCATCTAGGATTCTTGGTAGATATACTTTCTCAGCAAATCCACAATTTATAACTGCTGTTCTTGAATTTGCAGAATAGCTTACAGAGCCTGGACAAGAGATATCTATGGATGTTGTCAATAAGATTAGTAGACATCTACAAACAGCTGTTAAATCTCAATATTTTGTTGATTTTGTTGCAGACAATCTTGTTGCCAGAGACGCCGAAGGCAGACCTACAGAAACCGCAGATTAGCACATCCGCAATCTGTTTGTAGGTCCTAGAAGTATTTCTAGACGTCTTACTGGATTGAAGTTGGCAATAGAAATGAATCCTGCTTACAAGAGATTGGCTTCTAATGGTCTCATACGCCAACTGTATTCTATTACTGAAGAAGATCCAAAAGTACTTCACGATGAACTTACTGAACTTCCTGCATTTATTACTGTGTTGGATAGTGTAGATTCAAGTAAGATTAATTCTGATGCACTTATAGATGGATGGGAAGACCTACTTAAGGACGAAGATAAATACGTAAGAGCATTTGCACAAGATCTTGTGATATACGCATTTATGACATCTGGTGAATTTAAGGGATGGTCTAAGTTGTTTAAATACGTACCTGCATCGTGGATTACTGGTGAGATAAATCCTGATTATACTAGTTATGCTACATATATCGAAAATATATTATCTGGCGGATACGATTATCGTAAACACTTTGACGACATTGCTGCTAACTGTTTTGGAGATATATCTATTGTTGAATCTGTTCCAGTAGTAAATAAAGATAAGTCTTCTAACTTTATAGACGCTAACACTGTTTGTAAGATAGGTAGGCCTGTTGACGTAAGCGAAATGGATTCTACTAAACCATACATATTAGTAAAACAAGATATGAACGGTAGAAATACAGATGCATATAATTTATACAAACTAATTGGATTTAAATCTGAATCAGAAGATTCTGTTGCTCCTGTTTACATACGTATGAAGAAGCGTGGTTATTCTCGTAAGAATAATAATATTTACGAATACGGATGGGATTTCTAGTTTAGAGGCAATGAGAATCGTGTTATGAATGAAAATTATGATATAGAACAGGCCGTTCATAGAATATCTGGAAATGATATAAATGATGCCAGTACTGCTGCATCTGTACAAGCTAGGTATCTTGAATTAGCTAAACCTCATATCGAAGAAGCAGAATCTCCGCAGGAAGAATAGCAGGAAATACCTACACCAGATTGGGAATATCTTGAAGATTCTGGATACTCTGGAATATTAGAATCTCTACCAGAAAAAATAGAGAAAGATGGAAAACTTACATTTAGACCAAAATACGATTTTGGTAGAATATATCTCACAGATAATGAAAAACGATATATTAAAGAACGTATAAATATTGTCGACGAGAACGGAGATGTTGTGGATATAAACGCTGGCAGATTGAATTCGTTAATAGAATCATTAAGTAAATTATGCGACACGTGGATAAATGCAGAAGATCACAAAATTACGATAAATTATAGAGATTGGAAGTAGATGCTGCAAAGTGATGAAGGTTTTGAATATTTTATTGAAAAAGCAGTGATTGAAGATTTAAACGATTGGTCTGGATTTGGGTATACTGATTTAATCGGAGAATACGACAGGTCTTCTAAAACCATATAGATAGAACAAAATTTTTACAATATTGTTAAAGTGTTAAAAGATAATTTCGACATTATAAAATCTATCTCTTCGATTTTGAATGATCCAAATTACTATGCTGTAGCTCATCTTCTGCTTAACTTTGAAAATATATACGATGCTGTTCAGGCTTTAAACACTGACGCTGAAGATTTCTTCTATTCCAATTCTTATTCTGGAGGATTTCAATTGCGGTATTCATATAAAGATAGTCGTCAACTAGAATTATTTGAAAACGATCCTGCTCTAAGAGAAGCTAGTACATCTAATGAACACGAACAATGTTAAATAATATAATATGATTTGCCCAAATTATAAAATAAAAGAAGTATTTGACGGCTTCAATGAAATAGTTGTAGCCTTAGGAGGCAAACCCATGACAGAAGAAGAATTCCGTTCCAGCGAACTAAGAAATTAGCGAACTGGACGGGATTACTCTGCTATGGAAGCAGCCTATAAAATGTATCATAGAAACAACGGCAATATGCCAGATGTTGCTCCAAATGGCAAGCATTCTATATTGTTTGATTCATTGTTGGAGCATTTTAATGGAGATAGAAAAGCAGCTATTAAAGCTAAATCTAATGTATATTCAGACGAATTCTTTAACTGGTTTGGTAATTGGATAATTCCTGCTACTCCAGATTTGGCAGAAGATGAAGATATATCTTCAGGAGAAATTTCCAAAGTCGTAGATGAGAATGGAGAACCTCTTGTTGTGTGGCACGCTAGCAAGAATACATTTGATATATTTGATAAGAGTAAAATTGGTTCTGGTTTAGGTCTGACTGATGAAGATCCGAATGGATTTTATTTTTCTGAAGAAAATATCGTAAAGACCGATCAATACAAGATAACATATCCTGTTTATCTTAACATTTAGAAGATGTCAGACGACTAGAATTTCTCTTTTGAGAAAGAGGAAAACCATAGGATATATAAAGGTGCCGTTAGAGAATTTACATCAAACGTTGACGGAATGCTAAGAAGAGATCGTTTATATGCTTATGGCAAAAGCTACGATGAATTTGTTGTGTTCGATCCAAATCAAATAAAACACGTTGAAAATCTTGGTACATTCTCCACAGAAGACGACAATATATACCATAATAAAGGTTTATCTGACGACAATAGAAAATAGTAGTGGGCAGTTGCTAATAGTATTAGAGACGATATAGAATCTTCATACGAAGCTAAACATTGGCACGATTATGATGATCAAACTCGTAAAAATCTTCGTAAATAGTTTAGACAACGCATAAAAGATACTACACCTGCAATAGACGTTTCATTTAGATATAGTAAAGATTAGCATAGACTTGTTGTATATACACATAGTTAGGATAATGAAGATCTGAGTGATTTCTTAAAAGTATTAGGACTTACTGACGACAATAAATATGATGTATCAGAAGGTCATATTGAAGATGTATTATCGTTTTTGTTATCTCAAACAAAAGGTGCTTTATATAATATACAAGATATTGCAAAAGTATTGAAAGTAGCACTCAAGGGTAGAGACATTAAATTCAAACTTACTAGTAGACTTCCATCAGATCAAGCTGCATATTATGACTATTCTACAGATACTATATATATAAACGACAAAGCTGCGTTTAAAAACGATTTTGGGTTTTCTAATAGAATTACTTAGACGATATTACACGAACTTCTTCATTCTGTTACTATACAGTCTATTAAACATAGTCCTGAGCTACAGCAACAGTTGTAGTCACTTTTAGATGAAGTAAGAAAAAGCCTTGGCCCATATGCTAAAGATTATGGATTGACTGACATATATGAATTCTTAGCAGAATTATCTAATAAAGACTTTATAGATAAATTGTCTAGAATAAAGACAGATTCACAGAAAAAATAGTATCTGCCGGAACGAGGTTTATTACGCCGTATTACAGAAGTGATAAGATAGGCTATAAATAGAGTACTCAGAGGTATAAATAGAAACAACAGAGGTACTGCATATGCAGATGCTGTAGAACTTCTTATGAAAGCCGTATTTCCAGAAGGATATAATATCGATATATCTGGACCATCTACAGACATAAAAACAAAATTCATGGCTACATCTATAGATCAAATACGTAAATCAGCGGAAGATATACGTCATAGATTTGGTGTACTCTATAAAGCATATCAAAAGATGCCTAATAAGTCTGCTAGTAGGCAGAAACTTGCAAATGAGATATTCGAGGTATATAATGAAATCAAACGTCTTGATAACTTTGAAGCTGTAACTAATGCTCTTGAGTTTGCTAGAAAGAAGCTTGGTCTTACAGATGATTCTTCTGTTAGAGGAGTATTACAGTGGCTTCAAAATAATGAATCCGATAACTTTGCTAGAGTTTCTGCAGAGTAGATTGTAGATGTAATGTAGAATTCTATTGGTTTCTTTGAGAATCTACTTACATATTTTCCTTCAGACTGTTATATGACTGAAGAAGCTCGCCAGAGTAGAGCTGTTGTTACAGATGGTATTAGAAATAAAATACGTCCACTGTGGGTAAAGGCTGTATATGCTATAGGAGATAGAATAGTTGATGAACTTGTAGATAGATGGTTTACTGGTCAAGATGAAGATAGGGCTGGTATGAAAGAGGTCGCTAAAGACTGGTTACACAAAAATGCAATGTATAGCGATATATCTAATATTGCTGCGTTCTTATAGAATTATCAATATTCTGAGAATCCTATTACAAAATAGGTATTTCATTTAATACAAGTAGCGGATACTAAAACTGGCATAGAACTTCAGCCAATCGCTGCAAAAGTAACCAAAGCATACCGTAAAGCGAACAGAGGTAAACTAAGTCCGTCTTGGCAGAAGATATTTATGGAGTTTGATAAGGATGGTATTCCTACTGGTAACTTTGTAAGAGATATAAATTACGGTCAATATCAAAAAGATGTTGATGAATTTATAACAAATCTTAATAAAGAATTTCAAGATAAATACGGGCATTCGTATTATATCGACGAAGACGGCACTTATATAAATAGTCTTACTGGTGGATTTGCTGACGATGAGGTGTGGAATGGTAATATTCCACCGCATATCATCGAATACAAACTTGCAATAGAAGAATTCAAATGTAGTAGAGCTAACCGTAGATACACCTTTGAATATTATAAAGAACGTATGTCTGAGCCGTATACTGGACCTGATCCGCTTCTTACAAAAACTACTGGCGAATTTAAGCACGGTCTGTCTCCAAGAACCCTTAGTAGATATGAGAGAATACAATCTAATATCAACTATTACATGTCTCTCTGCTATAATAAAGAAGATGGTAAATCACATCCAGAGAATTTAAGTTCAGAAGATTGGGTAAAACTAGAATAGTGGAGACAATACCTAGATGATTTATCAAACCCGTATAATGAAGATGGTAGTGTTAAAATTGGTGAAGATTATCAAACTGCTATAGAGATACGTGCTTGGGAAAAATGGATTGGTTAGAAACTTGATACTCAAGTAGACATGGAATCTTTCGAGGTAGAAGCTTAGAAGATTTTAGCAGAAAAAGGTCCTGTTGCTTATGACAAGTTTATTAAATATAATTCTAGAGTAGGTATTAACCCAAATCTTATATCTCAAACAATTAAGCGATTTGGAGTAACGGATATGTACGCAGATGCTGTACACGCAAGATTACTCAGAACGTCACTATAGCGTCTTGTAAACTCTAAACATGGGTATGGTAGAGAATTAGGCAAGCAGGCTAAAAATCCACAGTTCTGGCAAGAATGTAGGCGTACAGATCAACTTATAGAAGATTGTAAAACAAAGCGTAGCAAAGACTTTGCAGAGATGATGGAAAAAACCTTTTCTAACGATCTTATTGAATACAGAGACGCTTACGGCAACGCATATGATTATTTTGGTAGAGTCGTACCTAGAGACCAAGAAAAAAATACAAACCTATTGACTTGGTACGATTACATGATCAATAGTTATGTTAGTGAGATAATGTCGTCTCCAACAAGAACGATAGAAGGTTTATACGACGGTTCTGGTAATCTTATTGTATTTAGCGGATCTGAGACTGATGTCAAAGCTGCTGTAAAACAATTCTTTACATACAGAAGGTCTCGTACTTAGGATGATGGAACAGTAAAAATAGAACGTGTTCCGCTTAGTATATTCTCTTTACTTACTCCTTTACAAAATACATTTGTAAATCAAAATACTGGTAAAACAGAAAAGAGTATAACAAATATACCATCAGGTAGGTTTTCTAATAAGGCTGATCAAACTGGTATGTATCTTACAGATCCTACAATATTTGATAATAGTTCTCATATTGCAGAATAGCCTAAACGTGAGTATTACGATAATTCTTACACATTCAATGCCATGTCCGACGACGAACGTGCATTATATGACGTTCTTGTTGAAATATGTGCTGATACTTAGAAGTTGTATAGACAAAATAGCGCACATTTTAATTGGAGGCTTCCTATGATTAATGCTCAATCTATGGCATTATTAAGTCGTTTGAAGTCTGATGGATTTGCTAAAATTAGTAGAGCTATATTTGATTCTATTACCACTGTTGAAGAGAATGACGAAAACATTCGTACTGCAGAATAGTTTGCTACAAATCCGGATGGAACTATAGCAACAGACGTGCCTCTTAAGTTTGTTCATCCTCTTAAAGATATGAGTAGACTCAGTACTGACGTTGCATCTATGGTTATTCTATTTGCTGAAATGGGTCTAAACTATAAGAATAAACAAGAAATAGATGATAAAATAAAAGCTTTAAGGTATAATCTAAACTTCGATGTAAGAAACGAAATGGAGCTAGGTGAAGATGAAGTTTCTCCTAACGAAGGTAAAAATTCAGTACAGCAGTTTGATAATATGACCAATATTCATATGTACGGAAATGATTGGCACTTTAAGACTGATAAAGACGAACCATATGAAAGACATATAATTGCCGCTCAAAAAGCTACAAGATTTTTACAAAGATATGAAACTACTCATATGCTTGGTTTAAACATACTTTCTATGCTCGTTGGTGCGTGTGACGCTGGTATTAAATAGTTTAGAGAAGTATTAAACGGTAAATATGCAAGACCTCAAGATATGGTCAAAGGATTGTGGCGTTGTATAGAACATACACCAATGGTCATAAAAAATATAAACAACCCGTTAGCAAATAATAAGTTTACAGCTTTAATGCAAATGTTTAGAATATCTAAAGGTACGCGTGCTACTTATGAACATATGAACTGGGGAAGACTTAAGAAACTTGGTGCACAGTTCTTAATGGGTGGTTTCTCTATGTTAGATTATATAATGAACGGCCTTCTTCTTATGACTCATATGAGCAATGTTCGTTTATACGAAGGAGATTTACAAGTTCCAAAAGGATTTTATACGTTGTATGAATTACAGCAATAGTTTGTAAAGACTGGTAGAACTAAGTTTGAAGCAACTATCAAACATTTAATGTTACACGAAGATTTATATAACGCGTTTGAATTTGTTAGCGGAGAAGGTATTTGTGTAATAAAACCAGAATATCAGCCGTATATAACAGACGATACGCTTACAATGATACGTACAAAAACGTTATCTAGAGGGGCTCTTTATAATGGTATGAATCCAGATAATGACTAGCCACAAGCAAGAAAGAAAGTATGGTCAGCAATGGCTCTTTCTATGCGTGGATGGTTGACGCAAGCATATCAACACCTAATGTCTGGTGGTACTGATAATATTGCTATAAATAGGGATAAAATCGAAGATACTACTACTAGATATGGAATAACTAAGAAATCTGTTTAGTATAAGAAAAGAAGTATTACAAACGAGGAACGTTCAAGAAGACAGGCGTGGAATTACGAAACTGGAACTCCGCAAGATCAAATATTCTTAGGTTTATATAGAGGATTTGGTACTTTATATAAATACATTGCTACAAACGCATTTAGAAATATTCCTGAAGGAGATCCACGGAAAGTTAAATTTTCTGATGTTGAAAAGTACGCGGCTAAAGATGCCATAATATATTTGGCAACACTTGGACTTATGCTTGCTACATGGCCTATAGCTAATTCTATGGCGGCAGCTGCTCCACCACCAGATAAAGATGACACCAAACTATTAGATAATCCGTATGACTATATAATGGATGTTTATATACCGAATCAGTATTGGAAGCTTCAAGCAGCTGATATATATTTTAGGACAATTGAGTCAAGTATATCGAGCGTAGACCCAACGACAGCTTTAGACTTTATTACATCATTGACAGTATTAAAATCTGGTTTTGACGAGCAATTAGGTCTTATCAAAATAGCTGGCGATTTGACTGGCTTGAGTGGACACGATGTTTCAGAAATATTGAAACGCGGTGGATATAAATATTACACTCGCGGTCAACGAGCGTTAGCGAAAGGATTTGGTTTTCCAGATAATATACATACTGCATTTGATTACTATGGACTATATAGTAATATGGATTTCTATCTTAGTAAATACGGCGGAATTTATAAATTCTGGGGATATGACTGGAGAGAAGAATGGAAGAAAGATAAGAAAACTAAAAACAATACAGAAGTCGGTCCACAAGCAGGACCAAAGAAACTCAAAAAAAGTAATTTTGGTCCAGGACCCAGCAAAAAGAAAAAGAAGAACAATTCTGGAATGGTGTTTTGACATTTTGCGTATCTCTAGGCCGGTCTATATTAATACAAAAATAAAAAGGGAACCACTTAAATAGTGATTCCCTTTTTTGTTTCTATGTCAAACCGTGGAACATAGTCTTCAAGTGGCATGTTGTGCTCGACTCCAACATACTTATTCTTATTATCGCATAAGTATTTAGACACGTCACTTGCAAAACCCCAAAACTCAAATACGCGCGTGACTTGTTCTGGAGTGAGCTCAACATGACCACTGAATAATTTCCTTATTTCTGGTTTAATATAGAATTTGTATACCATTATAGGTTTGTTGTCTATCATTTTAACGTAAGTATATTTAACGTTCTTAGACTTTGTCAATCGTGCAGCTCGACGTTTAGTATCGTCTGTACGAATAGAGTCATCATAAGTTAAATACACCACATTCTCACTACTTGGTCTGTCTGGATCCGATGTATACGAATCCACAAACCCAGATGTAGGAGATATATCACCAAATGCTAGACTTTCATCCATCAGTGGTATTATGATTTTTTCAAACAAACTCATAAGTCTAGTGTTTCTGAACCATTGCCTTCATAATAAGCTCTACTATGATCCCACTTACCTGTAGACTGATGCCATGATATAGTATCTAAAGCATCATTAATAACAGCTAATCTAGAATTAACTGCGTATTCATCGATATAAAACACACGAATCTCATAACTACCTGTAGTATCTATACCAATGATGTAGAATTCAAAGTCCCACGTTAATGAGTCTTCTTCACATTCATTTTTTAGATACCATAAAACAGCTTGTTTATAATAACATAACTGTCTTAAGTAGTCATACTGGTCTATACTATCCTCAAAGTGCCACAACTTTTGTGTAGTCTTTAAGTCATAGATAATAGCTTTCTTATTCTTAAAGTCAAGAGTAAGACCATCCAATAGAGATTTGCAAGATACTTGAAGTAATTCTGGAGGATTTGGATCCCCAGAATATTCAAGTAGCATTTCCCATTCCCAGTTAATATGAAATTCGTGATGCCACTCATATCCATCAGGGGGATTTCCTCCAGTATCATATATAGCTGGATTGAGTAGAAAACAAGCTAACTTGTGAGCTTGTATATTATTACGAATCTTTTTCAGCATCTGGTAATCATAAGGATTAATCATTATCCTCTTATCATTTGACTTAAGGAAGTCAATATAATCCTTCAACGTAGAGGCTATTTTAAGACCTTCTGACAGCATTTTGTCCTCAGACTTTCCTGCTGTACTATAAGCCTTCTGATACGCGTCCAGAATGGCTTTATTTGGCTCTATTTCTGTTGAAAATGCTAATTCCTGACAGAACCTTTCCTGTTGTGCGGAAGAAGGTCTACTTTTGTCCCAGACTACATAGTCTTTTTGGAACTCTTCAGGCTGCAGAAGATACTCATGTATCATTGTCCCACGCTCCAATACAGGATTCTTTTCCTCAGGAGGTGGATCTGTTAGCATTTTATGTAAAAAGGATGGTCCCTTCTGTAGAAACCAGCCAATGTTACTATTACTTATACGAGATAAATCCTCGTAATATGGAACAGATATGTCCATCATTTGTTTTGTTTTATTTCTTCGATCATTTCGTTGATAGGTACATCTGGATATTTTTTATTAAATGCATCTATCTCCGATAAAACGTCTCGAACGTCTTTTATCACCCTATCTAGTTCATATTGGTACCTATGCGTATATCTTTTTCGCTTTAAATGTACATCATTATATGTATTATTATACAATGAAGTACACCATTCAAGATTACTGACATTGTTGTTAAATTTGTCTTCATCTTTATGATTTACGCAAGGTAGATTATCTGGATTTGGTATAAATGCTTTAGCAACTAATCTATGCACTGTAAATGTACGTCCTCTGTCCATATTAGACAGAGATACATAAAAATATCCTTTTGACCCTTTTACTTGAGTCATGAGATGTTCTTTTACCGTGCGTAAACCGTGTCTTCCAGGACATTTATGTTCTACACATTTAACTCTACCAAGATTACTTACTTGATAAAGTCCTTCAAATCCTTCAATATCTTTCCAAATTTCATCCATTTTTTATAGTATTTATAAGTTCATCCACTTGTTTATGATTTCTTACAATATAATAACGCATTTTACTACGATGTCGTTGCAGATAATGCTTAAAAAGTTTAGCTCTTAATGGAAAAGAATCTCCAAGTAAACCCTTGCATTCAATAACAAATGATTGATCTTTGTATTTTCCTATAAAATCTGGCAGATACGTTATTGGACGTATCTTCTCGCCTAGGTAAGTGAACTTTGGAAGTAAAGTAAAATGCTTTGGCTCATACTTAACAGGTATTCCTGCTTTCATAAAAGCTTCATACGTATAGAGTTCGAGTTTACTACGGAAATGTAGTCCATACGCATCGACCTTAGTCGCATTCTTTACTCTACCTTTAGATAACATACAACGCTTCGAAATGTATGTTCTTCATCTTCTCCTCCAGTTGTTTAACAAACTGCTTTGTAGCAACGTAAACACCTAAAGAACTACCTATAATACTACCTAAGAAAGTAGCTATAAATATTTCAATCATATCTTTCTACTGTTTTAGTTAACCATTCTTTTACGGCAAAGAATCCGTTAGCTTTAACAGCATCGGATATGTCCTTTGCCTTAAACTTTTTATGGACGAATATTGCATCTAATCCATATTTTTTACTATACTCACGAGACTTCTTCATTCCTGTTTCATCTCGATCATACAGCATTATGATGTTATCCCACTTAGATCTTAAAGACTGTAGTATATCATCTGGAATAAAAGTTGTTTCACTTGAAGCAGCTATTGCGCAATATCCCATCTCATATAAACACATTACATCTTTTAGTGATTTAGTAATTATCAATAGTCTTCCGTCTTTTGGTAATTGCTGTAATCCTTGTATGTGTCTATTGGATAAGTTTGTTCTCCATTTAGTATACTTAGAACCCAATGGTCTATAGATCTTGAATTTGTCATATACTTTGTACGCATACATGGGATTCTCGCTTTTATATATTCCTCGCACAACAGAATTGCACAAAAAATATTTAATGCTAAATACTTCATACTTACGTAATGTGTCTATTGATATGTGAAATTGCTTCCAATATTGCTTATCTATTTCAGTGAACGCTTGACGAACTATCCCGATATTTACTTCAGAATTCGAAACTTTCCCTAAATTGTACGTAGTGTGTTTTGTTGTCATAGATGGATTCATCTTTTTGACAACACGAAGTAATTCTCGTTCAAGTTCGTCACGAGTTTGTATATTCTTAAATAACTTTACAAACTTCAAAGCGTTTCCTGATATTCCAGTACCGTGGTCTTTGAATAATAATGCACCATCTTTTGTTTTAAATATTGCAAATGATGGATTTTTATCATCAGACCTTAATGGACTATTCATTAACTTGCCAGGTTTAAATGAGCCTAGATAATATGAATAGATTGCATAGTCATCCAACATATCCAACAAGTCTCGTAGACTCATCGTAACTGCTGTTTTTGTACTATACATAAGCTTAAGTATTGTGCGGAGTTGGGCGGATTCGAACCACCCATATAACAGTTTGGCAACTGTCATATTGCAAACCTGCGTACATGTACAAACTCCATTAAAATCACTTGTAATCAGGTGGGGAATCGAACCCCACAATCCATCAACTATCTTGTAGTTAATCGTCATAACCTCTAGACTACTGATTCCCAGAGAGTATTTTTACCATATTGAAATTCTTGCAAGTAATACTCAGATAACAAACAATTTACGTGATTTGCATACTCTCGTACCAACAATAGGACTACGAATCCTATCTGTGTTATCTTTATATAATTTCAACTTAGGTATCTCCTATATACTCTCTAGACAGACAAGTTTCATTGTTTTAAAGTTCCTGAGCATTACTGCTGGTACTTATGAGATTTAAACTCATTCTTGTCTGTAGATTGTTAGGGGCTGACTGGATAGTTGTGGCACGTGTACTTCGAACTTAATCTACTTATCTCCGCATCCTTTTCAACTCCAATCAGTCCTCCACCACTTGCTTTTTTCTTACATATATTGCGCATATACACTGTGAAGCAAGAAACACATCTACTCCGGAAGTAGAGTCTATGCGAGGGCTATTTCTAGTCTCCACCACTGACCTTTTACTAACTTTCACGTTTGGGCTTCTACTAGAGATCTCACCTCCACCCATACCCTCCTAGGAAGATAACCTAGCATGTTCTTTCAATTTCCATGAACCCACAGTTTATTAGACTTACGTGGAACGATTATTTAGTCTTGGTTGTCAGCACCACTGACCGTTTATAAACTCCACTCTTTTTATACGCCCCACTTTTCACTCGCTCTGAGTTTTCAACCGGCGCTCCATAGATATATGGAGAATCTTGTTTATTTCCTTAAAAAGGTAGGTCGTCAGCACCTGTATTAGAGTCTGCAGTCACCGGAGCACTGTCACCAGCGAGCGGATCTGCAGCAGTTTCTTTGTCTGCTACAATGGGACGCTCCATAAGATCATTCTTAAAGAGCTTAATCTGCGACTCTTCTGTTTTTACACTCATGGGTTCAATGAAAATACCAAGATTGGATACACGAGTATATCCTTTCTTATTATAGCAAATCTTCAAACGAACGTGATTACTCTCGTTATCGTTAACAGCCTTATCAAGCTGCTGTTTAACCCAGTTAATCATCTCAATAAATGAGGAACCCTCAAAGTCGCTATGACCAATACTAGATACTGCATCAATGACCTGTAGAATACGACCGAACTGCTGATCATCACGACGTTGTAAGTCTTCGTCGGTCTTAATCCATATGTTCTTCTCGTTCTTCCATTCAGTCATAGTTGCCGTCTGGCCTGCAGCATTCTCAAAGACAATCTCCAAGAACGGCTTACCGTTTGCGTTATTTACATTAACCTCTTTCAAGGTTACATTCTCATTAATACCTACGGGCATATAGGAGCTAGTAAACTCCTCGTTATTTGTTGTTGCTGTTTTTGTACTATACATAATCTGCTTTATTTCTTTTAAGAATTGTTGATTTATTTCTTTTAGTATGATACTCGAAACAAATGTTCCAGGCATCCACCATAATTCAATCATTCTTATTTATATATACGATCCCAATATGTGGTAATATTACCTTCTTCATCTTTTGTAGAAATGACGAAATCTTTTCCACTTAAATGTTGCGGTCGAGATTCCATCATTGTATTATCATCTCCTGAGAATTCAATATGAACCTCATTGCCTTTACGATACATATGCCCTACAGCATCTGCTCGTTTAAGCAATTCTAGTCCATAACTTCCTGCAAGAGCCAATGTCTCTACATCAGTTTCTACTCCTTTAATAGTTTTAGTCTTTGTAGCTTCATGTCCAACAAGGATGAACTCATCACAGAGATCCTTGAACATTTCTATTACTCGGTCCAAAGCTTTATAAAGAGCTCGGTAACCTGCTCCAAATGGAATATCGCGAACATCGTCTCCATTCCATGTAGCATTCTTCTGATCTGACTTGCGATACAGTGTTGCTGCATACGGCAAACAAATCTTCTCGAGATCAGAACAATTGTCGATAGTTATTCGACGATAGAAGTTTTTTCCAACCTCCTTGTTCTTTTCTCGTATAGCCTGAGCAATCTTACCCAGATCTTCAATCGTACGTGCTTGCACAGCCATAGCGTCCATATACTTAGTACCTCCCTCAAGGTCGATAATAAGGTTGTCACTCAACTGTGCTAAAGCGGATGTCTTGCCTACTTTAGGCCAAGCGTATAGTATCAAAAATTCAGGATTCCCAGTTTCAGCGGGTACTGGTCCTGTTGGTAGCGTTAATCCTTCCATAATTATTTCTTAATGGTGATCTTAAGGCTATCCGTATAGATAGTACAGATCGTCTTCTTCTCCTTCTTGGGAAGAGCGCTCAAGAACGTCTTATCACCAAACAGATTGAAGAAATACATCTTCTCGTTAATGTGAATATAGTCGTCCGTGATCGTGATGATAGTACCATCCGAAAGCTCATATGTCTTATCCTTCTTAAACGGACAGTTGTTCGTGTTCAGATTGAGCAAGAACAGAGCAGCCTTATCAAAGGTGTCGTCCGTAAAGGTGTTATACTCATACTTCTTACTCTCCTTAATCAGATTATCGATGAAAGCATCATCGGTCTTCTTCTTATTAATACCGAGCCAACTATTCTTCTCGATTATATCGTCAAGTATAAGATCATCAAGAATCTTAGAATAGTCTGTAGACTTGGTACGAAAGAGGTTCGAAAACGTAGTAGTATTAGTATTATTGTTGTTCAGAGAAAAAGTGTAAGTTTTCATAATTATTCAGCCTATTTTAATGTTAATAATATATCATCTAATGTTTAGCACTCGATGAGATTATTATACATCAGGTCGTTCTCGAATTCAAGTATACAAGGCTTACCAGCATCTCTATTCTTGAGAATATGGATATATACCTTGTTACTAACGGGTAAATGATTCGGACCGTATTCTTGTATATTCAGAATCTCCGGTCGATGCAACACCAGTACATAATCGCTGGCTTGAAATATTGCATCAGATGACGATAAATCGCTTCGCATTGGGTAATGGCTCAGCGGGTTATTAATCCTTTCTGAAGCTTCAATATTTCTATTCATTTGTGCTATCTGTATGATCGATGTCAATGGTAACTTCTTTGCTTGGATGAATACGCGCTCTAGCTCGCTCATCGTCTCTACCGCAGAACCGATAGGTTTTGTTAACAAAGCATGATCATATATAATAACAAAATGTTTACCAGTATCTTTTACGTACTGATCATAGAAATCGTATATAATAGATTGAACTTGCATAGGAGTACCTGGGCTGTCTACAAAGTAGATAGGATATTCCTTTAGCTGATTGGATACATGGATGACTTTTCTGAACGTTTCGTCATCTAGGTCCGTTTCCGAACTATACAAAGTCGAAGTCGTTTTCCTGAGCTTATTAGAAAGCGTCCTTCCAACTTGCCTAAATCCAACCATTTCTAATGAAAAGGTTAATACTATTATATCTTCGTCGGGATTAAGATCAATTAAATCAGTCTGGATTAAGTTCGCAAATGAACTCTTTCCGCTTCCAGAAATACCAGCTATGGTAATAACGGTATTAGGTTCAATACCTCCCATACACTGTTTGTTGAACTTTTTCCATCTAGTTTTAAGAGATACAATGTTGTGTTCTCTTCGTCCTCCAATGTAGTTTATAGCCTCTTGGGCTACAACTGACATAGGCCGAACTAAATTAGATAAGTTCTGTTCCATAATCGTTGCGTGCAACGGTTGCGTCTTGCATTTCTTCCTCAGTTTCTTCCCATTGATGATCTACTAACCATCTCCACATAGTTTTCATATAGCTTATTTTGCCACATGACATCTTCTTGTGTACCTCATAATCGAGGCAACGTATGATGTTATCAGCAGCAGCTTCACTGTTGCCTACATATGTGTTAAATAGGTGTCTACACTTATTCACATTTGCACGTAAATAAGCTTTAGATCCATCTGGTCGTACGACACACACTGGGTACATATCATAAAAGACATCAAAATAGTCCTTTTTTGGTGCTACAATGGTTTTAAGCTTATCTGTAGGTTGATATGTAATTGAATTCCCTCTCTCAATCGAGGTAATAAGTTCCTGATTTACTAAGTATGATATTTCATCGTCGCTAATTAGGCTGACAATTTTGCGGACGTCTTGATATTTTGGTTGATTCTTACCCAATACCATACTTAGGAAGACTAACTGATTTATATTGATACCTGGATAATCCAGGATTTTCGTATTTACTTCGATAATCATATCAAAATAATTCTAATTGTTGTTCAGTAAAGTCAGCAATTATCTTGTTGGCTTCGCTGATATAGTACCTATAGTTGATTTTATATTCATCTATAGTGCGATCATCAAACGAATTCAAGATTGTTACACCTGACTTCGTTAACATGTTAGATAGTTCTTGGAGGGTTGGGCCTTTAAAAAGGTAAGCTCCATCTGTGCTTGCATAAAATCTATTAATACGTTGTACAGGTTTGTCACCATGTACAACTTTGAACTTCTTATCTACTGCTTGTGACATTAAGAAGTCCCGGATATCTGTATCCTTCTTAATAAATTCTGCCACTGGCGTTTTGTGGACAAAGTATTCTATTACAGCTTTAGGGATTACTACTGGAGAAAGTCCCTTACCAAGCTTTGTTTTCGTAATAAACATACCCTTCTCTTCTATCTCTCCATCTTTCAAGACACCAAAGTAGTCGTTGATAGCGTATTGATAGAATGCTTCGTACTCATCTACTTCAAAACCAAGTTGGGTAATCTGTTCAACCTCTTTGATGGCTTCCTGAATTCCATCTCTAAGGCTGTTTTTAGCCCTGTAGACAACTCCATCTGTATTGACCTGAATAATTTCACATCCGAGGTCTAAAAGCCTGTCTACGAGCATTAAAAGGATTAGCTGACCGTTTATTCTAATCTTAAAAACATTGAACGGATCATACATCCAACTTACCTCCTGCTGCATTTTTCCAGTAGGAGAATTAAGCACGATCTTTAGAAACAGATTCTTAATTTTTTGACCAGTACGTTTTGCTTCTATTCGTTCGTAGTAAATCTCTTCGAATATATCGCAAAATAGTTTTCCCAGGTGACGAGGTCCGAATTGGTATTTAATTAACAAACTCGGATACATGGACGTCACATCAGCATGTCCAATATGTTCGGCATCGTTTGGGAGGAATATCTTAGGCGTATGTATAGAGTGAATACCTCCTACACCTATAGAATATACCACATTTGAGAGAACAAACTTCTTCTCATAGCTTTTGCGCTCTTTAGAGTATACGACCTGTTTCTTCATATCCTCTAGAACGTCTTGTAACTTTGGATTTTTATATTTTATAAATGGTAGAATAACATCCTTCAATGGTATATAATCCATTGGGGAACGCATTTCCTTTATAACATTTTTAGGAATACCTGATCTCTTAGAATATTCTTCTAATAGAAAGGTCTCTGCCATCTTTACAGAATCCATTGACAAGCAATCAATTCCGTGTTCTTGTTCTATGAACAAACGCAGTTCTATTTGGCCTTGCAGCTGATACAATAGTTCAGTGGTGGATTCAACGTCATTTACATTATAAGCTATCATGGAATCGATTTCGTCCACAGGTAAAGCCTTATCAAAATCGCCATCGTACTCTTGTACATTCTTATAGTGCATAGTTACTTGCATAGTTTTCAAACCTACGCGTAACTTCTGACTAAACTGCATTGTGAGCAAATCCATTGAGTGGAAATAATGTGCATATTTCCATAAACGTAATCGCTCTCTGGCACTCTCTTCATCTTTAACAATATATGTAGAGAGATTGAACAGGGACAAACATATCCTATGATAAGGCAAGCCTTTTAGCTTACTTATATAGTATATAATATAATTAATTATAACATCATCATAATGATGATTGTTGTAACCACAAAATATTACTTTATCCTGCTTAAAGAACTCTATCATTTCTAATAGTTGGTTCTTTCTCTCAGATATTTCAAATTTGTATATTATACCAGTCTCTGTGTTCTTACAACAGCAATGAAATACGTTTGGAAATACCTCAATATCGTAAGTAATTACGACGTCTTGACGTATTATCATAATTGTAAGATTTGGTTAGCACACACCGTCTAACTGCTAGACACCTCAAGTTGTTTCTTGACGTACATTCTCTGTAGTGTGTATTGGCGCTCCTTGAAAATTTAAACTTCAGGAGCAGTCTGTCGTATCTGCATACACTGTCCGGCAGAAGTTTCCATTGGTTGCGGGAATAGGGGGACTTAGACCCCTATATAAACGTACCCACGCATAGTACCGTTTATACTTTAGGCAGCACCCTTGAGTGTGCATTATTCCCTATTTAGCTTAAGCAGCTTTAGGCAAGAGTATCCTGCCTTTAGTTCGCTTGTGATCACGTAGATTCGTAGCCACTAAGTTCTTACGCTTAGCGTGTACTTCATCCGTGATTTCTTGAGCTTTCTTCATCAGTTTGGACTCTTTTGGTTTAAGATCGTTTATATGGTGACCTTCTCCGTTGATATCCTTCAGTTCCGCTACAAGTTCTTCTTGATACGTTGCCGTACCTTTCTTGTTAATCTTGAACCTGCCTGTTAGCGGTAGTTTGTCGTATAATGAGACAACAAAGTCTCGAAAACGTTCTTCAGCACTGTTCTTCATGGCAATCCACGGAGTCATGAACTCCTTCTCAAACAAGTCTTGTTGTGTCTTGTCATCCTTTACAGGTGCTGGGTTTCTGCGTACCCAACGAGCAACCTTGTGTTGAACAAGCTTTTCAGCATATTCCACCTGGTTCATCTTGAGGAGAGTATACGGATAGTTCTTGAAGAACTTCACGAAATCATTATGAGATTCTCGCTTGATTTCCTTGAAACCTTCTGTATCCGGATTCGGAGCATAAGATTTGACGTTACTATACTTACGCTTCTTATACTTCTTCAATTGTTCAGGTTGTTTGAAACCACCTTCTGGTATTGTCCAGAGTTTTCCCTCTGGTTCTACCCAATCGTAGCCTGTGATGTCAATACCAAACTTACCATAAATCTTATGGGGATTGGTAGGCACAAACTTGTGTTTAGTAAACGGACAAGTTATAGTATTATCCAGGTCTCCTATGTGTAGTTTATGTTCTACAACAGGGGATATACTACGGTTAATCTTATATACTCGCTTCTTATCAATAACGATATATCCGCGAGACTGGGCTGCAAGATGCGCTACTTTTCTTCTACGCACCTTAATACGTACGCTGCTGTGTCCCATATGAATCTAATTATTAAGTTTAACATATGTTATGCAGCCTTCTTGACGTCCGTAGAGGCCTTTTTAGAGCTCTCTGTCGTGTTTTTGACAGCCTTGTGGGCTACTGTCAAGGTCTTCTTTTTTGAAGCCTTCTTAACGCGTTTTTCGAAGAGCTTCTGAGCCTTCATTTCTGCGCGCTTTTTCTTGTTGCGGAGCTCCTTATACTGCTTTGCATGCTCCTTACGGTCGAAGTGTGCCTGTATCTTAGAACTCTTACGTGCTTTCTTAGCAGCTGCGGCTGTCTTCTTGCGCTCCATTTTAGGAACGCGCTTATGAACCGTCTTTTCTGGCGGTGTATATTCTAGTACAGGTTCCGCCTTCTTTGCATAAGGATGTATCTTAGCAGAGCCAGGCATTAGCTCGCGTAGTAGTGCCAACAACTTGGCGTCTCCCTCGAAGTATGCGTGTGAGTCGGACTTAAATAGATAGTTAATCTTGTTGTTAGCCAGGGTTTCACTGATCATCTTATCGTCGTTACGACTATACATGACCAATATCAAATACGTCTTGGGCTCATCCATCTGCTTGTTCAGCTTCTCGATAAGCTCGGGTACTTTATCATCAGGTATACCCATGCGCTTAGCACGGCGCTTCAGCGCTGATATACGGAAGTCGCGATACTGCTTCTCGCGTTCCTCGCGACGCTTTTTCTTATCTTCAAGCGTCACAACTTTACCTGTCGGTACATTTGTCTTCTCTATCTTAACCAATGTGGTCTTGCCGTCTTCGGCCGTTGCCACTGTGAAATTCTTTCTACTCATTTTGATAATGTTTTAAGTTGTTAATTACTTGTCAGGTTCATCCTGACGATACTCGTAATAATCGGACAGTAATGACCATCCGAAAATGCATATCGCACCCATTGCTGCGACTATTGCTATACACATTAATAGTGATTCTATTGTCATGGTTGGACCACGAGGATTCGAACCCCGGATGAGAGAACCAAAATCTCTAGTGTTACCGCTACACCATGATCCAGTGTGGGCTATTTGTTTTTAATGTGGTGTCAGGCGAGCCCAGCGCATCCCCACTCTTGTTGGTTAGTGAGGCATCGATCCCCCTAAAAGTCCTTAGTACACTCTAACCATTTTATATTATTATGCTGTAAGATACTGCTTAAACTCATCGCTGTCAGACTTCAGCTCAATTGAAGTCTCGTTGTTAAACTTCTCGAGCATAGCATCATACTTATTAGCGATAAGCTGCTGATCGTGAATCAGCTGGGCAATCTTGGCACTACTGAACGACTCAGTCTTACCAATATTCTTCTTACCCTTCTGAGCCTTAAGCGTCGGATTGATTGTAGGAATCATCTTCAGCTGAGCAATCGTCTCCTTAGCCTCACAGGCTGCAAAGATGGCATAATAATTCGTCTTCTTGAAGGCCTCGTAATCAAAGGTAGTAATACCCATATTAAGATACTGCTTCATACCCTTAATCTTGATGCGCTTCTCTCGCAACTGCTGTATGTAATTAAACAAAGCCTTGAGGTCCTTACCTGAACCCTGGCCAGCCTTAATTGCCTTGTTCGACATTATATTCTCCTCACGGATAATATGGCAATTCTTCGTGATCTCGATATCGAGGTCCTTATTAATACTAATGATTGTACTTGCGTTCAACTTTATTGATTTCGTCATATGCGTTATTGATTTAAGTTAGACATAAATTAATTAAGTTGAATTCGAGACATCATTTACCCTAGTAATCTGTGACGAAACCAATCCCCACAAATTTAAAAGTATGATGTGAATAGTATATGGCCCCCCGCAGAGTTCCTACTATTCACACCATAATATTTCCGTAATGTTTCTTTTCTATCCTGTTATTAGATAAGTTTTTATTAGCGCAGCTAACAAGGTGATAAAGCCCGCAGACCTTCACCATCCCCCGCAGAGGACTGACTTAACCGCCTAACGTCCACCTACCCAACGAACGTTCAATACTTCAAATACATCACCAACCGCGTCTACGACGCGCACAGTTGTAGCCGGGCGTTTTACCCGAGGTTCAACTGTAACTTCTACTTCGTCGGTGTACTGTGCCTCATTACGGCGGCTATGAGCACGGCTGTTTATATCCTTACTCATACCCTGAGACTTCCAATATCCGTCTGAAGTTAAATGTTGACAAACGTCAAAGAATCGATGGAGAATCTTGGTATCCTTATTATGAATACCATTCAGGAGAGTCTCCCGAGAGAGACCTTCCAATACAGCTTCATGCGCAGGCATTCCTGCTGTCATCTCCACAAGTGCGTCCCATACCTTGATGTAAAAATCATCAAATGTGATATGGTCACAACACTTTATCAAATTATTCCAGAAGCCTCCAAAACCTCCCCAACTATACTTACCGAAGCGAATACGTTGGAGTTGCTCGTTGACTTCTATCTTTTTATAGTCGCGAGCCTCTGGTTTAAGGCTCATCGTTACTTTCTGTTGGATTTTAGGTTCTTCCAGCAACAATGAGATCATTCGAGAAGCCGACGCCTTTTTATCAACGTCGTACTGCTCCATGACTACTCAGTTACTATAACGTGAACAGAACCATCACCCGACATATCGACGGGCTGCTTGAACTTGGCAATGGCCTCTTCGTAGTCCTTCACCTTCTTCGTGTTCGAAGCAATAGCGGACTTCAGGCTGTCGATATACGAGTCGATCGTCTTCTTCAGATCAAGCAGACGATCAAGCTCTGCCTGGTTGAGGACGTTAGCCTTGGTGGCAGTCTTTATACCATTGGCGAAGATGGGGCGCTGGCCAGTCAACGCTGAGCGGAAGGCCTCATCGGTGGTCTGGAAGACGTTCAGGTCACCAGCAATAACAGTTGCATTGGCCTCATCTTCAGTACCGGGGTTAAACACTACCATCTTGGTGCCATCGACCTCTGTCGTGAACTTCTGGTCGATCACACTATGATCACGAACCAACACCACGCGCGGGCTACGGTTCAGAATCATAGCAGGAGATGAAGAGTCTGCGTCAATAGCAGCCTTCTTCTTAGCGAACTGCTGGTCAATTTCCTTAGCGTTCACTGTATAATACTTGCTACCTACGGGAAGCATTGCGCTTATTGCGCGAACTTGACCACGTATGGGATCAAGAATGTTGTCAATTTCAGTTTTATTCATTTTTCTAAATCCTTTTTGAAATCGTCTTTGATAAACCAACGACTTAGATTGTTAACTATGCCCTCTCGGCTCGGGCGTTGCCTTATATTGTAAAAAGTTTGTATGCTTTAAAGTTATACTTCAGTGACTGTTCTAATGAGAAGTCACGCTTTCCAAGATGACTGCTATGTTTCTATATTCCTTAAAATGAAGCTCAACTCACATAGCGAGGATCCAACGGTAGGATCATCCATGCTCATCATCATCTCGGTTTTTTAGAAGCTTTGAATGCTGAATGTAGTATATCCAAATACCAAACTTTGTAAGCATAATGTTAATTATTCGTTAAACATTTGCAGACAGTTAAGCCTGCATCAATTTTACCCATTGGCAGAATTTTGTCGACTAGTGTTCAAGACAGAATTTCGACAACTAGTGCTCATAGGGGTTCCCAATAAGATGATGTGAAATATCCTCGTTAACGCATTTTCCAAATACTAAAAAGAATATTCACGGTGCTTCTGATTATTTAATGAGACTAACAGTAACACTAACGTTCTCAACTGCTTTTTTGCCATACAGTTCTGGCCGTTTATTTATCAGCTTGTGGCATCTCAGGGAAAAGCTAACCTGTTCATTATCGGACGATCTCAGAGCTCCATAACTCTTCACAGACCATACGGTTTTGTTGTGCATTCAGTTTACTCTGTCTTCTGTTTATAGTGCACGAATACTGGGGGAATCCCACCCCATACACCTAGATTTATCACCCACCTAATGTTCCGCTTTGCCGAATCCTTTTCACCAGCGAACCATCTTTCGACGGACTAGTTACTCATTCTCTTTACCCCTCCGAGACAGGGAGGTGGTTTCACTTCGCGATAGGCTGCCTTGCATCATCAATGTATATGACTTCATGGCCTACGCCGAACACATAGATTTGCGGTCTATGCTCAAACGTGGTACATCTTGTCGATTTGCTTCTCAGAAACGGTTGGCACTCGAACTTCCCGACTTCATCTGCTTCCCATACAACGGGAGCTAAGGTCTTCTACACCTTTTTCACGTTATAACGACTATCGGGGGACATCAATTTTTGTTAATAATGTTAATTATTCTCTTTGGTTTCGCTATTGATATATCTTCGTATAACTATATAGTTTAAAAATCATAATGACGGCACAGAGTGTAGTTTACTACTCTACAAGGGTTGTACTTCTAAATATGATGGTTAAACATTATACTATTTTTTATCTTAGCACGATAGCGATCTCACTCTGTACTGGTGTGTACAGCCTGTCGAATCGACCACCGTAGTTCTCGTTATTTGTCTGGCTGTCAAGGAGCCATCTGCTACGTAGCATTTCCTCTTTCACGTAGTAAAATTCTATAGCGTTTGCCTTGCTAAAGGGCACTACTAAAGTCATATCAGTCTTTGAACGCGGACTCTTATCGCATATACCCCTGCATCGGGTATCCAGTCATTCTACTTTTATATACCGCATGAACGACTAAGGCCTGGCGGTCATCTTCAACACTTTTTGCTCATACCCCATTCCCAGCTACCCCTTTAACGGAGATGTGCCGAATCGAACGGCAAGGATTCTAAGAGCACCGTAGTTACGGTACGGCATAGATATTCTAACCCTTCTATTAGGTAATAAGCTCAGATAGTTTTCATCCCTCAATGCTGGTGTTGGAAACCAGTGACACTAGACTAAGCAATATGAAACATCAGTATAATTGTTGGCATGATTATACTGTTCAACTCGTGTTACGTTATACAGAACCTCTATGTTTCTCTCGAAAGGCTGCATGTCCGATACGTCTCGTTTACAACTTGTGTGCGTCTTCTCTCTACTATCCATCCTCCAATACGGTTCTCGATGGCCGAGTCGGGTTGATAAAACGCTCTCCCGAATACAAGTAAGTTTTTCACGCTTAAATGTCTTCCATCCTACTTTTTGTTATCTCAACTGGAGAGACCAGTATACATATTCTCGGATCAAGTAAAAGTTTTTCGTTCCCAGCTAATGATGCTGTTGCCGTAGCAGAACTAACCAGATGCCTATCGGCTGGACCGACAGTGAATCCTCACTGCCGATCCTCTGTGGAGTGAATGTCGTTTTCAGACTTATAAACAACTTGACCGTCGACAGTCAAAGTTACGTTGTGGGGTTTAGAACCTATCCACAACTCGTCTGGGATTTTCTCCTCACGATTCCCCTGAAGTTGGTTGTTAACAGGCATACTTGCCATCGGTCCAGGCATGAACATTGGTAAGTATAACGTATCTGTCACGTGCTTAGGCTTCAGAACCTTTGCACGTTCTTTGTGATTACACTTGACATAGATACTGTCATGGACAATAACTGTGTCGTTCTTTTGTCTCTTGTCCAGGTCTAGCTGGAGATCAAGTGGCAGCTGACCATTGTAGTACAACGGTGTAGTTGCTGCCATTACTGTATTGCTGCTGAATCGTTCTCCAGTACTTTTTATGGCTAAGGCTATACCTGATACCATAAATGCAAGACAGCAGATGATTGTAGTAAACCGTTTCATTTTGATAATGTTTTATGGTTCGCCCCACAGCCAGTTTTCATAGGCCTTTTGTATGCGGCCAATCACGTTGCGAACGCGAGTGACTGCCGCTACTCTTTTTTTGAGCCTTCCTCCTGGGCCTCTTCCTTTTCCTTCAGGTTCTCAAGTGAATACTCGGGACGACGCATGTTCGAGTCAACGAACATATTGACGATGATGCCAATACGCTGCTGAACATTGACCAGAGCCATCGGAACGGTGTTCTCGTCAATTGTTGCGTCAGGATAGTAAGAGTTCATGATGATGCCGAAGTGCTTACGAGCGATACCGAACGAGTCGGAACCCTTCGTATTGTAATCAGCAATGAAGTCATCAGCCACAGAGAACGACGGAGACAAGATGATATCGATGATAGAACGATAGTGGGCAATGCGAGCCTCTTGTCCAGAAATCTTCTTAGACTCGCTTTCGATAGCCTTAGCGTTAGCTTTCTCGTCCTTCTTCAGGGTTTCAATACCCTTCTTAATCTTCTCGAGCTTCTCGCTCTCTTCCTTAATAGTCTCGTTACAAGACCACATCAGAAGAACGCGAACGATAGAAGCAATGGTCTCATCGTCTACTGCAGGCAGACCTGTTGCACGATTCTTACTTGCGTCGCGGAAGGCGCAGAAGGCGTGAATAATACTCTTCGTATCCTCAACAGTTCCACGCAGGTACTTGCCGAATCCCTGTACGATAATCGGGCAGGTGGCCATTGTAGAGATGTCCTGAAGCAGTTCAGCATCAGAAGTGGCCTTAATCTTAGCAAGCTCGTCTTCCTTCTTGTCGGACTTGTTAGCCTGAATGGTGAGATACGAACGATAGAAGTTGATTGCGCGCATAAAACGCTCAAACGGGCGAGTAACCTTGGGGTCAGACAGAAAGGCTGTCAGAGCATCCTTCAGCTGCTCCTCGGTCTCAACTTCTGTGGGGTTAGAAGGAATCTTCTTCTTGGCTTCTTCAGCAAGGGCCTTCTTAGTCTCCTTGCTCACCTTTATTGCCTTATCAGTCACAACGACGGTTCCGTCGGCTGCAGGGGCAGGAAGAAGCTTGGTATCGATCTCAATACCGAGAGCGGGAGCAACTTCTTTCAAGCACTCCAGTTGAGTTGCGCTCATACGCTTAGCCCAGTCACTCGTACCAGTAGTGATCTCAATAGCAATAGCATTCAGGAATCCTACTGCTACAATACCGTTAAACTTCTTGATTGCCTCAGGAGGCATATTGTAGTCTTCTGCAGCATGAGGGTTGTCATGCAGCATTTCTTTTGCTCCAGTGAGAGCATCGACGATATGGTTTGCATCCAGACCGCCAGACTGATTAGGGCGCAAGCCTTTGGCTAAATCGCCCACCTGTACCACGTTCACAGGCTCCTTGGTCTCCTCCTTCTTAGTCTCGGGGGCTTTTACCTCAGGGGCTTTCACCGTGGGTTTCTTTTCATTCTTTGCCATTTTTGATAAATGTTAAGGGGTTATACACTTGTGGTTTCCCACGTTAATTGTTGTCTTTTGGGTTTCAGCTTCAGGATATAAATATTCATGAAGTATTGAAAAACTCAAATGGTTGGTCGCGAGCTCCTCCTGCGACCTTACTCAGGATAGGATCGTTGTAATTAGCCAGAAATTCCTTACTTGCAGGCTTTGTGGATTTCTCCACTTGGATTGCTAAATCAGACGAATCTGCCAATACACAATAAATGTGCGATTCGCTGGCTAGCACCTGCATGGGATTTGTGCTAACACATTCGATCTTATCCTTCTTTTCGCTGCTCTGCACAAACTTAATGACAGCAACAGCTGCTGCGAATGTCCCAATAAGAGAAATAAGCAGCTTCCAGAACAACTTATCTTCCTCGTTGTACCGTGCGATACAAACGATTCCAGTAAGTGCCAGGATGAACCAGAATAAGATCTCCATAGTTTTACTGTTTAATAATTTTGTTTTTTATTCTACGTCTACTGCGCGACAAATGTGATTTCACAGTGCCGATAGGCAGTTTCAGACGTTTGCCAATTTGCTCCATCGTTAGGTTACGTAAATAAAATAACTTAAATACCTTACGAGCGGTATTTGGTAAGTTATTAACTTCCTTAAGTATTTGTTCATATGACATCTGATTGACTAGGTCAGTGTCGTCTGTAGATGTTTCTGACATCAGTCTAATGTTTTCTTCATCTACTACTGTAAGTCTGTTATATGATTTACGTAAATAGTCTAACGCTGTATGCGTGGCTATTGTTCGTACCCATCCTCCAAAGGAGTCATAGGAATCGAATGTCGAGAGTTTATTATATACTTTCAAAAATACAATATTGGCTAAGTCTTTAGACTCATCTTCGTCATCGATGTACTGGTTAAGTACAGCTTCTACCATATTCTTATACTTGTAATATAACTTGTTGAATGAGCGCATATTGCCCTCTTTCGCCTCATTGATTAAGGTAATTTCCTCTGGTGTAATTTTTGGATTTTCCATAATCAAACAATTTAGCCGGTTATTAAGGTGTCACTCCTGTACCAGACGGCGGCTGGGAAGATTTTGTGTGGGTGGTATATTCGTTTTGTACTTATGTTGCCATATTACTACTTTATTCATAAGGTGGTACATAGTATGAATTTCTGGATATCCAACCCTAATTCGGTAAAAACTAATCATAGTTGCCCTGCTGGAATACCAATCCAGATTAGGTTGTCAGGGCTAGAATGGTAACTCTTCATTGACTATTTGCCAATGAGCGGTTAACACATTGTTTGTAAGATTAGAATGTAGTTTAAAATATATGTCGTCTGGAATAACATTGTGCTCTTTTAGTTTTATCAACATAGAGCATATAATCCGTAAGTGAACACCAATGGTTTCGTAACTACTTTTTCCTAATTTTAGGAGTATATTACGATTTGTCCACTTGACTACTCGCATCAATTCATGATTTGAGTGCATATATTCAACTAATTCTTCGTCTTGTTCAGGATTTGGAACAAACAGACGTATACAATATTCTATACCCGTTACGCCTTGATTGTATGCGTTACGTAACTGAGCATATACTTTGCTTGGTTTAGCTTGTTCCTCAAGAATAATCAAATTTGCCTCTTTTAGAGGCTGCAAGTAATTGGAAAATACATTAAACATGTTCCGTTACTGAATTCGACCTTCGAAACAATCTATCAGAAAGTCGGTTAAGTTGTTAACATACTTATTTCTTTCGGCTTTCACTTCATCTGAGTCTGTACTTTTGGGACAAAGTTGTATTAAATACTTCTTCATTATCTCATATTTACATTCAGCTAAAGATCTGCCTTTGCTTGAAGATATCAAATACGTATTTTCTATATATGCGTACTTGACAGTAAAGAAATTAACCCATGACTCTATGCTTTTCCATTCATAGAGTTCTGTTGGAGTTAATGCGGTCCAGTCAATTGTGTTGTGAAAATCAAATTTACCCTTTTCTCCAATTATAAGCTTTGCAGCATTATAACGTTCCTTTTTGCTGGAGTAAATCCATATGAAGTTTTCATATACATAATTGAGCCATTTTTCTTTTGCTTTACACCATTTCAGTGCATAGCTTACGACCTTCGGACACCTGTCCCGAAGCATTTGCCGATATCCAGTGTTCTTTGTCATATTTTGATTATATGTTGTTTGTGGACCAGCCAGGGCTTGAACCTGGGACCCCATGATTATGAGTCATGTGCTCTAACCAACTGAGCTACAAGTCCGTTACGGTAGGGGCTACTATTCTTCACCCCTACCTACCATTCACCTAAAACGAGATTAGCACATTCCAATCTCTTGTTAACATCTCACGATGTGGGAGTGAGTGTGGGATTCGAACCCACGTCTTCAGGCAGCACCTGAACTCTTGCCAGTTGAGTTAACTCACTCTTTGGGGTTATCGGAACACCCTCAAACGTTCGCGTTTAGGTAGTACGCACCGACTTCACGCTGCCTCCTTGAGGCCCGTGTAGTCTGCAATGTTATAATTGCCAGTTAAATTTATATCAAAGCGCTTAATGTCTTACTTTCCGCTGTCGTCTAAAACCAATCAAGCCCAATTAATAATTATGAGAGTAGTCTATACTGACAGCTAATCCACTGGGTGTTATTGCCATATTAATGCCCTTATCTAAAGTAGGAGTCCAATAATTTGCATGATATTCGCCTACTGGAGTATTTTCAGGTAAGTCCTTTATTAGATTTACCAAATCTTTTACTGTTTCAATTTTTGCTATTTCCATAATTTTCTTTTTTTGTGGACCTGGAGGGATTCGAACCCTCGTCCGAACAGCATATCCTGGGACACGCTAAGATTTCTTTTACAGATATTCGTTGACACATCATGCATTTACTACATAATACGAATATCTATTAGTGAACTCAGTGATGATCGGTCACAGAATTCGATTTAAGGCTATTTCCTTTCGATTTGACGCGTTTTCTACACTATTGTGGGTAGCTATCCCACTCAAGTATTTCAAACGCTTAGAATCAAAATTTGTTTTACCTCTAAAACTACATTGACTACGCTCTGGCTCAAAGGCTCACACGTTGTATATAGTGCGCATTTTTGATATGTTGTGCAGTGTCTGATACCTCGTCAATGAGGATTCCTTACAGTGGCACCGGCTCAACGGCTCGCACACAACAATATTTTGATCTATGGGCGTATAGTTTCAACAGCGTACGCTCACTGCTCACCTTCCAAGGGTGGCTCTGTTAGCTATATTTAATGATTGTAGTCATTATAAATTCTGACCCGCTAAGGTTCGAATATACTCTGACTACAATCAATATAGAGGCTCTACTTGTAATTGTCATTTCAATCATTTCGTCAATTCCCCATCTCTATGTTCCCTCAGGACTCTCTCATGGATACGAATTGACATAACACCACTGGCTCAAAGGCTCGGGATGTTTGAAGGATTTTTAACGAGTGCGGCTATACTTCTCAATAGCGCTAGAGATCCGACGGAACGGATTCTCATACTCGTACCAGCATCCGCCAGGTACGGCTTCACGCAGTTCCCTCAGGAGCTTCTCAAACTCCTTACCAGCCTCATCGACCTTCTTCACGCTCTCGTCGATGACCTTACTCATCTCCTCGTCATAGTCGATGAGGGTAAGCTCACCCTTCTTGACGCGGTCGACCAAGGCAAGAGATGCGTTACGAGCATCTTCCTGAGCCTTCAGACACTTCTTGTTGAAGCGTGCGGCCAAGACGAGACGAGTGTTCTGGTAATTAGCCTTAGTCTTCAGGGCACTAAGGTCACGAGCCTTACGCTTCTTGGTTTCTTCGGTATCGTTCTCGTCCGAAAGGGCGACGATATCCTCACCAAAAACGTTAGCACTCTTCAGGGACTCTGCTACATTCTCAGTTGTGATGTCCTTGAAGTCAACAACTGAGGTCTTCTTTTCGTTTTTTGCCATAATTTTGATAATTTTTAAAAGGTTATTTACTTGCAGATTGATTCTGCGTTGTTTCTTCGTACATGTAATTACGATTTTGTTCCCGCTTGTATGGAATAGCATTTTTATGATGTGCTTTTGCGGGAGTAGGCACATATCTATGCGTTTTACACATTAGATCACTCTTTGAATGATACCGAATATTTCTTTCGTTATACCATACTGCATTCTAATCTTTGCAGGTATCACATCGAGTGGGATACTTTTCAAGATTTTTATGCATTCAAAGATATATTGATCCTGACCAGTGAACTTTTCAGTCACTACATACATAGCAAGGCTTGAAGCAAATGCCGTAGCGCTTCTGGATGCGCCTTTCAATGTACTTTCAAACTTATTGCCAATATATGCAACAGCTGCTTCTATTTTGTTAGACTCAGTGTTCACTGGCTCAACGTGCATTCCATACGTTATCTGTTTGGCGATATCATTTTCGTCAAGCTGTTTTGCTACCATGTTCTCGATAGAAGTTCCTGCGTCCAGTGCAATTGCTTTAGCACATGCGGCTATAGCTTGCGTAGACAGAGGAACTGCTGACGAGAACATAAACACGATTGCTCTATTCATATTCAGAAATTTTAGTTTCCATTAGACACTTCTTTCCATCAATAGTTGTGTCTCTATAGCTTATTGATTTCTGCTTAATAGAGCTCTTACCTACCCCGGTTGGAGGCTCCTCCGTAGCCTTATTGTCTGTTTTTATGCTATCTTGAGCAGGAGTATTGGATGTCGGTAGGTTGTCGTATACATTTTTATTGCACTGATACTCACGTAGCAAGGTTCGTATGGTCACTCGCTCACCTCGCTTAAATAGTACCGATGCGATGTTACTTAGCTTGTCAGAACTTGTTGTTCCGATAAAAGAGTCGATTTCAGCGTCTTCTCGTACCCCATACTGGAAATCGAGAACTTCTTCAACACTTGTGAATTCAGGGTTGAAGTAGTCATAAATGCACTGTGATACTAGCGCACTGTCAATAGCTGTAGGGGCTTTAGAATCGTTGCCCTTAAAGCTGTCGCAAGCAGTACACATGCCTATGACACATGTACATACGAATAGGAGCGATACCAGGTATGCCCCAATCAGTGAAATTTTGCGTTTCATTTTGATAATGGTTTTTGAATTAATAAATCTAGAAATATTATAACGGGTAATACCCAAAAGACATTCAGTCTAAAATCCCTACACACTGACTATGAAATACGCCTACAAGAAAGTCAGTAACCTCCACCGTCACCTCGGGATGTAGTAGTCTATAGCAGAGTCGAACTGCTCTTTAGAGAATGAAAATCTCTTGTCCTAACCGATAGACGAATAGACCGAATGGGGCGTTTGTTTTTAGTGTGGTGTCCTGCGAGCCCCTGTAAGCATTCCACATAGATTTAAACGTTGTGAAAATAGTGAGACTCTCACGAGCCCCACTACCCATTTGTAACTAAACAAATAACCATAATAAAATCGCCTATATTACCCTCGCGGGCGTTTAGCAAACTAATGATACCTAAAATGTAAATCTATTTTAACAAAGGTAATATATTTCTTGTTCTTTCCAAATCCACTTTACTTCCATAATCGTAGCATTTTAAGTACGTTTAATCAAAATACATATGTATTCTGAACCTTTTACTTGCCAATCACATATTTTGCCTGTCTTCCTCCGCCTCATATATCCATAGTTATCCATGTATATATTCATAATCATTCATAATAAATTTAATTCATGCAACTTTAATATCATAGCCACACAAGCATCAACAGGATTGTCTGCTTCGGTTTCAAAAGTTTTTCCATCAATCTTACAATAATAGTCTTTCCCGTCAAAACTTTTAGTGAGGATAGACGAATACCCATAAGGTAAAACACTAAGCAATGCTGCAAGACTCCAACAAGGAATGTCCTCAGCTTCCATTGAATACTTGTCAATCCATATCCAAGGGTAATCACTATTGAGTGATGTATAAAACATATCCGCACTTTCAAGTGGTAGTATCTCTGCCAACTTCTTGGATTGTTCTATGTCTGTATAACTTTTCATAACTTTGTTTTATTTTAGTTTTGTAAACGTTCCATAATGTATTTGTTATTGAAGTAAGAGGATAAGTAATAGAAATCATTTGTTCCCACAGTTGGTTTCGCACCTACGCCTGTCTATGCGTACTGTGGGTAAGGCTGAGTTTCTTGTGTGAGCATTCCTTACACAAGGCGTGCCTTATTTGCTCAAGTTGACCATTGAGCCTTAGAATAACTTTGTGCTTTTGACTTGGTTATCTAAGTTGGACAGGTATACATATGTCCTTGACAGAGCCTGCCTCTGTCTTGTGTCTATTCGCGCCTTGTGAGCCGACACTTGAAAGATTTTTCGCATCAATTGCGGAAGGTTTTTCGCACCTACAACTCAAGTCGGATTATTTATATCCCGCTATCTGTGACGCAGCGGTTTGATCATAAAGTAGAGTACATGCCTAACTCAATTTCCTCATTTAATTCTGACTGACTGAGAAATCCAGACCCTTCATGATCGTTGCAATTGCACCCTCTCATCATCCAATTTCACGTACTAGTAACGTTTACTTTAGTCCCCAGGCTTGAGGTTTCTGGGTATAGCTGATTTCTATGCAATTTCACTCGTGAGAGTATAGGTTATTCCTATACCCTCACAAGAATAATATTATGAACAACACAATCGACTTTTCTTGTCATTTTACGTTGGTCAAGTATACCTGGACATGTAAAGAATGAACCGCTGAAGAAGCATCCTTCACATCCAGCCGTCTTCCTTTTAGCACGAAATACAGTATTACTAATCGTGCACAATTGTCCTGGTTTTAGCTCCATATACACTTAGTTATTATATCCTTTATGAATATTTTTACCCAAGGGCTTCTGTCTCTTTGGAATAGTTTTACTTCATCCACAGAAACTATCACTTTGTTGCCGTTGGTTGCGTAAAATGTTACTATTTCTGGATGGTGTATGCACTGTTGTGCCCATTGTAGTGTTGCAGGATGTGCTACAATCCACTGTTTTCCAGTTATAATATCATTTATCACGCTAGGAGATATATTCAAAGCTGCTCTTATTGGCAAATATACCATATTTCTGCTAAGTTCTGAAATATCATCCGTATGACGGTGTATATACTCAGAATCAACGCGCTCAGCTTTTATTTTACCTCTCGCTGCCGATCGTACTATCAACCATGGTCCTATTGGAGTTACTGATGCAGGAAGTTTCTTCCTTATCAGCATACCTTTCTCTATGTTTGCCATACTATTTTTTAATTTTATAGTGCTTTTTATAGCGCACAATAGAGACTATCTGACCGTTTTTGAATCGTATGCCCAATGATGGTACGATCTTGTTTTTTTTGCACATCTCCATGTAATTATACACAGACTTTGGTATATATATCATGTCCTGTATGTCTAATCTTTCGTCAGAATAGACCACATAGACACGATCAGTACCACTAGTCGTAGTAGTAATTACTGTGTTTTTGATACATTCTACCTTACAAGGTATCGTATCAGACTGTGCATGGCATTTTGTTGTGGTAAATAGTAGTGCTATCACCACAAGCACTAGCCCAATCCAGAATCCTGGACCTAATGAGTTGTTGTTTTGTGTGACTGTCATTTTTGATAAATTAACGCGTTAATCACTTTGAGATGAACTTAACCTATCATCTCTTTAGGTTATAGTGGTTTTGGATAACAGCCTTCAGGAAGTTCTGTATTACATTTATGTTGATTCCATTCAGGATCACCAACAATCCCTTTTGGAGCACACGGAAGTTCCTTGTTGTGCTGATTACATACGCGACAAGTTATGTTTGCAGTACACGTTTTTACTACTTCATATTGCTTATTGCGTATGGTTATTTTATCTCCTACCTCGTACATCTTAATGTTCCTTCAAGTTTTGTACCAAGTTTATCACATATATCTATGAGAGTATTAGAGATTACTGTAGCAGCATTCTCTGTAACACCTTGACAAATCAACATAGTTGAATTGCCAGCCTTAAACCACAATCTTCTGCGGTCATTCCCAAGCTTATCCACTCTCTTCTTTTTAGGAAGAGGTGGATTAAGCTGGTTTTGTTTTCTAAGAGTGTTCATAAGGCTTCATGTCTTTGTGAATAGCCTCGAGCGCATGCTCTAACGTATATGCCTTGCACACTGCTATATTTGCAGCTTTTGCCATGTTTGACAATTCTAGAATCTCTTCAAGAGAATTGTGCGTAATGGGCACAGCAAGAGTCAGACATATTCCCATTGCAGTTTCTTTCTTGTCCTTCTTTATGGGAAGAGCCTGAAAGTTGATGCATTCTGGTAGAGTTGCCTGTATTCGAGCAAGAATGTCTTGCCTCTTCTGCTCTATCGTAGCAACCAATTTGCTTGGTGCCGGCAGATAGTGTGTTACATATACAGATGTTTCATCCGTTGTAACACGGCATAAGTCAATTGATAACTCTTTTTTACCTACGTCTACAATCTTCTTAATAATTTCTGGTAACATAAGATTAATTGTTTAATGTATTGATTACTTACGGTGATTTAACTCACACCGTCTTGAGTTTACTGTAGTTCTATTGGTTCTACATTTTTTAGTTTTTTGTCTGGTCTATTTTGTTCAGCAGGCAAGTCAGGAAATACTTGCCTTAGTTTACGGTATGTACTATCAGGTATATATACCCAATTAATACACGTAGGGTCATATGTAATAGATCCAGACAAATTAGACTCATACATCAAGCTGTCTTCTATGGACTTAAACTTATAGTTAATCCACATATCTCCAACTAAATCGTAGAGATTGCACCACTCGTCACACTCTGTCAATACGTCTTCAACGTATGAAGGATTATCAATCCATACACGATAGAGAACGTTGGCATAAGCATTACGAATTTCATCACATGCGGCTTCACGTTGTTGTGTTGCTGCATTTATTTGCACGGGCCTAAACCAACCCAGGGCTTCGAACAATAGGATTAAAAACCCTACTGTTAGTACTACAATAAGCAGATTTTTTAGTTTGCCTTCTTCCATATTATATACTATTTAGTATTTCATTGAAGTTTTTCCAATAATCTCCGTCTAAGATTTTGTATGAATATCCAAATTCTTCATATAGTTGACACAGTATCTCAAAGTGCGCCACTCTGATTTTCCAATCGCCCACCATATTTCTTATCCCGTCTTCTACAAACTCCTTTTTTGGAGCAAATAAGAATATGTTTGTAAAATTTGGATTATAACATTTGTGATTGCGGCCGTAACCGTAAAATTTTAAATACTCATAATCATCTTCTGTAAATGGAATGACTGAACTATTTGCTGCTAATTTTGCGTATGATAAATTTGAAATAGTATCTCCATCTGCAAATACAACATCAAACCTCTTTAATTTGTTTGATGTTTGAATATTTTGTTGAAGGATGAACCATTCTATTAATCGTTTTTTACAACACTCTATTAACGGTTTATTTTGTCTTTCGGCAAACCCTCTTGAATATTCTTCTGAATATCCTCCATTAAAATATTTTGCTAAATCTTTTGCACATGTAGATTTACCTGTAGAAGATGCACCAGATAATAATATACACTGTTTTAAATATTTTTTAAACGGCGATACTATTAAATGCATATTTGATGCTGGATTGTTCCTTATTTTTGTAGCGGATATATTTGTATATAATCCTGTATACACACAATTATATCCTAAATCCGTTAGCATATTACAATAAGCTGCCTCTCCAACATACATCATTATTTCATTTTTACTACCATTTATAGTAAACAGCATATCTTTTAGGAGCTGTCCCCAAGACGGTTTTGTTTGGTAGTTTAGCATCTTTACAGATATTTGTTCGTCTCCTTTAAAGAATTTAGATATTATTCTAAATCTTTCGTTTGTAGATAAACCAATTTGTTTGGCCCTAGGTTCCTCATCATATCCGTAGACTATGATAAAACATTTTTCGTTTTCTTTTTTGCACCGCATTATTATGTCTAAATGACCACGATGCATTGGACAAAATCCTCCAATAAATACTCCTGTTTTCATATTTTGATAATATTAGGTAAATGTCGAAAGAAAAGGGGGCTATATTGATAGATTTATGGCAAATACAACAGTTCGCCCCCTAGACGCGCATAAAGCGCTGTTGGTATGGTTGATAATCTTATGTGGTTTCAAATAATAAATGGGAGAAATAGGACTAACAATAAATACTCCGAGGCGTATCACCATGTTTTAGTTTACCTATTCCTCCCAAATCAATAGCTACTTTCTCCCATATACAGGCATCGTATTCATCCCAATACCATTTGGATGTTTCTCCGAATATCGCTTGGTAAACAGCTATCGGCGGGTACTCGCTAAGGGTGAGTGATTACCATCTCACTCAACCATACTATTGGAGACTGTGTACTTTAATCTCGACCATCAAAGGTGTGAGAGTTGTGTTCAGGCACAACCCTACACCGATTAGGTTTCGTCGTAATTTTCAACGACTCATCAGGAGATTTTCTTTTTTATTCAATCTATCCAAGACTGAACAAATCCAATCACACCTATTATACAAATAGATGCAACTATGAGAATGACAACTAATTTCATACTTCTTGCCATTGAGTTGTTGGTTTTAACACCCTATATCCATTCTTCTTAAGCAGCTCAATAGCTACTTTAATCTGTAACGGATTATCTGATGTTTTCATCTTTCCGTATGACTGAAAATCATCCCACGCTGATTGCAATCGAGCCTGGTAAATTGGCTCTTTTGCGAATGCATATTCTCCGCGACTGACTTTAATGAATGGTGGATTTACACCACTCGTGAAACATTTGATGAATACTGGAGACGTCAAATATTTCATGTCACGTAGGAGCTCTTTGAACTCAGTCAGGTTGAGTGATTTCCCGTTGTTGTTCATTCTGCGCATATTATAAAGTTGCGCTTCTTTTTCGTCAACTATGTGACGTGGTTTTTTGTTGTTTGCCATAATATATTATTTAGTTATTGAATAATCTATATTATAAGCTACGACAATAGGAATAGAATAAAAACAGGGTGAGGAGATTTAGATAATCCCCTCAACCCTGCGTTTAAATTCTAACGGCTCATGCAGTACAACATAAACCGCTCTCCTTTCCTAAGGGAGAGAATAATTCATTGTTATGGCGTTTGTTTACACATAACAATGTTCCTGTTCACATCACTAAACTGTCGACTGATTAAATGATGTTCATATGGTGCAAGAGGCACACCAAACCAGGATAAATTTCTTCACCGTTCTCTTCAATTCTGCAGTTAGCTCAATTGACGGTTGCACATCTGTATTTTAGGATAATACTGATGAGTAAGTTTTAGTACACGATATTAATGTCTCTTGCGTGTCCTGAGACAGAGCGTTTCAGTTTATCTTACGCACAACTTGAACAATTTTCCCTCTCATCCATTTCTCAGGGCCCAATGTGTTCAATGGATATGGATTGCACCTCTTATGTTGGGTGCGCGTCATTTTTTGTTCAATCCTTAGTTTGGATTGCTTTTTGCCACTTAATTTAGGACCTCACATATTGTGCCGCCCAAGGTTGAGACCAACCTTTAGTTCTAATAGGATAACATAACGTAGTAGGCTGTATTTGCCGTTTTTGGGAATACTGTTATGCGTTCCACACCTCTCTAGTGGCCGTTTATAACGCCTACCGATTGGTATATGCTTACGTGTTCTTGCACATTATTGTGTAGTTTACACGAGAGAGTTCTCTTTCCACTTTGTCTATCAACATGTTGTTCTATACCCATTAGGAACGGAAAAGAGGGAGAAGCCCACCATAAGGTGAGCCTCTCCGAGATGTGTACTGTTAGAAACCAGGTCCTGCAGGTGCTGCTTCGGCAGGTGCTGCCTGCTGTGGCAGTGGCTCGGCAGATGATGCACCGTTGACAGGAGTCTTGAAGAACGTACGCATCAGGCGTTCGCCACGTGTGTTCGGGTTCATACCAGACACAAACACATAGTCCATTGTGCCGTCTTCCTTGACAATGGCAAACTTCACCTGAACGAACACTTCAATCTCGCTCTTGATAACGGGATTGCCGTCTTTGTCTGTAGTCCTCTGTCCGTCAGTGTTGTTGGCATAACGAGCTCCGTCAGGGAATTTGTAAGGCATAGTCATGCCGCCTTCCCAACGCAGCAATGTGTCGAGCATAAGCTGGTCCTCTCCGTCTTCGTCCTTCTTCTTACGCTCGACAATACGCTCCTTCATCAGGATAGTATTGACAACGTAGCCCTGGTGCTGGTCAAGTATAGGCTTGTTATCCGCACCAAGTTGACGACACAACATCAGTTCTTCGAAAGCTGCCGTACCAATCTCATCCTCAAACAAGATGTGCGACACTTTCTTGGCGCCGATGGACGTTGTATCCTTCAGTGTTATTGCCACGAATCGGGACTTAATGTTGTCCCGGTTGACGTTCTTCGACTCGCCAAGGCTGATAGCCAAGGCCTTGTACACGCTAAGGTCTTTTCCTAAGATTCTTTCACTCATAATTCTGGGGTTTTATAACGTTAATAAACAATTGTTTCTTAGGTTGCGATTCCTATAAGTAGACGTAGTATGTTTAGATTTTTGGTGAAAAGAGCCAGACAAGGATAAACCTTGTCCGACTCCTTGGTGTAGAACGCAATAGTTATTATTCGCATCCCATTTCGATTAGTTCCTCCGCTGTATACAGACAACTTCTGTTAGAGTACGTACGTGTCTTCTACGTTCGTAATCGGCTTGATTGTAAAGATTCTATATGAATCCTTACAAGCAGGTAGGTGCAGTCGCTGTATCAGTTTCATTTGGTATCCGTGACTTAATAGGATTGCAGATACTGCAAATTGTTCATTTACATGTACTACGAATATCTCAAACTTTCCTGGTAGAAAGTCATTGTTAACAAATAATCTAGCCAATGCTAGTGCGTCCACACTCATCATCAAAAACTTGCACATACCTGCACGTTTGATGTAGTCTTCTGTTGAAATGTATTCCATATGCGCTATATATTAAGTGAATGTATATCACACCAACGCAAAGCAAATCAGGGAGGAGAAGGAGAGGATTACTCTCCCTCCTTCTTGCACCCTTGTGACACGCCGTCAACGATGACCAACTCGCGTTCAAACCCCTGCACGAAGTAAGACACGCCAGGATGAGTGGCCATTTTCAGCGCAGCAGCCTGCGCAGCCTCTAAGGCCGATGCAAACACTGTGCTATGCCAACGAACGATTTCCCTCTTTCGTGGGGCTCCCGTGGTGCCAACGACCAACTCCGTCAGTCGGACACCAAAATACCAATACTTTGCGTTCATACGAAACCTAACAGCAGACTAAGTTTGTTTAGATTTTTGGTGGCTTTGCTTGTCTGGGGTGGGGGTATTTTCGTTTTGGCTATCTCACGGGGAGTGGCTATGGGGGAGTTTCGCATTTCTGCACACATAATACAGTTTCTCATCTCTGCACTCTTAAAACAAAATAAAAAAAATAAAAAAATTAGGGAAGCTGATTACTCAACTCCCCTATTCTCTAATAGATCTCTAGGATCTGTATATTCTATAGTATTACCCCATCCGTCTACAGATGTAGATACTGGACCTGATGGATATACATGTTTTACTTTATATGGACTATCCATATATATTATATAATAATATTATATTATATATTTACAAAGTCTATAAATAAACAATCTTTAGTAGTACCTATCTTACGGTTCTTCTTATTGTGTAATTTAGCATATAACCAAGGCCACATATCATCTAATTTAGCTCTTAAAGAACCATGTTTACCTCCAAATAACTCTGTTGTGGAGCTATACTTATCATCTAATTCTGGTTCTACTGTATAAAACTCGTAGAGTTTAGCCCAATCATACTTACGCCTGCCTCCAAAGAAGGTTATACGTTGAAATTCATCTTGTATTTTCTTACAGAATCGTATAAATTGCTCTTCTTGTTCATCCTGATCCTTCATAGGACTGTTAGATTCAAGGATTATACGAGCATATATGGGTTCATTTATGTCCTTAGCCATAAAATCAAGGAACTGTAAATACGTCATTACATGACCGTGAAACTCTATGGGACCGTGGGCAAACACCAAATCCCCATTATCAGACCAACGGACACGAAAATCGAATACTCTACAGTTATACTTCTTCAGCTGGTCTTCTAGCTTTGCAGATTGGCACTTAGCTGTAAACTTAAGCAGCTTCGCCCACCATTTCTTGGGGGGCTGATATGACATCGTGTTGTGGGATCCTATCAGCATATTCAAATTTCGTTATTAATAATACTTACTTTTCAGGTTCTGCAGCATGATAAGCAGCTACAATATCCTCAATATTCTTGTTCTTAATATCAGAAATCATAGCATTCATCTGGATTGCAGCATCTTTGGCTACATCTACATCCTTAGTGTAGTTTATAGCACCTGTGAGAGCACTGCACCATGCTGTAAATGTCTTCTTAAAGAGGAGTTGTGCAGCACCTGCGCTTGCGAGGATAGTGGGGAGAGTATCTACAGCATCATATGCCACATATACAAGACCTGCTGCTGCTAGGATATCTACAACTCTGGCTATGGTCTCCCACATACCAGTCTTACTCCTCTTCCATACATCCTTTACAAAATCAAACTGTGCATCACTTATACTACGAATATACTCGTATTGTTGTATTTTATTCATGTTATTATAAATTAATCGTCGTGGAAATGGTTTTTAAGCCTGTACGACGTGTCTCTTTTAATAATTTCATACGCCCTTCTCCATTCTGGATCCTCGACGCAATCTTTCAACGTGTGCGACATATTTTGTGCACTCTATTTCTTGGGGGTTTCCGTCTTCATCGATTGAAGTGGTTTTATATATAATGTTATTTAAATAGTCGTTATATGTTTTTATGGCATTCTTACGTTCTTTTCTGTCGGAATACTGGTGTATGTACTTAAGTAATCTCTCACCATCGCACATACCACCAGCTTGTAGCATACCAATATCGTTAACGAAACTCATTACACCATCTTCATCAAAGACGTCTGTTATCTTTTCTAACTCAAATTTAGCCTGCTAATAATATTCATTGTTCTCATCATAGAATGGCTCTACTCCTGCAATAAATGCTGTATTTACAGGCTGTTGGTGGATAAAGAAGTACTTACAGTTATCGGTTACTGGTATACTACATTCCCTCAAAGATAAATAATCTGCATAAAACAGTATAGCATTAAGTGTTATATCATTCATAATCTTCAAGTATCACTTCCCAGTGTTTATCTTTGTTTGCATACAATAGCTTCATCGGGTTTGATACCAAAGGTCCTCCAAAGGATTTGTTTATTAAAAACATATATTCATTGTCCCTTGGTTTTTGTTCGCTTTTGAAAAGTATCATTGCTTTTAATCCATGTTCTGTAGGCACATTCTACAATCCATCCAATATAGTATGCAGGAAACTCTTGTGCTTCTGGCACTAATTTATCTTCTATGACATCTAAAGTATCCATCAATATATGGAATGCTTCATGTCCTATAGTATTAATCATATAACAGATTTGTTCAAATTCAGATCTCTTCTTTACATAATCTGGTATATAGTTTAATACTATTACTAATACTATATGTTCTGCTTCCTTATCTCTTAAGATTGTAGCTAATCCTGGATAATTACCTAAGAATGTATCCTCTATAGGATCTCCATTACTCATAGTATACTTGTCTTGAATATCTTTAATATCAGGACTTGTCATAACTACAAGATTAAGGTCTAAGATATTATTAGGATATATGTCTATTATGTTTTTCATTTATACTAATATAGAGTATATTAATATTATTTTTCTTTGTAACTTTCTTTTTGTACTAACGAAAAAACATAAAAAAGGTTGCAAATCCTGTATTTTTAAATCGAACTGCAACCTTTTTTAAACTTTCGACGTTACGCAGTCGAAATTTAACTTAAGTTTTTGAAAAATGACAAAGACATTAATTGTTATAAAGCCTTTCTACATGTTGGAAATTGGCGATACTCTAGAGCTTAGTGCTGATGGTAAGACATACGAGTCTTCCTATAATGAAGAGATGGGTAATTCTATTGACGACGGTAACGATGTTTTTGGTAGTTACAGTTCTACTTTCAAGATATCTACCGCATACGCAGAAGAACTTATTCAGCAAGGTTATCTGAAAAACGATGACGTTGATTCTTCAAAGGGCACATTTGTCAATGTATTCACTGAAATAGACAGTCTACTTGATAAATATACTGACGAGCTTAAGAATATTGATGAGGATTATGCCAATATGCCGCAGTGTATGAAAGTCGAAAAGACTACGGTACTTGATAATATGATTACCGTACTTAACCACCTTAAGAACCTTAAGAAGTAATAAGATGGGAGAAGAGAATAAGATAGACCAGTCGGCGGTTGCTACTACGGTATCTGAAGGAATTAAATACAACTTTCTTGAGGATTTCCTAGTAAAACCCCTGGATCCGGTCATTGTAAAGAAAGAGTTTAAGACTCCGGTAAGCAAAGGTGAATCTACAGATGAAAGCGGCACAACCGCTGAAGACTATGATGAAGTTGCTACTGAGGTAAAGGAAGTAGAGTCCGACTATCGTGAAGGAGTTGTACTGAAGGTTTCTGAGAGATACAAGCAATGGATGGCTGACGAAAAAGTAGGTCAATATCCAATAAATGTTGGGGACATTGTTGTATTTAGGGCTACTGCTGGTAGATACTTTGATTTGTTTAAAGACAGTTTGATGTTAAAATCATATGACATTCTTGCTGTAAAACAAAATGACTGATATACGAAAAATAGCAAAACAAGTTTCTGAAGATCTAGGTATAGATGTAGAAATAGTTGAAAAAGTATGCAGATTCCCATTTTTGTTTACAGAAGATGTTATGAAAGATGATACCGATACACATAGTATACTATTCAACAAGCTGTTTACATTTAAACTAAAATCTAGGTTTGCAGAAGATAAAACAAAACCGTATAGATAATATGAAAACTTGGTATATTACCCCTAGCAATAACATTATCATTGATACAGATAATGAGGATGCTAAGATAGTCGATGACAATTATACAAGTATAAATTCTTGTTATATTGCTTCCGAGGATTGCAAAATTAAGTTTACAGATAGCAAGACGAAGGGATGGACAGAATATGAAGTCAAAAAGGGACAGATTGTTCTTACATTCTATAGCAAGGAAATGCCTAACCAACTTGTAATCCTTGATTCTAAAGAGTTCCTAGAGAACCTTAATGGTTATAATGAAGCTGTGTAGAAGAAGAAGGAAGAGTGGGCATCTGAGAAATGCTGTGAAGATTGTTGTGGATCATGTAAACCTGAAATTTGATATGAAAAAGATTACTAAGAAGGAGAAGATGGTCGCTCCTAAAAAGACCACAAAGAGTGTAAAGAAGAGTACTCCTATTCTTGACCTGACTATGGCAGAGGATGATATCGATGTATTTGCCGCATATGGTCGTATGAAGGTTGAACAAGGCTTGCCTATTAGTCCTATTGAGCTTGAGGCTATTATTACCAATCACATTGATGCTATACTTGCTACAATGTTTACTTGGAATAATGTTGTAATGCTGAAGGAAGATGGTACTTATGTAGCTATGAACCTGAGTGTTTACAAGCCTGAGACTGAGGAGAAGACTGAGGTTGAAGTTAAACCTGCAAAGAAGCCTGGTATTTTCAAGCGCTTCTGGAATTGGATTACTCGTAAGAAGTAAAGATATTCGGGGCTTTAATAGCCTTGCGCTACGCAGAAGGGTCGTCGAAGAGCACTGCATAATAAAAGTTCCGGCACCAATACAGTTGCGTATACTGTGAATACGACAGAGTTGTATGGGTAACGACTACAATACTGACGAGTGCTACTCCTTCTTCTCGTAAATCAGGAGGAGCCAATACAGGTTACGTGGTCCTGTGATTCCACGTGGTACGACATAAAATAATGTGTTAGTTTGAGACCTATATGAAGGCACCCTTAAGAAAGGCTGGGATCGTACCCCAGTATAGGTCCTGCTCTGTGGTGTATGATTATTAACACACCGGTCTCTAAAACCGGAGTAACTGGAAAATGAACCGGTCGGGGTAACCAATATAAATAAATACAATATAACATGGTTTTAAAGTTTAAGAAGTTAAGTGATAAGGCTGTACTGCCTATACGCGCTCATGAAGGAGACGCAGGATTGGATTTGACATGTACTAGCATCGAACAGGCTATAAACGAAGCACGTCAGATTCTTTTGGTATACCATACGGACCTTGCGGTAGAGATCCCCGAGGGCCATGTAGGTTTACTTTTCCCACGTTCTAGTATTTATACAAAGTCAATTTCCCTTACTAACTGCGTAGGTGTAATCGATAGCAGTTATCGTGGCGAGATCAAAGCGGTCTTCCTGCCTACTACTAGCGGTATTCCTACATTCTACAATGTTGGTGAACGTTTCGCACAGTTGGTAATCGTACCTATTCCTGAGATTGAGGTAGAGGAAGCTGAAGAGCTTACTGCTACTGATCGCGGTGAGGATGGTTTTGGTTCTACTAACAATGAGGAGGTTGATACTAATACAAGCGCAGACGAGGAGCCTCAGAGTCTTCCGGAAACAGAAGGCGAGCCTATAAACTCTGAGGAAACGGTTGATCAAGCGGCAGACCAGAAAGACGGGTCGGAGCAGGTGTAATAACGCGTAAAAAGCCTGGGGTCCGGCGTACATAGGATGGCAATGGACTATGGATAAGGGAGTTACCGAAAGGTGATTCCCTTAGACCGTATAATAACTTATATACTAAAATACTAATGAAGAGCGTATTATTAAATACTACTGTGATCGGTTCATCCGTCAAATTACCAAGACATCCAAAACTTATACTCGGAGAACCTGGGAAATATGTTCACGGAGATATTTTAGACGCCAATGCTGTGACTAGTGAAATAGACAGTAAGATAGCAGCTTTGATAAATAATGCTCCAAGCGCGTTAGATACGCTCAAGGAAATAGCTGATGCGTTGGGTAACGACGCCGACCTTGCTGGCACACTGTTAAATGAAATAGATCAGCTTGACGGTAAAATTGAAGCGCTCACAGTTAACACAGATTCCGCGTTAGAGTAGGCAATGGCTACACTCCGCAGCGAGGTGCATACAATAGAGAATACCTTGCAGCTGAAAGATAATGAACTTGAAGGCCGTGTAAGCACACTTGAGAATACATTGACGTGGAAGAATACTTAAGAAATAATTGAATACATATGAATTTAGTTAAATTTTTTAGAGGTGTAAAGGCTAACTATCAGCCCGAAACCACCCATCTCGATGGTTTGTACTTTGCTACTGATACCGCTGAACTTTTGATGAATGGTACCGCTTATGGTGATACTATTGCTCAGAACGGTATTGTTTTCACAGAGGTTGCCTCTGGCGCCAATAAGGGTAAGGTACTTGCTACCATCACAATGACAAGTGGCACTGTTTTTGAGAATGTTGATACTCAGTGCTATGGTCGTGATGAGATTGACACACTGCTTGCTGAGATCAATGCTACTGCTACTCAGAACGCTATCGACAACGCTGATGGTTCTATCAACGTAACTGAGGATGCTCAGGGTAATGGTACCGATATCAATGTTAACATCAAGTCTACCGAGAAAGTAATTAAGAAGGATGGCGGTAATGGTATTTACACCAACTTCAAGCTCGAGAAGCTTGCTACTGCTACAAACAACAACACCGCTGCTTCTTATGAGCTCGTTGCTTACGATGCAGCCGAGTCTGCTGCTAGCCGTACTGTTCTCGGTTCTCGTATCGATATTGCCAAGGACCAGTTCCTCGCTAGTGCAAATGTTGTTGATGCTAATGGTACTGCAATAAGTGCTTCTGGTGCTGGTGTTGCTAAGTATCTGCGTCTTGTCTTCAATATTGCTGACGGTTCGCAGTCTACGACCGATATCGATATTTCGAGCTTTATCCAGGAGGCTGAGGCTGGTGATGGTCTTGCTGTTACCAATGGCGTTATGAACGTCGTTAAGGACGCTAATTCTGAGAACTTCCTGAAGGTAAATGCTAACAGCATTTCTATCGAGGGTGTTCAGAATGCCATCGACGCAAAGGCCACTAACCTCGCTATTTCTGCTGAAGGTGAGACTGGTTATATCAACGCTGCTGTTGACGCAAATAACAACAAGAAGATCAACGTTAGTGCTGAGCACCTCGATACTACGCTGTCTAATAATAACCTGACGATTGCTTACGGTGATACCGGTTTTGCCGACACCGATGCAATGGCTGATACCAAGACGTATATCGACGCTCATGACACGAAGATCAACACCCGTGTTACGAGTTTGTCTGGCCAGTCTGGTGAGACCTATGTCGCTCGCACTGTTGCGCAGGGTGAGTCCTCTTATATTTCTGATGCTACTAGCATTCAACATGCTCTGAATAAGCTGGATGACGTTGCTGTTGCTCACACCGCTCTGCTGACTTGGCAGTCTGCTTAATATATAAATAAGGTACGCGTACATTAATTATTATATATTATGGTTAAATTTAAATATTATAAAACAGGTGCCACCTATAGTGCCGCTACAGACGTCGCTTCTGATGATATTATATTCGTTGAGGATGGTAATAAACTTGTGACGCACGGTCACGATTTTGTATTCGGCAACGCATATAAGACATTGCTGTTAAATGGAACTACAGATTTGCATGTAGCATCTACAGCAACTCCTAGCTCTTTCTATGCTCCTACTGGTGCTGGCACATCTGGTTATGTTCTTAAATCCAGTGGTTCTGGTGCTCCTGATTGGTCGAATGCATACGTTACTAGTGTTGGTGGGAAGTATGGTGATATAACGCTCGATACTACGACGTCTACTGCTAAAGCTGTAAAGTTCGCTATTGACAGTAATGGCAAAATCACTGGTAGTGTACAAGGTCTTGGTACCGCAGCAACAACCAATTCTACAGCTTATGCTACTGCTGCACAGGGCACGAAAGCAGACAATGCTATGCCTAAGAGCGGCGGTACGTTTACTGGAGCAGTTACACTTAATGCAGATCCTACTTCAAATCTCCATGCCGCAACTAAGCAGTATGTTGACAATCAGATCACTACGAAGATTGCTGCTGCTGATGCAATGGTATTCAAGGGAACTCTTGGCACAGGTGGTACTACTAATGATCTTCCTACTACAGGAGTTGTTGTAGGTGATACGTATAAAGTAATTGTTGCTGGTACATATGCGGGCGAGGACGCAAAGATTGGTGACTTGTTTATTGCTACGGCTGCTACTCCTACTTGGGCATATGTTCCGTCTGGTGATGAAACCGTAACGACAATCAAGACTGGTACTTCTAACTTGAGTACAACTGCTCAGTCTGGTAACCTTATTGTTGGTACTGCTGCTACGAAATCGTTTGAAACCACACTTACAAATGGAGGAAATCTTCCTACCGGTGCTGCAGTTAAGGCATTCGTTGAAGGTAAGAACTATGTTACTAGTAGTGGTATTACTTCGATCACTGGTCAAAAGGGTGTAACAGCCACTACTTCTGGCGGTTCTACTACGATTAAGGCCAGCCTTGTTGATGAAACTGCTAATAGCGCAAGCTCTACTAAGAGTACTTCAACGGACGGTGGTCTGTATGCAGTTGAGCTTGATAAGGATAACAAACTTGCTGTTCGTGTTCCCTGGAAAAATGATACGTATACTGTAAACAACGGCACGTTCTCTGTTAAGACTAAGGTTGGATCGGCTGCAGCTGTCACTGCTGCTGACTTTACTGCAAACCAGAGTGGTACAGACGATGTAACGTTCATTCAGGGTTCGAACGTAACTCTTACTACAGATACCACTAATCGTACGATTACAATTGCTGCTACTCAGCCTACTGTAAACAATGGTACTCTTACCATTAAGGGTAACAGTACAAGCGCTGCTACGTTTAGTGCAAACCAGCCCAGTGCATCTAACCTGAACTTTGTTGGTTCTGGTACTGCTGCATCTGGTGCAATCGTTACCTCTGTGTCTGGCGCATCTGGTACTATTACTATTAGTGCGCAGATGGAGTGGGCAGAGTATAATTAATAATTAATCTTTAAGGGTGTGGGTTATACATGCCCACCCCTTAAACTTAATTTTATATAAATATGGTTAAATTAAAATATTATAATTCTGGAGCAACATTCGATGCTTCTTCTCTAAATAACGACGATATAGCATTTGTTGAGGACAGTAAGACCATATATACCCACGGTGTAGAGTTTAAACCTGAGATAACTGCCGATGATGTAACTATTGCCAATACTCCTAATGCTAATGGTCATACTTATGTTGACCTTGGTTTACCTAGTGGTACTCTGTGGGCTACAATGAACGTTGGTGCTAGTAGTGAGACTGGCTACGGTAGCTATTACATGTATGGTAAAGGCGCTACGCAATACCATAATGGCGACCCTGTATATGCAGGAACAGAAAACCCGCTTGACCTTAGTGTCGATACTGCAAGGCAGGTGTGGGGTGGCTCTTGGCATATGCCAACGAGAGCACAAATGCAAGAATTGACTGCTAATACCACTTATCAATGGACTACTATTAATGGTGTTAAAGGTGGAAAATTCACAGCAACCAACGGTAATTATGTATTCTTTCCTGCTGCTGGCAGCTGGGACAATGGCAGTCAGCTCGATGTAGGCAGTGGCGGTAACTATCGGGGTTCTTCCCCTGGTGATGATGGTTGCGCTTACGTTTTGAGCTTTAGCGATGGTAGTAAAATCGTGTACGATTGCAGCCGTGACTACGGCTTCTCTGTTCGTGGCGTCCTTGACACTAAATCTAGTATATCATCTGTAATTAGTAATATACAATCATCTATACCAACTGACACCAATACTACATATAAACTTACTATTGGTAGTACAACCTATGGCGATAGTACAAATGGTGTAAATTTAGGTTCACTTACGAGAGGAACTGCCGCAAGTGGTGGTACTACGCTTTCTCTTGTGAATACAGGAGATATGTATACTTGGAATAACAAGCAGAATGCTATTACCTTCAATAGCACGTATAATGCAAGTACCAATAAGGCTGCTACAATGACTGATGTGAATACTAAGGCTACCAAGGCTAGTATCACAGCAGGAACAGCAGGCACAAGCAGTGCTACGAGTGGTGCTTCTCTTAGTGTACCGTATGTTACTGTAAACACAGAAGGTATTGTAACAGGTTATGGCACACATACTCACACTATTTCAGGATTTATAACTGATAGTGAGTATGCAGAAAGAAATATAACTGGTTATTATGAACTTTCATCTAACCAAGGAGCCGTTGCTCCGGATTTAGCAAGAGACGGTGTTGGTACATTTATAATAAAAAATACTGGTAGTTCTAGTATTACCATAAGCTTCCCAACAACCGGTTATATTTTTGTTGATGGAAAGGATTCTATTGAAATTCCTTCCGGTAAATATGGAGAAATAAGTTGTTTGAGAATAACCTCAAATAATACAACAAGGTACTTTGTTCGTTCTGCAGCACAATCGTAATTAAAAACAAAATAAATTATGTATACATATATAAAGAAAAACCACAGTACTCATTTTGTAGAGTTTGATGAGCCGCTGAGTGCAGAGTTATACAATAACCTTGGTACGACATGGGAAGACTATGAGAATAATGATTGGGTATTGTTGACACCTGAACAAGTAGAGTTCTATAAGGAACATCCTGACGCTTCTGTAGAAGATGTATTCAATATGCAGCTGACACCAGAGCCTAGTATTACGTTGGATAGAGCAAAGTTGGAAAAGATTATTGAGATCGAAGAGTACGACGGTTCTGATAATGTGAATGTATTTGACATAATTATTGGTAATCAGACTATTTCTACATGGATTACTAGGGAGACTAGAGCCGATTATAAGAATTCTCTTGATGCTGCAGAGTTGTTAGGACAAACAGAAGTGACACCAGTCTTTAATGGACAAGCTATCACTATTCCTCTTAACACGGCGAAACTTGCACTTGCACAGATTCAATTATATGCCAACAGATGTTATAATGTTACAGAGCAACATAAAGTTGCTATAAACGCTATGGACAATATAGAGGATATAGAAGCATTTGATATTACTGCAGGATATCCTTAGAAGTTAACATTTGAACTTCCCACAGAATAAGAAAGGAGGTAATTATGTTAAGACGAAGATTATTAATGCTTACTGAGGATACTGGATCTGGTGAAGAAGTTTATGTCGATACAAACTGTTTAGCACTGTATCATTTTGATCAAACGGCATATGAAGAAGTTAGTAAAACCACATATTATTCTACTGGTGTATCGTATTAGCAATATACTTTAAACGGTAAAACATCTTATGCTGTTACAACAAGTTCTACTAATGGATATATAGGTGGCGGAAATTTTGTAATGGGTCCGTTTACTATAGATTTTAGAGTTAATGTGTAGTACAGAGATACTAATTATGATGCAATATATTCGTTATATATAAACGACTACAACCTAACACAGATAAGTACAAAATTTGATAATTCTTCTAGTACAACGTGTAAAATCTTTGTTGATTTTATGAAGAATAGTACAAACTACGGCGACGGAACTAATTATTGTGCTACAATTAATACAAATCAGTGGTATCATTTCGCGTTAACTTATGACGGCTCAAAAGCTGCTATTTTTATCGATGGACAAAAAATAAAAACGTACAATAATGTATAGATGACATCGGGAACCTATACACTAAAACTTCTAAATAAACGAAATAATATACGTGGAAGTAAATGTTATTTGGATGAATTCCATATGTCTAATAGTGTATTGTGGACTAGTAACTTTACTCCGCCTACCGAGCCTTGGAGCATAAGTTAAACTTAAAGATATTACCAAGTAAATGCTTAAAGATATATATACAATAAACGGTTGGTATAATAATGGATAGGTAACATTACTGAGAAACGATAGGAAACAAATACCTATAGATCTTGATTATGTAAATAAAGGATTTACTTGGTATAATGGTAGTTCGTATTAGGATAATGCTTAGTACGAACCTATCGATTCTGGTGATGATACTCCAACCCAACCAGATCCTCAACCAGGTAGAGATACTCCTACAGTTACTAAATATAGTATTACTGTATCAAATAATACTGGTGGATCTATATCAACTAACAAATCTGAAGTTGAATATAGAGGTAGTGCTACAATAACTATCATTATAAACGATGGATATAAGTTAAACTTTCTTACTATAAATGGTATAAATGTTACTGCACATATATAGAACAGTCAGTATGTTATAAACAATATTACTGAAGATAAAACAGTATATGCAGAGTTTAGTAAGAACACATAGACTACTCCAACACCAGAGAATCCTGATCCTACTAACCCTGGAGAAGATCCTACAGAACCAATAACAAATGAGAAATTCCCCGTAGCTGATGCTGTTGACCTGGGTCTTCCCAGTGGTCTGAAATGGGCTTCATGGAACATGGGTTCATCGTCGCCGATGGACGTTCCCGATACGAAGTATGCGCGCTACGGATGGGGTGATCCTACTGGAGAAGTGCATTCTCTCTATGCAGGTGACTATCTGATTTCACAGAACACGTCATTCAATAATGGTAATATCATTGATATTGCAGGCACGCAGTACGATATTGCCACGGTGCAGTGGGGAACGGGCTGGCGTCTGCCGCGTCAGTCTGACTTTGAGGAACTTATCCGTGAGTGTACCACCGAGAGAGGAACCTTCACCGATGCCAATGGTGTGTCGCATTACGGCATTAAGTTCATCGGTCCGAATGGCAGATCTATCCTCCTTCCTGCGGCAGGCTTGAGGAATTCTAAAGGCAAATTGATTGCTGATAATGAATTATGTACTTATTGGATGAGCACCAACCTGAATAGTACCGATGTCCCTGTGGCTATCCTATTAGAGACCTATTTGGACGCTACTTCATATAGGGGGCCAGTTTATTATCAGATACCCATTCGTCCGGTCTATGAAGAGACCAGCGGCTCTTCGTCAGGCAATGGCGGCGGTGAATCTGGACAGACACAACCAGAGACATCTTCTGCAGGTAATGCCGTTGACTTGGGTTTGAGTGTTCTTTGGGCTGACAGGAATGTGGGCAGCTCTAGTGCAACTGCTGTTGGTAGCTATATACGTTGGGGCGAGACAAATATCCCCAATCCTGAGGATTATTCACAGGATTCATATTCCTTATATTAGAATAATGCCTATGTGGTAGATGGCTTGTTGACGCTTCCTGCAGCAAACGATGCAGCTTCTGCACAATGGGGCGGCACTTGGCGTATGCCTACGTTTGACGAATGGGGTGAATTGATTAATCATTGTGACTGGGTAGCAGAGGGAGATGGTTTCCGAATCTATAAGAAAAACTCCACAAATATAGCTGAGAGCATCTATCTTCCTGTTACAGGTTATAAAGTACGGGATAAGGGTGTTACAGCTACGATGAACAATAATTTCTGCTTTTACTGGTCAAGTACCTTAAGTACTACTATACAGTATAAAGGCTCAAGCGCATATGCGTTTGTTGGACGTCCGAGTGATGATATGTATCAAGCCATGCCACCATACCCTCGTTATGAGGGTATGTCCATCCGTCCAGTATGTACAACTCATAGTTAATCAGTAAATATTTAACAGTTAATAAATTAAGAATACAATGAATTATTCAAATCAGCCACTTATATATGTGGCAACTGAATCACAATATAATGATTTAGGTCTTACCGAAGCACAGAAGAATTCTTCGGCTACTTTTATTGCAAGTCCTCAGCGTAAGATAACCACGCACAATACGGATTTCTTCTGTGGTACCAGTGATGTGGAAGGACGTTTTACAACTATCAATACTAGCCTTACGAATATAACAAACATTCTCAATCGTCTTGGAAATATTGATGGATAGGATGGAAACGACACGCTTGCTGGTAGAGTTGCTCGTCTTGAGGGTCTTATGGATCAGCTATTCCCGATGGACGGAGATGATGAAAACGATCGTGCTGATTTTATTGATAAGTTGTGGCAAGCAATTAATGTATTGGAAGCAAAACAAGATCAAGTTATTACTATAATCAATAATAATCTTGCCGATGTTAAATTCTGGTATACGTACGAAGAAGAATAATAAAATACAAATAACATGATAGACGCAAAACAGCCTCTTATTTATTTTGCAAATAATAGTGATTTTGAGGCGCAATACGATAATACCGCAGCCAACGACTATAGAAACAAGCAGGCTGTATTTGTGGGCGACACACATATGATATACACCCACGGAGTAGCATTCAACGGTAATGATACTATATACAATGATTCTGAACTCCGCGGGTTGATCTCAGATGCCGAATACGATGACACTGAGATCAAAGGACAAATTTCTACACTGGAGGGTCTTGTTTCAGGGGTACAAAGCGACCTTGAAGGACTACACGATTGGTCACAAGAAGATATCGACGCCCGTATTCAGGCATTGATAAGCGATGCAGAATGGATGCGCGATAACTTTCCTAATGAAATCATCAGTCAATCAAACTTTGGAGAAGATGACGTCGAAGAGTATTTGCAGCGAATAGGTGTAATTACTATTGACGAAGAGACCGGACAACCTGTTGTTACGTGGTCTACTTTCCAACAATCGTATGATTCACTTGAATCTCGTGTAGATCAACTTGAACAAAACGGTCCTGATATTGAAGGACTTGAAACCAGACTTCATCAATACATCAATGAAGATACTGCTATTGCTGATTTGACATCTAAATGGTTCTGGTCGCATGATGATGATATAGAGTGGGCTCTTGCGGGACTTAAAACTGCTGCTAATAACGCAGAAAGCTTTGCTTCTGTATGGTCCGCAATGGATCAAAAAGTAAACGGTCTTGATGATACTGTACACGGTACTGCTGGACTTGTTACAAAGGTTAGTAATATTGAAGACAATTTTGTTGCTAAGACTGAGCTTGCTACACTTGTAGAGAATGCTGGTTTTGCTACAACTGCGGGTACTGTAGCCAAGAGTGATCTTGATGGATCTGTTGCCGCATTGTTTAGCCAGGCGTCATCTACTAATAGTGCTGTAGATAGTAAACTTGCAGGAGTAATAACCAGCTCAAATCTCGATAGCGCGATAAGCACAATGCTTGCATCTAACGGAATAGGTGCTGCAGCTGTATCTACATATGTAAATAACTAGTGGTCTGGTGTTACTATTAGCGCTGATGATATCTATCTTGATGGTCAAACATGGGCACAATATATAAACGCCCTTGGAGTTACTGCTAATAGCCTACATACTGGTAATACAACTGAAAACTATTCTTATACTACCGATATATCTGGGGATACAATACAGCTCAGATGGTGGATGACAAAGAATGGTATAGATCACGATAATAGTGTTTTTATTAGTGGAGGAAACCCTTCTACTAATAATAATTATGGATTGATTGGAATAGGTAAAGACCTTGATCACCTGTCTGTAAAAATAGACGACAGCGGAATAATATGTCCGAACGTTACTTCTGCAAACGTAGACTCTACAAATATAGATAGTGAAACACTAGCTGCTAGCAGATGGATATATTTGGGAGATACTACATCAGAACAATATGCCGAACCCAGTGATGGTGAAATCGTAATAACAAATTCAGAAGATCCTGTAGAAGCTCTTACTATCAGTTATAACAACGGCATTGATTATAACACCGATAAAGTTTTAAATATTGGTAGTTCTGGTATACAGACCACATCTATTAAAACACGGACTATTGCTTCTTCAACTGTTGATACACCAATCAATGTAACAGACGCTCTTTCGTTCTCTGGTAATACTATTGTTTCTGATACTGGCATTGTTACTCCGACACTGAATGTAGGCGAGAATACAATCAATTCGAACGGAATTTCTCTTTCTAATAAAGATATAACTGGAGCAAGAAATATTGCAGCAAAGAACATATCTCTGACAACAGAATATGATGGCGGTGATGTAGAAGAAACATCAATAGTTCCTGGTACCATAATAATATATGACACAGAGTCTGATGGATCTATTGCTTTTGATTCTGGAAGGGCATACTTCGGAATGGCACCCAACCAAAATACATTAATTGCAATAAGTAATAACGCTAGTGTAGAAATCGACGGTATAAACTCTGTAGTAACAGCTAATGATTTTGAACAGTCTTCAGACAGAAATCTTAAAGATATTGTATCCGATACTACCCTTACTGTAGAGCAAATTGCTGAAGCTCCTGCTGTGAACTTTACATGGAAGAAAGATTCCGGTAAGGAAGATAAGAAACAAAATGTTGGTACTATTGCTCAATATTGGCAAGTAGTGTTACCTGAAGTCACTGGCGAAGCTAAAGATGGCTCGTTAACACTTCAGTATGGAAATGCCGCAATGGTGTCTGCTATTGTTACAGCTAAAGAGGTTGTAGCACTGAAGGAAGAGATTGCAGAGTTGAAGAGACAAATTGCAGAACTTAAAGCTAATTGATTATGATAAAAAGAAATAGTGCAAAAGATTTTGCAATATTTAATACGTATACCGAATACGAATCTGAGTACAATAAGCGGTTGTTAGAAGACGCCGATCCAAATGTCGACGATGAGACCATATGTTTTATAAGTGACGAAGGCACTATATATACTCACGACACTAAATTTGGCGGAGGATCTATATATACTGAAGGAAACTATATAAAGATTTCTGAAAATGCTATCAATGTGGATTACGATAAGCTAAAAAATAGGCTTGCGCAAGATGGTGTAGGATCAACTAATACAAACTATGCTATTACAAATCTCAATGTAACAAACGGCAAGCTTCATTTAGAGTAGAATCCAAATGTTACGAAAGAAGTAACACTTACCTTGAATTCTCTTTCTGACGTAATGGCTAGCGATCCAACAAACGGATCTGTTCTTAAATATTACAACGGCGTATGGTCCCCTGGTACAGATAATACAGGTGCTGGTGGTGGAGTTACTCCTGGACAGACCCAATATGTATATATAGGAGGCGTTACTGCAGATATGAATCCTAATTCCATAATAGTTTCTAAAAAGGAAGACGGAACTAATTTTAATATATCGTGTACTACATTACTATACGCGTACAATCAAGGATAGAAAGTTCCTATTGACGATATTTAGTTTGTAGAAGCTACTGGCAATAGTGGCACTCCGATGACTGAAATAGTAACAAGCGAATATTTTACATATAGAACAGGAAACGGTAACGCTAAAGTTATTACAATAAATATTCCGGAGGGTCGTATCAACTATAACGATTTTGGAAATGTAATTAAACTGCAGTTTAATACTAGCACTACAATAAATGGTGCGCAAATTTCATCCCCTGCGTATTTTAATATTTACGTGTTGGATGAAAGCGGACTTGTACAAAATGGAAAAAACGGAGTATCTTATCGCATTGTAGTACCGTCTGCAGTTAAATCTGATGCAAACCAATTTGGAACAATAACTCCATCCGATATCACGCCGTATGTTGAAATATGTACATCTACGGGACAGTCTATAGATAATATAGCAGAGAATACACAAAAAATATATGCTTCTGATATTACTGGTGATTATAAATTGTGTGTAAAGTTTGACGATGGGAATTGGCAAGAAATCTCTACAGAAACAAATTCATTTACTACAAACGATACTCGTAATTTTCCAAAAGCAAACAATCAAATATATGTTGCTCTTGTAAAAGATCTCAATACTCAAAGTGAATCTGTAATAGGGCTTGAGGGGATTCCTGTAATATCAACTGGTCTTGATGGACTTAATGCTAGCGGAGTTACATACGAACTCTATCCAGTAATGTCTACTGTAGCAAAACACCAGGATTCTGTATCTGGAGAAATTAGAGTCAAACTATTTGTTCAGCGCAATGGTGTTAGATAGGAAATAGGAGACAATATAGAAGATTTAGGACTGGTAATACAAGGCATTGTTGGTACACAATAGCAATCTTCCGATTTTAGTTATAATCGTACGTATGGTTGTCACACGCTTACGGTTGATTCTGTTTGGAGTGAATAGAATACTTTTGTAGCAGTAGAAGCTATAGATTTGGAATATGGTGATATTATAGCATCTATAATTATTCCTGTAAGAGTAGATGGAGAAAGTCAACTATAGAGTCTTGAGTATGCGGTTATAAGAATGCGAGGAACCTGGGAAGAAGATCCAAGTCCGTTATATAACGATGGTTCTGTAGCAGAGGATGGAGTAAAATATATAGATGTTGTAGAATTTGGTAACAACTATTTCAGATGTACTGCTGCCGGAACTCCAAATCAACCAGTAGATTTAGATACGTTTACTGGAGATGGCAGCCAAGTAAATCAAGGATGGTCTGTATTTCAATATGCCCCAGATACGATATATCAATATTTGATTGCCAAAAATGCATTTATACAAAGTCTTACTGCAAAACAAATTACAATTACAAACGATAGTAATGAAATTGTTGCAGGAATGGCCGACGGAGAGTTTATAAATAATAGTGCAGAACTTTCCGATGACTCAACAAACGGTATTCGAATTTGGGCCGGCCCGCTCGGATCTGGAGGAAACGTTGCAGCTGCTCCGTTTACTGTAGATGAACAAGGTCACTTAAAAGCAGAAGATGCAGAGCTTTCTGGAAAGTTAACTATTTCTACAGACGAAGGCCGTATTGAAAACGGATATATAAATTATCAAGGTCCGCAACAAAATGCAAAACACTATCCTGTTATAATATTATCCGATTCCAATAATTCTCCAATGTTTAGTGTGGGTGGTCCTGCTATTGATATCATTCATGCAAACAATGCAATTCTTAGCGATGGAAGTGGGCGTCTTGCAAACGGAAATATTGAATGGGATGCAAATGGAAATTTGACTATAAATGGAACGTTAAATTACAATGAAGTTATAGGAAATGTAGAAGAAATAAACATTACTGCTTCTAATGTAAATTCTACAAATACTATAAAGTCTAATACTACGTTTGCAATAATAACAGATACGTCTAGCGTAAACCAACACAAAAAGATCTACTTCCCACAGAATCCGCAAGAAGGAAAGACGTTGTTTGTAATGGGTAACGGATCATTATTGAATATAATTCCGTCTGGTACCGATACTGCATTTGTGTATACTCATAATAATTAGGGATATACGGATGATTTTGGTAATGCAGTATATAAATACACAAAACATACGATAAATAACTCTTATAATCCTGATATTTATACGTATGGTGATTTATATGTTTGGACTGGAAACGACGTAAGTCTTCACCAATATATATATCATTCAGGCACTTGGTATGAACTTACTACATTCTCAGAAGAAGTATATAGTAGAGAATAATTATGTTTGATATAAAAGGAGATAAGATATCTTTAAATGCTGAAGATTTAGCTATCCCTCCTTTCAAAGATCACTACAATAACGCTACAGATAAGTAGCAGGCATTGAAGGAAATAGAATTTGTAGTATGGAGATATAAATGGAATACTCCATACGAAGCATATCCTGAGCGTGAAAGAACTCAGCGGGTAGCTAAAGACTTATTTAAAGATGAGAAGTATACACCTTCCGCAGAGGTGCAAGAGCTTGCTAAGAGGTTTATCGAGTTCTAGGAGACTCCTGGGACTCGACTCCTTGCAGCATCTCAAACTGCGGCAGAAGGTCTTATAGTAGCTTTGAATGACTACTCAAGTGGTCTAATGGACATCGATACCGCTATCAAAGTTACGAGAATTCTCAAAGATGTTGGTAATATTGTTAAATCACTTGACGTGGCTATGAAGCAAGCTAAGGCCGAACAATTAGATACCGGACGTATTAAGGGCGGTGGTATTATCGGTCTTTACGAACGGTAAATTTATTTTCAATATATTTATCAACAATCTAAATTTTTTACTTATGTCAGATAGTAAAATTCTTATGTTCCCCGAAAATGGGAACAACGGTGGCCTCTTTAACGGCAATGGCTGGGGAGGCGGTATTCTTGGTTTTATTCTGGGTATTCTCCTTGGCAATAACGGTTTCTTTGGAAACGGTTGGGGAGCCAATGGTGGCTATGGTTATGGCCTGGCTAACCAGTTGAATAACGACAATAATACTGATCTTGTAATGAACGCAATCAATGGTACAGACGCAGATGTTCGTCTGTTGGCTACTACGTTAAATGCTGATATCAATCAGGTTACTGAAGCTATACATACTGTACAGAATGCCATCCAGGCAGTTGGTGCACAGAACGGTATGGGCTTCTTACAGGTCACCAACGCGGTACAGTCGGGCAACGCCGCAATCTCTCGCCAGCTGTGTGAGTGCTGCTGCGAGAACCGTCTGCTCACGACTCAACAGGGTTATGAGAACCGCATACAAACAATTGAACAGACTAATGCACTCAACAATACAATCAATGGTAACGGTAGGTCAATCACTGACGCGATTGCCGATCTGAAAACTACTATGATTGGTGAGTTCTGTAGCGCTCGCGAACGCGACATGCAGGATAAGATTAATACGCAGGGCAATATTATCAATCAGCTGCAGGATCAGATAATTACTGATAAGCAGACTATTACGTTCAATAATGCTTTCAAGGCTCTTGATGACAAGATTGATGCTATTGCTGCTAAGCAGCCAAATACAGTACCTGTTACGTGGCCCAATCTTATGGCTGTAAACAATACTCCATATATGAATTAGGGTTTTTACGGAAACGGCTTTAATAACATTGTTTTTTGAGGAGGATTGAGATATGGGACAGTATAATGTAACTACAAACGTTAACGGAATCCCTTATCTGAGTACGACTAATGTAACTGTAACCGATGAAGCTGTAAATCTGGCTTTAGGGTTTCGTAGAATACAACCGGTAGGTTATTTTACAGTACGTATAACTAGTGCTATACCTACAGGTACTACAGAGACTCTACCTATACAACTTACATTGAATGGTACAAGTCGTCCTCTAACGTTCTTTGATGGGACTCCGGTAACAGTTGCCGATATAACTGGCACTGGTGTACTGATGGTCTTCAATGATCGATTCAATGGTATATTACAAACATTTCCTGTACAAGCTGCTGCAGCTTAACGATTAATTAAACAATAATAATATGTTTTCAGCTTTACGTCAAGGGGCTCCCATCTATATATTAGAGAAAGGGGAAACCCCGAGTATAAAAATAGGACAAGTCGAAAGTGTTACTCAACCTCGCCCAAAGTACGCTACTTATAATCCGACAATAGGTTTAAGTGGTAATATGGAGACTTTGGTCGATATTACTGTAAAACTAAACGGTGATAAGAAAGAGTTCGTTGGAATCCCAAGTAACTTATCCATTCATGGGTATGGAGATATTGTGATTAGTGAGAGTAAAGAGGCCATGATTTCGGAAGTCGACGGAATGCTTCAGTCAAGCAAGTCTATTGTAGATAGCGTTGAATATCATAAAAAGATGATAACTCAATGCGAAGAAATGCTTAAGCAGCTGAATCCCGCATATGCAAAAGAGCAGGAGCGAGATGGTGCGATAGATAGTTTAAAGAGTGAAGTAGAAACGTTGAGAAAAGAGATTTCTAGGATGACGAGCCTCTTGGCTAAATCTGAGGCAATCTAATATCTTTATACATGGTTATACTTGAAATGAGAGGATCTTCATACGACAATATGTTCGATTTGATCCATAAGGCAAAGAAGGGCACTAAGAAAACCAAGCTTGCCCTCTGTGAGTTGGAAGAGTGCTTAGAGCACTGCTATGAGACTGACACGAATGACTACTATGAAGGTGAATCTGACTATGAAGGTAGTGAGATAACGGACGGTGGCATCGACGTCAATATCGATGAGTTTAATTATCGTCGGGGTATGCGTAGAGGAATGCGTGACAATATGTGGCACGACGATCGTTATTACGATATGCGCAAACCTATGAGACGTAGACGTTCCGGACGTTACTCATATTGAAAATTTAAGAAGATAAGTTGAAAATAATGCGGGTGTGGGGCTTCGGCCCCACGTTACCCACATCTTAAATTAAACATTATGCAAAACACAGATTTGACCCAATATGACATTAAACCTGCAGGTATGATTAATTACCTTAGGTATAATGGTCCCCACTTCAATAAGAAGCTTTGTGACTTTGCTGTTGGTTTTATGGAGAAGAAGATAGGTAATATTATGCAGCCTATATCTCCTATGACTAAAGAGCAAGTAGATGTACTATTAAGTAACAATAATATTGTTGTAAAGAATGGTCAGTTATACGATACTGTATTTGTTGCAAATATGGGTAAAGCTGACTTCCTTGGTTCCAGCATACCAGATGAATTACATCTAGCTATGTATATCAAAGATGTTATCGATGATGACGATGCTTATGATGGAATAGTATTTAATAGATGGTTTGCTGATATGAGTCGCAAAGGTATTGTTATTAATTGGGAGGAGATGATCTAATATGGTTACGCAATATATCGGTTTAGGTGAAAACGATTGGGGCATACTTATATATTATGGCACTGACGAATAGGACGTGGATGATATATACAATGCTTTGGTGGCGTTGGGTTGTCCTAAACGTGAAGCTTATGAAGCAACAATGGCTGTTACACATCAACTAAACACAGGACTTACATATAGTAATCCTGATCTAAGAATGAGTCTTGTATGTGTATCAGATGCTACGACAGCAGATCAGTTTGTCAATACTGCAGTACATGAAGCAAATCATATATAGTCACATGTTTGCGAGTATTTTGATATAGATGAAGACAGCGAGACTGCATCGTACTTAATTGGTTATATTGTGCAGCGTATGTATAAAATGTTGAGCATGATACGAAAAGAGTATTATGGTTGATTTTAACAAGAAGATACGAAATACTAAGAAATTTCGGTAGTCAGCAATCTTCTTCTAGGAGCATGGGGTATATACTCTAGCTCCTAGGGGTACTACCGACTATGTTTAGTTTTGGGAAAGAGAGACCGATAGGTGTTTGAATGGTTATGTAGCCCCCGATGGGGATGCCATAACAGGATATCATTATTTCTACTTGAACTATTCTCCTATCATGAAACTTGAAGAAAAGGAGTATACAGACAAGTATGGAAATAAGCGCAAGAAGCGTGAACGTTTATTAAATTTCCCAGATTTCTGGGACTACGATTATTATTATTTTAATGCAATAGAAGAAGCTGAACAACAAGGAAAACACATGGCTACCCTTAAATGTAGACAGAGAGGTTATTCCTTCAAAGGAGCGTCAATGCTCGTTAGAAATTACGAACTCATACCAGGAAGCAAGAATTTCGCAGTTGCTAGTGAACAAAAGTTTCTTGTAGGTGATGGATTACTTACAAAGGCTTGGTAGATCATGGACTTTATAGACAAACATACAGCTTGGTCCAAGCAACGTCTTACTAGTACACGACTGGAACGAGTTTCTGGATACAAAGTAACCGATGAGTTTGGCAAACAGACTGAACAAGGATACTTATCAAGTATAACAGGTATAACCCTTAAGAATGATCCAGAACGTCTTCGTGGTACTCGTGGTAAACTTGTACTATTTGAAGAGGGAGGTAAATTTCCTAGCCTTGAAACAGCTTGGCGTATTGAACAACCTGCTGTAGAAACGGATGACGGTGTAGCATTCGGCTTACTTTGTTTGTTTGGTACTGGTGGTACCGAGGGTGGATCGTTTGATGGTCTAAAGAACATATTCTATAATCCTGAGGCATTCAACGTACTGAGTTTTAATAATATATGGGACACAGGTAGAGAAGAATCTAAATGTGGATTCTTTGTACCAGCTTGGAGTAACCTACAATCTTTTGATGAAGATGGTAATTAGATCTTCATGGACGAAGATGGTAATAGCTTACGAGAGAAAGCTATAGAAGAACTCATAAGCCAACGCAATAAGGTTAAAGACGGAGGTGCTACTCAACAGTCTATAGATAGATTTATATCTGAGCGTCCTATATGTCCACAGGAAGCAGTACTTGAATTAGGTAAGAATATATTCCCACGTAAAGCATTGATGGATCAGCTTACACGTATTCGTACAAATAAGAAGATCTAGAATATGAAGCATATAGTAGATCTTACATGGGATGGAAACGGTAGAGTACAAGCTACAGAAAAGAAGTCTGGAGATATTACTACATACCATCTAAAGAAAGATGATAAACCTGAGGGTTCTGTAGTAATATGGGAATATCCTATACAAGATCCTCCATTTGGTTTATATATTGCTGGATGTGACCCATATGATCATGACGAATCGTTTACTAATTCATTGGGTTCTACGTTTATATTTAAGCGTGTGCAAGCAGGGGAAGCGTGGTAGGATGTAATAGTAGCAGAGTATTCTGGTAGACCTAATACAGCTGAAGAATACTATGAGAATGTGCGAAAGCTTTTGATATTGTATAATGCAAGGTTGTTGTTCGAGAATGAACGTAAAGGTATATATCCTTACTTCACGAATAAACATTGCGATTATTTACTGGCAGATTAGCCAGACAAGATTATTACGGAAGTCTTTAAAGACAGTAAAGTACAGCGCCGTAAAGGCTGTCATATGACCAAATAGATTCGTGCTTATGGAGAAGGTCTTATACTAGAATGGCTTAATGAAGAGTACGAAGAAGGTCATACAAATATAGAGAGAATATACAGCGAACCTTTAATAGAAGAACTAATAGAGAACGATGGAGAACGAAACGTAGACCGTTTGATTGCACTATGTATGGTAATGATATATCGTGAAGAACTGTATTAGGTTAAGGTTTCTGCTGCAAAGGAAAAGAATAAATAGGTTGAGCTCTTTGAATTACCGCTGTTCTCTAATAGATTCTTTGAGACAGAAGAGATTCAAAACGACGAACCGCTATTTCAGTTTTAACGATGATAAATCAATCAGACAACTTATATAATTCATCATTTCCACAACAGAAGCTATCACTGAATCAAAAGAATAAACAGTGGTAGCATGACTGTGTAGATTATATTATCGGGGAAGGTAATATAACATCTGGTGGAATACATCAATCTCGTTTTGGAGAGCTATAGACCTATTATAATTTGTATAATAGTATATTCGACGAGAAAGACTTTAAACGTATAACAAACCCGTTTAAGGTTGAAGACGGATTTCCCGCAACTCCTCAGGACTTTAATATCATACGTCCTAAGATAGACCTGTTGATCGGCGAAGAAACAAAACGACCGATGAACTTTAGGGTTGTCCGTACATCACAATCTGCAGCATCAGACTTGATGGATAAGGAGAAAGAGATGCTTATGCAATATATGATGGCTGCAGTAACTGCACAGATGGGAGAAGAAGAGGCTGCACAATTCCAACAGCAACTTGCATCTGGCGAAATAATGCCACCTGAGTAGATAGCAAAGTATATGGATAAGGATTACAAAGATGTAATAGAAAATACTGCTTATCATACACTTGCTTATCTTAGAGAGAAACTCGGTCTTGATCATGAATTCCTGAAAGGTTGGAAAGATGGTCTTATTGGTGGCGAAGAGATATATTACGTTGGCGTACTCAATGATGAACCTTATCTGGAACGTGTAAATCCTGTGGAGTTTGCATTCGATCGTAGTCCAGACATTGAGTTCATTGAAGACAGCTCCTGGTGCTGTCGTAAGATGCGTATGCCAGTAACGACTTTGTACGATCGATATTATAGTAAGCTTGAAGAGAAAGATCTTAACAAGCTTAATGAAATGCTTACAGGTGTTCCTGCTCGCAATATGGGTGAGAAGAACCCTATAGATGATTTTAATCACTTTGAATTTCATATATACGATAATCCACAATTTGATCCTAAAACACGTCATGCTATAAATGTATGGCATGTATGTTGGAAGTCTTTTAAGAAGATACAATATGTTACCATTCTTGATGAGAATGGCATGGAGCATACTGAGATTGTGGACGAAACATACGTTCCAAACGGTACAGAAATAGAAGTAACTCCTGACTGGGTTGTTGAAGTATGGGAAGGCTATCGTGCAGGTTCTGACTTATATTTTGGTATACAACCTGTAGACTATCAGCACGTAAGCATTTATGAGCCTAATAGCTAGAAGCTTCCATACTGCGGTGCTATATATAGTGCTACAAATAGTAAACCCAGATCTCTTGTTAGTATCCTTAAACCTTTACAGTATATGTATATTGTAATATGGTACAGACTTGAATTAGCTATAGCTAGAGATAAAGGTAAAGTCATCAATATGGATGTATCCTAGATACCTAAGTCTATGGGTATTACACCTGAACGTTGGATGCACTATTTGTCTTCAGTAGGTGTAAACTTTGTTAATCCTTACGAAGGTAATCCTAGCGATCCTAGCGGTTCTAGAGCTTCATCATTCAATCAGTTTGGTTCTGTAGATCTTACGATGTCTAATGTTATCAGTCAGTATATAGAACTGATGAATAAGATTGAAGAACTCGCTGGTACCATATCTGGTATTACTGCACAACGTGAAGGTGCTATTAGTACTAATGAGCTTGTAGGTAATGTAGAGCGTTCTGTTGTACAATCTTCACATATCACAGAGCCTTTATTCTGGGTACACAATCAGTGTAAACGCCATGCTCTTACAATGCTTCTGAATACAGCTAAAGGTGCTTGGGAAGAGACAGGTAAACGTAAGCTGTCATACATCTTTGATAACGGTGAACGTGCTTATATTGATATAGCCGATAAGTTCTACTATGAGGATATGGATGTATTTGTAAGTGATGCTTCTAAGGATCTTGAGAATATACAGAAACTACAACAGCTTATACAGCCTGCCATGCAGAATGGTGCTAGCTTACTCGAAGCTGCTGAGATCCTTACCAATGATAACTTCAACATCATTAAGCAGAAGCTTAAAGAGATGCAAGAGCGTCAAGAGCAACAGATGCAACAACAACAGCAAGCTGAACAAGAACAGGCTATACAGATTCAGCAGATGCAGAATGAGCAGCGCGAACAAGAGCTCATGCTTGAGGAAGCTAAGATGGAACTTGAGCGTTATAAGATTGACGCTGACAACCAGACTAAGATTGCTGTGGCTGAAATCAGTGCATATCGTGGTACTGAAGAGAAGGATGCTAATAACAACGGTATACCCGATCCTTTTGAACTTGGTAAACAAGCGCTCGAATAGCAGAAGATACAATCTGATACTTATACAAAGAGGTATGAACAGAGATAGAAAAAGGAAATTGAAGACAAGAAAATAGAATTAGAACGCGAAAAAATGAAACATGAAACTGAGTTGTAGGCCCAAAAAGATAAAGCTGCTTTGGAAAGAGAAAAAGTAAAAGGGCGCTATCAACTTCGTAACAAAGTCTCAGGCGAAAAGTAATAATTAGTTATGGAAAACTGGAGAACAATAGAAGGGACTAACGGAAATTATTCCGTATCCGATTTAGGAAACGTTCGAAGAAACGAACATTACACTGAAGTTACGCCAGGAAATTTCAGTCACTACAAAGAAAGATTGCTAAAACCTACCACAGAATCTAGCGGCTATTTAGTAGTAAAACTGTAGGTTGGTAAAAGGGCAATTGTTAAGAAAATTCATAGACTTGTTGCAGAAACATTTATACCAAACACTAATAATCTTCCTTGTGTAAATCACAAAGACGAGAACTGTCAAAACAATTGTGCAAACAATTTAGAATGGTGTACATATAAAGAAAACGCGAACTATGGTACTAGAAACGAAAGACTGCGAGAGGCTTCTGGAATACGAGTTGCTCAATATACTTTAGACGGAAAACTTGTAAAGATATGGGATAGTATTTCATAGGCATCGTCACATTTCGGGTGTAAATCTACATCATCTATAAGAAGAGTTTGTAAAAAAGAAAAAGGTAGACATTCTTATAAAGGTTTTATTTGGAGATATGTAGATTAGAAAGTAATCGGCGATAGCAATCTCAAACAACAAGCTTTGGAAGATAAAGAATTTTTAACACAATTAATTATGAAAACATTTTCTAAAGATGAACTTCAATTTATTGTCGATTGTTATAAAGTATCAGGAGAGAAATAATTATGAAAACTATTAAATAGTATTTTAGCTTAGCTTTTATTTCTTCTTTTAAATGGTTTTATAATCATTGTGGTTGGTTTAAAAAATTTGTCTAGAAACGAGCAAAGAAACAAGGCGAGATAAATCTTATTCTTTTAGAATTGTTTATGGCTAAAGAACCGATAGACGTCAATTATTGGTGCAACAGAATATCTAAAATAAATAATCATGGAAATACGTAAACAAAATATCAAAGAGTGGACAGAGAAGGCTTTCGAACCATATCGTGTAAAACGTACAAAGCCGTATAGTAAAAAGAAAACAAACTATGCTTTCCACGAGAATAAGGTGTATGATCCGTTTAAAGCAGAAGAGGAAAGTACACTCTATAGACTTAAGTGGTCTATTCCATTTAGAACATATAACTGGAATGTATAATAAAATAAAAGAGGATTTAGTATGAAGTTTACTGAGAAACAAAAACAAACGATCCACAAAATATATACTACTCTGAAGAAAGCTGGATTTGACGATATATCTATTGCAGGTATGCTTGGTAATGCCTTGTCTGAATCCTCTTTTAATCCAGATAGCATTTCTAAAAGCAATTACCACGGACTATGGCAAAATAGCAATGATCTTCATAATGCCGTAATAGGTACTTACGGAAATCATAATATAGATACATAGCTTAGATATGTTATTGATTGGACTAACGCACATAAGACAGTAACTAAAGGTAAGCATAGAGATTGGTTGGCTACAGGCGCAGGAAAGTTTAAAAAAACTGGTTATAAGAATGCGGAAGAGGCATCTGATGCGTTTATGAAACTTTATGAGCGACCTGTTATATTAGATAAGAAAGGTAATATAATAGGTTATTAGAAAGATACAGAACGTAGATCAAATTCTTCTTTGATGTACGATTATATAAACAGTCAGTATAATGGTAACCCGGTTGTATCAATTAATGCGTCTGGAGATGGCAACAAGAAGACGACTGTATCCTATCCAAAAGTAGATTGGACGCAAAGCGAGATACATCTTCCTGCTGGAGAATTCAAAGCTGCAAAACCAATATCTACAGACTATACTCCTGTTCGTGATGTACCAGAATAGTACGATGCACTTAACGGAGCCGGAAGTCCAACATATGGAGGATATACTCCTAGACTTCAAAATGTACAAGAAGTAAACTCTAGAATCAATCACGATATATTAAACATGATTGGTATAGAACCCACAATAAATAAATTTTAGATTCCATTTGCTCCAAAATACAATAAAGGTAAAAATGCTACAAGAAAGTCGCTTCCGCGCTTTGATGAAGGTACTCCTACCACAGTGGGGCCTTATAACATATATCCCAGCGCACTTCGACCAACAAACACAGACATCCCATACGCAGTCACAACACCAGAAATAAACGTGTACGGCTAGGATAAGCGCCCGTTATATCAACGGTATGATGCTTTGAATAGTACATATGATCCAAACGCTATACGTAGTATAACTGATTGGGTACCTGGTATAGGTGATGTATCGTAGGGATTTGATGCAGTCAATGCATTTAAGAATCAAGATTATATGCAAGCCGGTATGCTTGGAGCTTTGATGTTTGCTCCAAATGTTTTAAGTAAAACAATAAAGCCAATACTTAAAAAAGGATCACGATATATAAATAAATTTGACACTCCTGCAATAAATGGGAATGTATGGAAAGATATTCCTAAAAATCCATCCGGAGATATAAAAGAAGCTCTTATTGCAAATGCAAATCCTTCTAATACTGGAGCATATGATCCATCTAAAGGAAAGTTTTTATTTAGTACTCTGCAGAATGACAAAACTATATCTGCATTAAATGATATTACTAATTTATATAATTCTCCTGGTTATAAAACTAGGTTGTTAATGGAAAATCCAAACTTTAACGTACACGACGTAGAAGCACTTAAAGGAGAACTATTTAAAAATCTTAGTGACGTAGATGTAGTGGAAAGTACTCCATTATTGATATCTCAAAATAAAAAGTAGTGGTTAAAAGGTACTGCAACAGGATTACGCAACAACCGTGGAATATAGATAACGAAAAAAGCTGATTCAGAAACTGCTTTACATGAATTCGGTCATACTGCAGACGATATTAATTCAATTTATACAAATAACAAAAACCTTGCAGCAACTCCATTACAGAAAGATCCGTACATGGCTCGTCCTCAAGAACAAAGAAATAGAGTAATTGTAGGCCTTGCGGATATGACTAAGCGCGGATTACCAATAAATGATGAGAGAGTAATATAGAATTATTTGGGATTGCCTTTTTCAGAATTGCCAGTAAACGTAGTACAAATGTTAAAAAGCTTTAAATACAACGATGTTGTAAATTGGTTTAAACATGGGTATTCGGTTGTTCCTATGGTTCCTGCAGGAGGTGCATTATACATGGGTACGAAAGATCTTAAACAAGAAGATCTTGATAACTCTATGAACAAATTAAAAGTGCTTGCAGAGGGGCTTGGATATAACAGCGGTAAGGATATACACATCAAGCCATCTAAGCGTGGTACGTTTACAGCAGCCGCAAAGAAACGTAATAAGTCTGTATAGGCTTTTGCTAATCAAGTATTATCTAATCCAGGTAAGTATTCCAAAGCAATGAGGAAGAAAGCGTAGTTTGCTAAGAATGCTAGCAAATGGAAACATTAAATATAACAGAATAAACTGTAACAAATTAAACATATAATATTATATGAAGAAAAATAAAGAAGAGAAGTCTAATTTCGACGAAGTATTAGGGATGTACGGTAACTCTGATATTAAGGAAGAGGTTACTGATATGGACCGTCAGAATACATTTACAGAGATTAAGGACGAACTTGACGACGAAGACGATGATACCAGTCACAAGACTGAGGACGTGAAGGATACTAAAGAGGAAGATCACGAAGACGAAAGTGATATTCCTCAGGATGTATTAGACCGAATGAACGGTAAGAAACCCACTGAAGAGGATTCTACTATCGATGATAAGTCATCACAATCTCTTGGTGATGATACCGAAGAGGATGATGACGATGATCATAAGGGTGGTGAAATCGTAGACGATGATGTAGCAGAAGCTACTCAAGTTGGCGCACTATTTGACGCTATGGCAGAATCTCTTGGTTGGGATATCAATGATATCAAGGACAACGAGCGTCCTGTAACTGTTGACGAGCTTGTGCAATATATGCACGATACGGTAGAACAGAACTCTACGCCACAGTACGCTGATGAGCGTATACAGCAACTTGATGAGTATGTAAAGAACGGTGGTAGGTTTGAAGATTTCTACAGTATTCAACAGAAAGAACTGGAGCTTGACGGAATTGATATCGAAAACGAAGCAGATCAAAAAGCGATTATACGAGAATATCTTCATGCATCTGGTTACTCAGATACAGAAGTAAACAGGAAGATAGAACGCTATGAAGATGCCGATCTCCTACAGGACGAAGCTGAGGACGCTCTTGGCAAACTTAAGTCTTATAGAGAGGCTCAGGCACAGCAAATGGCACAACAGCAAGAACAGCTGCGTATACAGCAGGAAGAGCAATCTCGTGCTTTCTACGAGGATGTAACTAATAAGATAAAAGGTCTTACACAGATTCGTGGTATACAAGTACCTAAGGAAGATCGTGCAGCCCTTTATAATTATATCTTCCGTACAGATGCTAATGGACAATCTCAGTACGCTAAGGACTTCAATAAGAATATGGTGAAGAACCTTATCGAATCCGCTTATTTGACCATGAAAGGCGACGCATTGATTTCCACTGCTAAGAAAAGTGGGGAGACATCAGCCGCTCAAAGACTGAGACAATTAATGAGGAATAGTTCTAAAAATCACACAAGCTATTCCGCTGAAGAAAAACAAAAGTCATTGTTAGATCTAGCGTCAGGTCTATTGTGATTGAATAATTGATTGATTTAAGAATTCTATGAATAACAATTTACTTAACAATCTCCAGCTGTATCGTGGACGTCGTTTCTCGGACCTGGTAGATGAAAACATGATTTCTAATGCTCTGCTGACTCGTCCTCACGAGGTATCTGGCCTGCTTTCGCTGGTCTTCGGTACCAAGGACGACGGTGTTTCTACGACTATTGACATGCTCACCGGCGGTCTCGGCAGAACTATGATTATTGAGAACCGCGAGTATGAGTGGTCGGTTATGATCGATCAGGAGCATGCGGTTAACATTCGTTGGGCTAAGTGGAGTGGCCAGGAGATTACTTCTACTAATTTTGATCAGCTTACTCCTGGTATCAATGGTACTCCTATTTACCTCGGTGTTGAGGAGCGTTGGTTCGGACCTGGCGCAATCCTCTCGTTCGATAACTATCAGTTCCAGGTTCGTATCAATGGTGTTCCTTATCAGGATGGCTCCACTTGGGTATACGAGTGTTATGTAATTGAGGGTAATGGTTCGTACATTCCTGGTGAGTATCTGCTCCCCGGCCGTCAGGTAAGTCGTATGGGTTCTGCTTATGAGGAGTACAGTGATGAGGCTGATATCATCAACTATGAGACGCCGTTTAAGATGCGTAACAACCTCTCTACGGTTCGTCTGACTTATGATATCACCGGTGATGCTTATAGCACCGTTCTTGCTATTGCTCTGCAGGATCCTGAGACTGGTAAGAAGAGCTATCTCTGGGCTGACTATCAGTACTGGAAGGCTCTCCGTGAGTGGAAGAAGCGTGAGGAGCGTCAGCTGCTGTTTGCTCACAGCAACCGTAACGCTGATGGTACGTATGCTCTGAAGGGCACCAACGGTCGTCCCGTTCCCGTTTCTGCTGGTCTGTTTGATCAGATTAGCCCGGCTAACGTTCGTTACTATACTCACCTGACTGCTGAGCTGTTCGAGGATTACCTCTTCGATCTCTGCTACAACATCCTGGGTACCAACGAGCGTAAGTTCGTTGCTCTGACTGGTGAGATGGGTATTCGTGAGTTTGATCGTATCCTGAAGGAGAAGGCTGCTAGCTTCAACCTGATTGATACGAAGTTCATCACCGGTAGTGGTCAGGAGCTGACTCTTGGCGGTCAGTTCACTACGTACAAGATGACCAACGGTATTGAGCTCACTGTTAAGCGTTGCGCTATGTTTGATAACATGGAGCTGTTCCGTCAGCTTCACCCGCTGACTGGCAAACCCCTGATGTCTTACACGTTCCTGTTCGTTGATCTGGGTATGCGTGATGGTCAGGCCAATGTCGTTAAGGTTTGTCGTAAGGGTCGTGAGTTCGTACAGTGGTGCACTGGTGGTTCTGTAATCCCCAGTGGTTATGCTAACAGCATCAACACGCTGCGTTCGAACAGCCGTGATGGTTACCAGGTTCACTTCCTTGGTGAGTTTGGTATAATGCTGCGTAACCCGCTGTCTTGTGGTATTCTGTACTGCGATGCTGAGGATACGGAGATTTCTAACGAGGCTCCCGCTCTGATTGGCGCCTAATACTAATAAAGATATAAGGTAGTTGACGGGGGCTTCGGCCCCCTGCCAACACCCAACATACTAATTGAAAAATTATGGTAGTTGAATTAAAGATTAAGAAACAACATCCCTGGGCCGGTCTGGTTAAGTATAAGCATTGTTTTGATTATATTTCACCTTATCTTACAAGGTCTGGGTCGATATACACAGGTTTGACACCTGAGGATGAAAGATATTTTGAAAAGGCTTTGGGTTATCCAGAAGGACATCTCTCGAAGTCGAGTGATTTCTGGACAACGTTCTGCGTAAAGGTTGGTGCACATACTGTACTTCTTGACGATTCTATTCCTCGTCATGCTATGATGATTAAGTTCCTTACTGGTCACAAGCGAGTAGCTACGTCTCTTGATAAGCTTACTGCAGGTAAAGACTATCTGCTGATTAATCGCCAGGCTGAAGCTATTGAACAGAATCGCATTAATAAGGTACGTCGTGACGCAATTAAGGAGTTCGATAAGCTTAGTCTCGATCAGATGCGTAAGTGTTTACGTCTGTTTGGTGTAAATGGTGAACGCCTGTCTAACGAGCTTGTAGAGTCTACTCTGTTTAATATTGTGGATAAGCAGCCTCAGAAGTTCTTTGATAAGTGGGTTAACAATACTACTAAGGAGACTGAGTTCCTGCTTGAGGAAGCTATCGCAAAGGGTGTAATCCGTAAGGAGCGTACACAGTACTTCTATGGTACGGAGATGTTTGCAGACACTCTTGAAGATGCTATTGCATATCTTGACGCAAAGAAGAACCAAGACCTGAAGCTGTCTATTATCAATGAAGTAAAGAATAAATAATTCTTTAAATAATACGACATATGGCGCAAAGTAAAGTATACGAAAAATTCATGATTGAATATGACAAGGCTCAGATTACTTCGTCATATCCGTCGCTTACTAAATACGAAGTCGCTACATTGTTGGATAAAGCATATCTTGCTCTTATAGGTGAGAAAGTAACTGGCAACAATCAACGTGGTGCACAGTTTGAATCCGACATCAAGGCGATGGAAGATATTAGACCACTTCTTAAAACATCCACTGAGCAGATTACATCTGACAATTTAAGTGGTGTTACAAATGCGCTTGTACGTAAACTACCCAAAGACATGTTGTATTACGTGTCTGCCACCGTCAAACTATATGACGTAAATGCTGTTCCTAGTAGGGACAACGATCAAACTAGAGTTCTATACGTATCGTTAATTAGTCATATACAAGCATAGAGATTCTTTGCTACCGCTGTAAATATGCCGTGGATAAAGAATCCAGTAGCTTATATAGAAGGCGATACTATTGTAGTGTTGTATGATAAATATGAAACAGCACGACACGGTGGGACTCCTAGAGATCTTAGAATAACATACATCGTAAGACCAAAAACATTTGTTGATAACTTCTATGTTGGCAATGATGTTAATATAGAGATCAACGATTCAATGGTCGAAGAATTGATTAACCTCGCTATAGTACTTGCTGGTGAGATTGTAGAATCTCCTCGTACGCAGACTAAAGCACAATTGAGACAATTAGAAGCATGACCCTAGATTAGACACGCCAAATGGCAATAGAATTTGAACGTAGGATAAACGCTCTAGATCCGTCTACTGAGTCCATCAATAAACTCGATACTGATACTATATATTCATATCTAAATCAGTATCAAACGCAGTATGTACAATCTGCGTACATGTCTCAAGATCAGGTTGAATCCCAGTCTAGAGTTTCCCGTAAACTTAGTGACTTAGCTAAAACATTAGTTACTCATCGTCTGCTTACAGATAGAATAAACTCTGAAGCTACTACGGATGAGCTTTCTGATTGTTTTATACTGCCAGAAGATTACTATATGTATATAAGGTCCAACAGTGCTGTTGTAGGCACGTATAAGAACGTTAAAGAGCCTTTTACAGTAGGTAATATATTCATCAAGCAAGATCAAGTCAAGGATGTTATACAGTCCTATTATAACCTCCAAGGTATTATACGTAATCCTTTGGTTGTACTTACATCTTAGACAGAGTATGATCCAGATACGTATATACAAGTGATACATGATGCATACACAAAGATTGTATACTTGGAGTTAGTCTATTATAGGAATCCAGTACGTTTTAATATTATAGACGGTACTGCATGTGAACTTCCGTTTGAGTGCTTTGATGACCTTGTAGACGGAGCTGTTAAACTTTATATAAGTTATAAGTATCCTCGCGCGAATGAACCCAGACGTCGTAGAAATAATGAATCTGAAGAACAATGAAGAATATTGACATACTAGCCAACTACGAAAGAGAGATCGGCTTGATAGACGATACTGTACGTAAACCGGCATCCGATGATTCATTATACTGGTTGAATCAGGCAGTCGTTAAGTTTACAAAGCTTAGGTTCAATGGTGACTTTATACATAAGACATCTTATGAACAAAATGAAAAGAGAACAAGAGATCTAATTAATTTGTTTAGGTCGGCCTCGTGTACTCCAGAAAAACGCTGCGGCAACGGATACACTGAGTATTATGTGAAGTATCCTAAAGATTTCTTGTATACTCTTAGCGAAGATGCTGTAATCACAGATACAGAAGGTGGTCATAAGACTACAGTATCTGTATTTGAATGTACTACAGATAGTCTTATGTATCGTATGATGAACAGTCTTACAGACTTTCATTATCATCGTCACTGGGCAAGACCATTGCGTATAAAGACTGCAGATGGATGTAAGTTGTTTACTGATGGTAAATACTACGTACAAAAGTATATGCTTGGCTATTTAAGGTAGCCTAAAGAAATAACACTGGATAATCCGTTTGATGAGTATACGGATTTTTCAGATGAAGTAATGTTTGAGATAATTAAGATGGCAGCTCAGATGTACATAGAGAATTCTAATGATGCTACCTAGAGGTACCAAACTATCTCAAACGAAGTAAATACTCAAGAGTAAACATTCGTTTATTCTAAACTCAAATAATTTAAACGTGGAAACCCCAGCTAGTTAGGTCTAGACTTGTGAGCCTGCAGAATGGCTTGCCTGTGTATAGGGGGAGTAGAATAAATTAATTTAAAATATGATTACATACGTAAATAGTGTATTCGTTAGCAATGCTAACGCTACCGTTCTGGATAAGGAGCCCGATGCCGTTGGCTCTATGAGTGCTGTTTCCAGCGATAAAGGCAACTTTATTATTATGAACTGTGATCCTGATGCTCAGGATCTGTATACCATCGATGCTGATACGCAGCGTATTAAGATTGGTATGGTTCAGGGCAAGAACTGTGTTGTTCGCAAGGCTGATGGTTCTGTTGAGTATCGTCCGATGATTAAGTGGTCGAACGAGATTAGAAAGCATGACATTAAGTCTTTCCATAAGCTGACCTATAAGGCTGATACCGAGGATGAAATCACAATTGATTTCTCTGGTGTTCAGAACTACCCATCTGTTAAGGCTATCCTTGCAGAGGGCTTCAAGCGCGTCATCGTTAAGCTGACGTTCAAGGATCTGCCCACTCGTTACCGTAAGTGGACTGAGACATACGAGTATGTTACGATGGAAGGTGATGACATGGCTGCTATTGCTACCGGTATCGCAAATGAGATCAACGGCCAGTGGAAGCGTGCCCGTGTCCAGGCTACCGCAACTGGTGAATCTGTTGTTATCAAGGCTCTGCCTTATGACGACGATGATAGTGTTGATTCGCTGAACTGGGCTAACAAGGTTCGCTTCAATGCAAGCGTTTGGTTTACCGATCCTCAAGCTGCTGGTTTTGCTTCGAAGAATAAGTACGCTCTGAAGGGTGCTGTTATTTCTAAGGAGCCCGGTAAGACATATCCTGCTTCTGCTAAGCTGGTTCGTGATCGTGAGGCTCAGGCTATGGGTTACGATGGTATCCTGAACCGCGGTGAGGGTACGTGGCCTATCATTAAGCCGGCTATGAATACGGATCTGGAGGGTCAGTACGATGCTCTTACGCTCGAGTTCGAGAATATGTATCGCGCTGCTGACGATATCTTCCGTAAGACGAAGCAGACTGTTGAGATCTATGTTCCGACAGGTAAGCTTTCTGGCATCGAGGGCGCTCTTGCAGACTTCGCTGGCGTTCCTGCAGAAAATTAATTGCTTAATATAGTATTAACATATAAGGAACCGGGGTAGGGGGTTACCCCGCTCCGGTTTTCTTTTTAATACAATTTAATATGTGTAAAGATAATAAATGTACGTGCTGTAAGGATAGCGAGTTCGTAATACAGAAGGCCAATAAAGGTAATTCTGGCATTACTAAGTCTACTGGTGATTCTAGAGCAATACGCATAGGAAACGATATTAAATTGGATGTTACTATATAGGAGCTCAACGGTATGGATATTATTAACATTAAGGCAATAAAATGCATTATTGTTAATACTACTCCGATGCTTAGTGATCATTGCGGAACCGCATACGAAGTTCATTGTTGCGGTCTTCCTACATATCACATTCACCCAATGCATCAGTATTGGGGATATGGTATGCATCCATTTGGACCGAAGAATTGGCATCACGGTCTGTGTCCTCATTATGACTACTTCTGTCGTAATCCATATGGCCGTTTCTATCTTAAGCCAATTCATACGGATCACAAACCTTTTGAGTTCATCGCACCTGTAAAGGCTCTGCCTGATCGTAATAAGGTTCGAGTATTCTTCCCTGCATCAGCACAGATGTTGTGTGGTTTATATAGTCTTACTTTTGTAATTGATCTGTATGAGCCTGGATATCATTGTAACAACCTCCGTACTATTACGGTTGATTATAACAATGTGTTTGAACTTGTTCCCAACATGGAAGGTGCTGCAGGTGATATTACAATAGATATTGATAAACAACTTGGTGTTAATGTATTTGATAATCTTATGTTTGGATAGAATACAACAGTAACTGATATACAGGAGAATAAGAAGCTTTCTAGTCTTGAGATCGTTGGAGGCGACAATGTAAAAGTCGGAGATACTATCTGGTTCTATGCTAGAGAACAAGGTACGCAACAACCGCTTTCTGAAGGTATTGATTGGACTGTATATGGTGATTCTGCTGCACTAGTTGCAGAGAGTAACGGTCGTATAATGCTGAAGGGTATCAAGGTTGAAAATGTAATCGATGGTGAATCTACTGTTGATGTAGAGGTTAAGTCTACTGACGGCAGTAACCTTTCTGTTGTCAAAACATTGACTGTTCACAACTACGCTACAGACATTAATCTTGAGAACCTTGGTAGTCCTATTAATATTGGTAACGAAATGCAAATAGCTACTAGTATATACGTGACTCAGGAAGATGGTACTCGTCTGTGTACGTGCGAATGTGGCAACGAATGCCAGGCAATTAGTGTTGGCGAAGTTAGTATAGAGAGTGGTGAAGAGTATATTGATGTATTCGCTGGTATTGTTGAAGACGGCGAAGATTGTTCTTGGACATACGATGAAATGCATGGAAATCTATACTCTACTAAAGTAACTGATATGAATCAGCGTACTTCTACATGTTGTCCTGAATCTGTATTTACTATTCGTAATACTAATAACACGTCAGAAACTAAAACTGCTACGATACTTCTTACATCTCGTGTAAAAGGACAAAACGGAAGTCCTGTTCAGAAAGAGATCACGATAAAGTGTGACGGAAAGCCTTTCAATGTTAACGAGGATCATTCTAATGACAGATATGTAAATGGGGGTTCGTATAACAATGGAACTCTTACACTTAACCTGAATGCTTCTGATGACGTTGTTACGATTGATGGTCTTCCTGTAAACGAAGAGCCCGATTACTGGTATAACGGAAATTGATATGGAACTGCTCGTTAAGCGTATAGCTAAAAAGAATACTTATACAATAGGTAAATTGTATATAGACGGAGAATACTTCTGCGATACGTTGGAAGACAGGGATCGTGGACTTAAACAGACCGACGGTATTATTAAAATCAAACGAACGAAAGTACAGCATCAAACTGCAATTCCCACGGGTACATATGATATTACTATGAATGTGATATCTCCTAGATTTAGTAAACGCGACTTCTACAGGAAGAATTGTAATGGTGGTCGTGTTCCTAGAATACTGAATGTACCTGGATTCGACGGAATTTTAATACACATAGGCAATACAGCTGCAGACTCATCCGGTTGTATCCTAGTTGGTAAAAATAGTTAGGTGGGTAAAGTTTTAAATAGTACAAATACGTTCAAAAACCTGTATAAGATATTGGATAATGCTAACAGAAATGGCGAGAGCATTAAACTTACAATAGTATGACATGGTTGTTTGAATCAATTGGCAAGTACATAACACATATCGGTAACACGCTTGGTGAACTTACGCAAAATAGTGCGATAGCTAATATTCTTATAGGTGCTGGTGCCGTACTTGGAGCTTATTTTGCTCCTATTGTAGGCCTAATTGTTACATGCTTTGTACTTACACTCATAGACATGTGTTATGGTATAGCTGTAGCAAAAAAATGCCATAAGAAAATTACCAGTGAGAAAAACTGGAAAGGCACTATAAGCAAATTGTGGCACGAGGTACTGTTACTCGGTATGGCTAGATTGGTAGAATTTACCGTACTTGGTACAGAAGGAGTGTTTGTCTTAACAGGTGGCATAACAATCATCGTTTCTCTTACGGAACTGTGGTCTATCATTGAAAACCTTAATACCTTATATCCATATGGTCCTTGGAAGATGATAGGTAAGTTCTTAAAGAAGAAGGGTGAAGATTATGTCGGAATGGATATAGATTTAAAAGATGGAGATACTAGCAATTCTAACGTGGCTAAAGAACCACAAGAGGATTGCTGCTAATGCCATTCTCGCTGTCTGTGCGGGCTTATTTATGCTTTGGAGTATAAATACCTACAAAGATAATAAAAAGCTCTCAGAACAGCTAGAAATGGTTCAGAATAACGTTGAGGCCTATTAGGGTGCCCTTAATGGGTCCTAGTAGGCCTATAATGTTATTAAGCTGGATATGGATAAACTGGCAGAACAAAATGATATATTGATACATCGTTTGGACAGTGTTAGAAAAGAATTGAATATAAAGACGAACCAGCTTACTACAGCGGCAACCCAAACACAAACAATAAACGTTAATTAGTCGTAGGGTGTAAAAGGAGATCTAACTGTTATACTTAAGGATAGTGTATATAAAGATAGTATATTATATAATCCTTAGACTAAAGTATATTATACTATAAGTAGAGATACTGTTAGTGTAGGTTTAGATCTACAAAATACCCAGTATTTGTATTTATATAATCAAAGAGAGTATAAGAATAAGAAGAGCTTTATTAAACGTCTGTTTACATGGGACTTTAAGAAAGTAACTAAGTATAAATACAAAATAGAAAATACTAACGATCTACTCAACACGACAGACGTTAGAGTAGTAGAAAAAACAAGTAAATAATATGAATGTAATTTCACTTCGTACTGTTATTGATGACATACTATTGATAGTACGCAATAATAATATAAGTGAAAGCGAAGATCTGTCTAGAGAACAAATTGCACAATGGATCAAGGCATATAAAGCTGCTATTACTAAGGAGGAGTTGGATTCTGAGAATGATGATAACGATGATCACGAAGAGATAACTGGTGAAAACCTTACTGAAATAGGGCCGCTTGAACTTGAAGACGTCGAATCATTAAGCAGAACTCCGCTCTTCACTAGGAAAACCATTAACAAAATAGAGAGAGTATATAAAGATGACGAACGTAGTATTCTTGCTGTCACAGACCAAGAAGGCTGTAATCTATAGAAGATGAATAAGATACGTCGTCATTTACATTACTTTAGAAAATATACAGTTGGCGAACTGACATATTATTACGATGATGGTTATATATATGTACAAGGAACCGAAGATTGTAATAAATTACGCTACATATGGGTTACATTCCTTTAGGATGATATTGAAGCAGACGATGAGAAGTCTGAAGATGAAATAAAGATCCCTACATGGATGGTACCTACAATAAAAGATAGAATATTCAAATCTGAGTTGGCGTTCATGCTCAACCGTCCTAGTGATGATAGCAACAACGCTACACTGGCAAGTGTTAAGCCTCATGGACCGCAAGATCAGGAAGAATAAGCAATCTTACACTTTTGCAGATATGTACGCATCATTCCTTAAGCAAAATGAAGGCGTAGAGCTATCATATTTTGATTTTAAGCGCATTTTAGACCGTATGGGCACACTTATACTAGAACGAGTATTAGAACGCTCAGAAGGCTTTAAAATGCCTTATGGACTAGGTTTTATTTAGATTGGTAAGTATAGACCTAAGAACTATGATAGTCAATCATTATCTGTCGATTATAAGGCCAGTAATGAGTATGGTAAAAGAATCTATCATTTGAATGAACACTCTAATGGGTACAAGTATAGACTATTCTGGTCAAAGATACCCAGGACATTCCCAGATAGATATAAATACTAGTTATCATTGGTACGTGCGAATAAACGTAGACTGGCATAGTTAATATTCAATAATAAAGATTATATAGACATCAATGATATACAATTTTACAAAGTGTGAGTCTGTACTAGCCAAGATAATGGCAGACTTAGATTCTTCTGAAATGAACTAGCGGACCACAGATATTAAAGAATGGATATTTGAAGCTATAGATAGGATAGGAGCTCCGATGCAATATATACAAAAAGAATCTGGAGCAGATAATGTACCTATCTTCTAGATATGTGACTATCAAGTACCGATGCCTCCGGATCTTGTTAGTTTGGATGGAGTTGCATATAGTGATAATCCTACTGGCCCTTGGGTACCTGCAAGTAAGAAAACAGGAGTATTTAAAGAGCCTAGACGTAGACCACAACCAGAACCTATAATGTATGATCCCAGGAATAAGGTTGTAGACTAGATTGCACACGATATGCAAGAAGAATTACCACCTCCTGGTATAGTAGAGAAAGACCCTACTGTTCAAGCTCAAATGCTTACAGATATGTCTAAAGGCGTTACTAAATATTGGAACGCAATGCTTAAGAATAAGTATTATAAGAAGCCTGAATACTTTATTAAACCAGGGTGGTTGGTTACAAATAAGAGAGACGGATATGTAAAACTGGCATATAAAGCAATGCCTACAGATGAAAGAGGATATCCTCTTATACCAGATCTTCCATCATATCAAGATGCTATATACTGGTATGTTACCATGAAACTTAACTTCCCTAAATACTTGAAAGGAAAGCTTGGTGGTAAGGGTGTAAACAATAATGCACAAGTGTATCATGATTTACAACAGCACTGGCATTTCTATCGTAACCAAGCATATGCAGAAGCTATGATGCCTACTGCAGATGATATGCGAAATATTAAGAATGAATGGAATCGTCTTATACCTGAGATAAATGCAGATAAGGATTTCTTTGAAGATCTTGGGGATGAACAAGTAATATATAACGACTACTACAATGGATATTAATGACCTTCAACAATTAAATAATTTCGCCGACGGTATGAATACCGACACATCGGATTTCGTGCTGAGCGAGAGCAGCTACAGGCTTGCCAACAACCTTCGATTTATTACCAATGAGCAGGAGAACAGCGGCGAATTGCATGTGATTGAAGGAGCTAAAGAAAAGTTTAGTTTTATAGATTAGACTATAATTGGTACATGTAGTCTTAGAGATAAAGCGATATATGTAACTCAATACAATAATAAACAGTATTGGTGTGTATATTATGGTGACAATTCAAATCAAGTAGCCAGAATATCTGCTGAACGTAATCGTGTTATAGATAAGAAGTTAAGTCTTGTTTCTAAATGGGAAGACGAAAATAACCAGAAACTTTATATTGCTGACGGAGAGGGTCCTGTAATAATTATTAATCTTATTCCAAAAGAAATACCTACAACCCTAAATCAAGTAATATCATATCCAGCAGTAACGTTTAAGAAACCTATATTCTGTGGACTTATAGATGGTAATATAAAAGCTGCAGTAGTAGAATATAGTTATCAGTTCTATAAAAAGCACGGTCAGTAGAGCGAAATATCTCCTTCTACAAAACTTATACCGTTGTTCAAAGGAGCTACTACAGCTAAAGAATCTTCTAAGATATTAGGTTATCTGCCAGATGAGCAGTCTGATAAAGGTGTAAAGATAAAGATTACATGGAATTCTGAACAAACAGAACCGTTTGATAGAATTAAGATCTTTAGAATTAGTTACATAGAAACCGGTCAACTACCTCAGATAGAGTGTGTATACGACGAGAATATATCTGGTACAGAATTAATATTTGAAGACTCTGGCTAGACCGCACTACAAGTACTTAGTCTTGAAGAGTATAATTCTATGACAGGTATTCATATTATACCTAAGACAATAGAATCTAAAGATGATTATCTATTTGCTGCCAATGTAAAAGATGATAGTAAAGGATTTGATATAGGCGATTGGAAACCAAATGGTAATATAGAACTAAGTTAGGTTACTGTAGATCTAGTTGGAGATAATACGGATGATCCATCTTATGTTGTACAAAAACCGCAACATAAAATACTTACTACATCGAGACCGCATGTAGTTGTTACAGAAATCAACCAAAAAAAGTTAACGTCTACAATACAAACATCAGACGATGTGTTTGATTTAAGCGATTATGTAGACACACATTATACTGACGACAATAATAACGTACAAGATGGAAAAGACGTTCTTTCGTATCACAATCCGCAAGTATCATATATGTTTAGATCTCTCAGGCGTGGAGAAAAGTATAGGTTTGGTATAATATTCTATGATAAATATGGAAGATCATCTGGCGTAGTACACTTAGAGGATATTACAATAGATCAGGATGATTTTTTTGAAATAAAAGACCATCAACTTATAGTAAAACCAAAGGGGCTAAAATTTAATATAACTGGTTCTCTACCTATTGGTACTGTAGCATATGAAATAGTACGTTGTGGTAGATCTATATCTGATATATCAACGATAACGCAAGGATTTATTTCTAGACCTATTGCTAGAGAGTATACTAGTTCCGGAGTAAAAGAAAACTATCCGCTTACTCCTACTGGATTAGTTAGCATACACGACATAATATGGAATGTAGACAACGGAATAACGTCTGCTGTAAATGTAAAAGGCGAATTGGAGAACCACCAATATAATGGAAATGAAGACGTCTTTTAGTTTATTTCTCCTGAAATATGTTATAACCAAGATAGTTTAACAGATATTCTAAAGACGTACGAAATAGTATTAAGTCCTGTAAAATACATATGTCCGAGTGCGTTTAGTACAGCAAACATAACATCATAGGAATTGAGAGTATACGAAAGTGATACGTATGTTGGCGATGATTATATTGGCGGAGACACCACAGCAGAAGGACGTAGAATTAATTATGGAAACGACTATGCTAATGTAACATATTATGATGAAGATATGTCTGTTATACATCGAGACGGGTTCAGTACTTTATTTTCAGATTATATTCCGTACATAGAAGGAAATTAGCAGACTGTATCTGTTGCAGGAGGATAGGATTTCAAAGATCGTTGGTATGATGCTGAACGCAGATTTGCATATTCAAAGTTATATTATAGTTATTCTGGTGATATCACGAATATAACATCTGTTACGAACAGTCAATACGATATATCTAATATAGCTTTTCCTGAAACTCTTGGGTGGAATGATTTTGCTAAACCGTCTACTGACAATAAAACTGAACTGATATACACAGATAAAGTAACAAATATAGGTAGTAAGAACTTTGTAAACTGGGTATGCGGAGGATTGTACGGACGTACGTTACAAGAACCAGCACCATATATAAATATAGACAACCTATCAGACGGTAGCTATAAAGGAATAGGTACTATGGGCCCTGGTGGAAAGTGTATGGTTATTAAAGTAACAGACATTAAAAGTGATATAATTAAATCTAACCCTGTTACTGCTCTCATAGGAACGTATATATGTAATATTAAAAAGAAAGCAGTTCTTCCGGAAGATGACACAACCAAAAAGAATGCTACTTATAGAAGCTTTGGTGACTACTTCTCTGCAGATCAGAAAACAGCATATATATTTAACGGAGATTGCTTTATAGAACCGTTTGAGTACATTGCTCAACATAAGTTTGCACACTCATCTTCTAAGTTCTGGAGAACGGCATGTAAGATATTTGTAGTACCTCTTGAAACGTCAATAAACCTTGCGTACACTAGCGGATACGAATTCAATAAAGAGTTTAATGTATCGTCTGGAGATATTACATATATACAAAACGATGCGTCAAACGTAAACAATATCTTTATACAAGATAAACCGTTGTATGCATACAATACTGTATACTCTACGATAGATACGTCTAGAACATATGTTTCTAATCTATTAGATGAAGATGAAAGTGATGACTTAGATTATAGAGTATATCATTCTAATGTCAAACAGAATAATGAATATATAGACAACTGGTTAAAATATATGCCGGCCAATTTCTTAGATGTAGATACTCGTAAAGGCCCTATAACCGGTCTCAGAACATTTAAGAATCAGCTT
>JAEEGL010612569.1_pt1 | contig 103857 bp, 88 predicted proteins | sample 9134231 | NCBI WGS metagenome assembly JAEEGL01 (sample SAMN16246548, study PRJNA631951) | gut metagenome | biome: gut microbiome; feature: rumen; material: fiber-attached | host: Bos | place: Iran: Karaj | collected 2018-10 | reverse complement strand
GGGGATTTGAAGTGCAGGCCAGCCTCCATCGTTCTGTCTTCAACCCGACCGAACGTGGTTACAATACCGGTATAACCAGTCGGAACGCTTGCGGTACAGGAAAAGCCTATAATCAGACAAAGAACAACACAGGATGCAATAATAATGAGACTTTTCTTTTTCATAAAGTAACATCTTCCTTTCTTCAATCCGGGATGATGGATCCGGACTGTGATTGTATTTTATATGATTCAGACTTGAGAGTAAAGGACGATTCCTGAAAAATAAGCAGGATTATCTGTCATGAAGCGAAGCAGAAAGCGGTTTATCATTTGAAACAGGTAAGGAAATATAGTATGATTAGCATACTTAAAAAATCGAGGGGTTAAAAATGTGTGAAACGAATTTCCGGAAAAAACAGATTACAAAAACCGCTTTGATAAGCATTACAGTCAATCTGCTGCTGAGCGCCTTCAAAGCTGCAGTCGGATTTATCGCCGGTTCAATAGCTATTCTTCTGGATGCCGTCAACAATCTGACGGATGCAGTTTCTTCTGTCGTGACGATTATCGGAATTCGACTTGCGGGAAAAAAACCGGATGAAAAACACCCGTTCGGACACGGAAGGATCGAATACTTCAGTGCCATAATCGTTTCTGGGATCGTTCTGGCTGCCGGAATAACATCGCTGATAGAATCCGTAAAAAAAATATTACTACCCGAGATGCCAGAGTATACAACTGCCAGTATTGTTATTATCGCTACGGCTGTCGTCGTTAAGCTAAGTCTTGGAAAATATGTCACGGGACGGGGAAGAAAATACAATTCTGAGGCGCTTGTGGCTTCCGGCTCCGATGCAAGTTTCGACGCTGTTCTGTCGGCCTCCACTCTGCTCGGGATCCTGATCACTCTGGTGTTCAAAATCAATCCGGACGGCTGGATCGGTGCAGTGATCTCTGCTTTTATCATAAAAGCAGGTCTTGAGATGATGACGGAGTCTGTATCAAGTGTTATCGGAAACAGGCCGGACAGTGCGATTGCCAGGGCTATCCGGGAAACGGCCTGCTCGTTTGACGGCGTGCTGGGCGCTTATGATCTGATTTTACACGATTACGGGCCGGAATATGCCATCGGTTCACTTCATATAGAAATTCCAGCAGAGCTTGATGCTGATCAGATTCATCAGCTGACACAAAAAATACAGAGGGCTGTCAGCGAAAAGTATCATGTTATTCTAACTATCGGGATTTATGCGATCGACCGGGCTCATGAAGGAGAAAGGAAAAAGATCAATGATTGTGTTATGAGCCATCAGGGCGTTCTGGGAACGCATGCCATTTATATCGATGATGAAAAGAAATATGTATCTCTGGACGTTCTGACGGATTTCAGGGTTGACAGGCGTGCTCTTCTCGACGATCTGAACGGACATATGGAGGAATTTCTGCCCGGCTATACGGCTGAAATCAACTTTGATACAAACTACAGTGAATGAAAAAAGACCGCCTTTTCAAAGAAAGGCGGCTTTTACATATCCGGAATTATTTTTTCTTGCCCTGATTGGCAACAGCTTCCATTTTAGCTTTCAGCGCTTCCTGATCCCCAAGATAATAATGACGAATCACATTGAACTGTTCGTCAAATTCATAAATCAGGGGAGTTCCCGTCGGGATGTTGACACCGATAATTTCATCATCGCTGAGTTTGTCAAAATATTTGACAAGTGCCCGAAGAGAATTGCCGTGAGCGGCAATGATAACCCGTTTGCCGGCTTCCATATCTTTACGAATCACTTCATTAAAATATGGGACGGCTCTTTCTATTGTGGTTTCAAGGCTTTCACAGGCCGGCAAATCGGATTTTTCCACATTGCGGTACATTGCCTGATTGACTGCGGAACGCTCATCAGATTCATCAAGCGCCGGGGGCTTGATATTAAAGGAACGACGCCAGATTTTAACCTGCTCTTCACCGTATTTTTCAGCAGTTTCAGATTTGTTCAGTCCCTGAAGAGCACCATAATGACGCTCATTCAGTTTCCAGGTCTTGATGACAGGAAGCCATGCGCGGTCCATTTCATCCAGAATGTGATTCAGGGTATGAATTGCTCTTTTCAGATATGAAGTATAGCAAATGTCAAAATCATAACCTTCCGCTTTCAGAAGGCGGCCTGCTGCCATAGCTTCCTCATGGCCTTTTTCACTCAGATCCACATCTGTCCATCCGGTAAAGAGGTTCAGCTTGTTCCATTCACTTTCTCCGTGGCGTACCAGCACCAGCTTCATCATGGTCATTCATCCTTTCATGATCCTGATTGAGATTTTCAGAAAAAGGCGCGCTTGCATCAAGCGCGCCCAGCAGGGCAAGAAGGACTCGAACCCTCAACAAAGGTTTTGGAGACCCACGTGTTACCATTACACCATTGCCCTTCGCCCGAACAACAATCGTGATTATACAGTCCGTGTGTTGGTTTGTCAAGTGTTTTTTCCCCCTTCAGAAGCCCGGACGGAGTCTGCGTATTCAAAACCCAAACATGATTCTTATAAAAAAGAATCAGTATGAATCATCTTTGACATCGGATATTCATGTGTTATAATAAAACCAATTCAGGAGGTAGAGATATGAAAAAACTGGAAGAATATGTCATCACTATTCCGGATTTTCCCGAAAAAGGAATACAGTTCAGGGATATCACATCTGTTATTCAGGATCCTGCCGGACTGAAGCTTGCTGTGGATAAGCTTGCAGAAAAGGCTGCGGGAATCGATTTTGATCTTGTGGTAGGACCTGAAAGCCGCGGGTTTATTTTCGGTGTTCCTGTCGCCTATCTGCTCGGGAAAGGATTCATTCCTGTCCGGAAAAAGGGAAAGCTGCCAAGAGCGACCATATCCAGAAAATATGATCTGGAATACGGTCAGGCAGAGGTGGAAATACATAAAGACGCGATAAAACCGGGCCAGAGAATCCTGATCGTGGATGATCTTATCGCGACCGGCGGGTCTGCGGAAGCAGCGGTAAAGCTTGTTGAGGATCTTGGAGGTAAAGTTGCCGGCCTCTTATTTGTGATGGAACTGGCAGGCTTACACGGAAGAGACAGATTTAAAGGGTATCAGGTCGAGTCCCTTATCGTTTATCCCGGAAAATAAGGCACAGCCTGCCAGATATCGATCTGACAGGCTGTTTTAATTATTCAACTGTATAATATGCGTACAGGAAGACGGATAGAATGAATACACGATACTATAAAATAGCAGCCGCGGCCTTTGCAGCGCTTCTATTGATGATTTGCTGCGGAAGCTGCCGGGCTGATCCAAATGATCTGATTGATGGCGGAATTGCGGAAACGGTAATGCCTCCAACGGAATTCCGTCTTCTGAAAAAAGGATCGGAAGGGGAAGATGTATTTGCCCTACAGGAAAGACTGTCTGAGCTTGGATATTTTCTGAGTGAGCCAAACGGAATCTTCGGTGAAACAACAGCAAAGGCAGTCCTTTCCTTTCAGAGAAGGAACGGTCTTGACGCTGACGCGCTAGCAGGGAAAGCGACTCAGACATGTCTCTTCGGCCTGAATCCTGTTCCGGCCCCGGAACACAGAACCGTCAATGTCCTTGAAGGAAAACTGCCGTATCTGACGAACAAGAGCAGTCCTGTTGATGAAGCCTTTGTGCCTGAAAACCTGATCCTGCTGACTGACGTATGTCCGGAAAACCTTGTTAAAATCAAATATCCGGATACGATGGCTGTCCGGGAAGCGGCAGAGGCACTGGTCAAAATGCTGGAAGCCGCTCAGAAGGAAGGTATAAAAAAATGGCAGATCAGTTCAGGCTACAGAAGCTATGAAGATCAGGAAAACACGCTGAATGCAAAAATGAAGAGCTATCTCAGGAAAAACCCTAACTGGAGCAGGAACAAAGCAAGAAATGCCGCGCTGAAAACAGTCGCAGAGCCGGGGACAAGCGAGCACCATCTCGGGCTTGCCTTTGATATCAATGTACCGAATACGGAAGCCTTTTCATCAACAAAGCAATGCAAATGGCTGCATAAAAACTGCTGGGATTACGGATTTATCGTTCGATATCAAAAGGGAAAGGAAAAAATAACAGGTTTTTCTGCAGAAGCCTGGCATATCCGTTATGTAGGCAGTGAACATTCGAAAATAATCCGAAATATGGATTTCTGCCTGGAGGAATATCTTGAATGGGCAGATGAAAAAGAACAGGATGAGCTTGAAATAACGGAAGAGATTGAAGAATATTTTCATTAAGACTAATCCGGAGTTTTCGGAAGGAAAATCCGATTGACCATCCTGACGGAGGCCTGTTCATGCCTATTCTGACTATATACACAGATCAGGGGAAAAGGGAAATCAGGTTCGACGGTGAGCCCTCACTTCGCGATCTTCTGGATCAGAGCGGGATCCGGATGAACTATCCCTGCGGCGGGAGAGGGATTTGCGGAAAATGCAGAGCGGAAATCATAACAGAATCCGGAACTGATCCGACAACGACTGTGCGCGGAATAAGGAGAATTTGCAAAGAAATCCTCAAGGAGAATACGGAAATCCATCTGAAAAGAGAAGAAAATACTATTGCACTGGGACATGTGAAGGCCATACCTGAGCACAGATTTACCGGGAAGGCTTTTGCCGCGGCGGATATCGGGACAACAACGATTGTTCTGAATATTTATGACGGAAATGACGGGAAGCTTCTCGCTTCAGAATCATCTGATAATCCGCAGATAACTGTTTCAGGTGATGTGGCCGGAAGAATTACCGCTGCGGGTTACCGCGGGAAAGAAATGACAGAAATGATCCGGCAGACTGTATGCACGCTTGCGGATCAAACCCATCTGAGGGAGAATATCGAACAATGGATCATTACAGGCAATACGACAATGCTATACCTTTTTTCCGGGAAAAATCCATCATCTCTCGGAACTTTTCCTTTTCATGCCGATACATTGTTCGATACAGAAGAGACTTTTGACGGAGGAAAAGTATATTATCCACCTTGTATCCATGCTTATGCCGGCGCAGACACAGTCTGTGCCGTGCTGGCATCCGGCATCACCGAAAGCGAAGGGTCGTCCCTGCTGTGCGATATCGGCACAAACGGGGAAATTGTTCTCTGGAAGAAGGGGAAAGGATTCGTGACCTCAGTTGCTGCAGGTCCTGTTCTTGAAGGATTCGGAATTCGCTGCGGATGCAGGGGAATCCCCGGAGCTGTCAACCATGTTACGCGCACAGGCAACGGACTGTACATTACGACAATCGGCCATCAGAGAGCTTCCGGGATATGCGGTTCCGGTATCCTTGATGCAGTAGCCGCAGGGCTGGAACAGGGATATATTGACGCAGAAGGCATGATGAAGGAACCGATGAAAATCGCTGAAGATGTGTTTCTATATCCGGAAGATATACGGCAGGTTCAATTGGCAAAGGCTGCCGTTTATGCCGGTATCACGAGACTGCTCCAGGTTTCCGGAACGGAGGAAAAGGAAATCGAAAGAATGATTCTGTGCGGCGGATTCGGAAGCGAAATCAGGCCGGTATCAGCAGCGAGGATCGGTTTGATTTCGGGGAACATGCTTTCTGCAGCAGAATCATCAGGCAATCTGGCACTGCAGGGGGCAGCGGTTCTTTACAGAGAAAAAGAACGAAGCAGAGTAAGGGAAATAACGAAGAAGACGACCTATATCAATTTGGGAGGAGATAAGATATTCAATCAATTATTTATCCGGTCAATGCGCTTTTGATCCGGGCACAGAAAAGAAACGCCGAAGAATATAACGGATCCTTTCTCCTGTATTCAGAGACTTTCGGATGGATAAAGCCACGGTTCGGGCAAGGATCACATCCGTGTCCACAGCTTTGGCTTGCGAGTAACGGATCAGAGAGAGGCATTCTCCGTAGGAGGAGAGTGAAACGGTCAACCCGGCCGTGCGATCCAGCCGGCGCGTAAAAGATATGGGGGTTTCACCTGTATTGCGGCGGTATCCACGGGAAAGAAGAAGCGTGGATATTTCCCCGGACCAGATATCGAACCGGGCGGTATCATCTGCCGCCTTTTTTGCTTTTCTTTCAGGAGAAGTCCAAATCCAGCGCCATGATGCAGTACAGACAGCCAGGAGAAGGAACAGTATCCACCAAGGAAAGGGAGCAAAAGAATCATATCCGGGGCTGTTATCGTCCGGAGGGGAAGATGCTTCTGACGGTTCTGGTTCGGGAGTGGAAATACTTTCGGGGGGAAGCGAATCATTTCCTGATGAAGGAGTGCTCTGCTCACCACCGGAAGCAGGAGACGGGGAAGACAATGAATCCTCCGTTTCAAGCGAAGGTTCAGGGGAAGGCGACGGAGAAACCGGGGAATTATCCGGTTCAGAGGTAGGTCCGGCAGTCTCTTCCCGGTCAGGTGCGACACCGCCATGCTTTGCAGACGATCTGCGGGGCGTTGCATCAAAGGTCAGCCAGCCAAAGCCTTTGAAATATATCTCTGTCCAGGCATGAGCATCATCACCAGTGACAGAAGCGTTACCGGTTTTATCGGGATTTGCCAGAAAACCCTCAACATAGCGGGCCGGGAGTCCCGCCATCCTGCTGAGAACCGTCATTGCAGACGCGAAATAAGTACAGTAACCTTCCTTTGTTTCAAAGAGAAAACTTGTAACAAAATCAACATTCGGAGACTGAGGAGAAACATCCAGTCTGTAGCGGAAGTTGCGGCTCAGATAGTTTTGCAGAGCAATCGCTTTTTCATATGGAGAGTTCTGCATTTCGGTGATGTCTTCAGACAGGAGCCAAAGAGGCTCTTCCAGATGCCCGGGGAGGGTCAGATAGGTATCCCTGATCAGTTCCCACTGATCGTCCCGGGTGTTCTCGGCAGCCGAAATCAAAGTGTTCAGCCCGGGGACACCGGATACTGTAAGGAGAGCAGAAACAGTCCATGTATCACCGGGCTGAAGGTTTCGTGTGACGAAAACTTCAGAGGAGGCGGAGTAATACGGAACAAGATCACCGCCTGTACGTAAATCCCTGATGCGCTGAGGAAGGAAGAGCGTTGAGGCGCTGCCGGAAAGCATTCTGCATGAAACACTCGCCTGCGGATTTAAGGATGCGGACAGCGTTTCAGAGGGAAGACGCATATCAAAAAGTGTTTCTTTCCCGGGAATCATGGCTCTGGACTGCCACAGATAGCGGCGTCCTCCAAGTGTGTTTTTCCAATAGCGTCCATCATATTCATTGAGAATTACTCCGCGCAGATATACCGGAGAAGGGGTTGAAACCTGCATAACCGGGGTGCCGGAAAGTTCCACAGGGCCGCCGAGCTGATGACTGCCTTCGGGATAGTATCCGTAGGACGAAAGCGAGAAAACGTCACGCGGTTCCGTGAAAAAAAGACGGTCAAGAACGCTCTGACGAAAATTTTCGGAGGTTTTTTTCAACTCGGGAGAAACAATTCCTCCATGCGGAAATACAAGATAGGAAAGAAGAATGACGAAAGCAGAAAACAGAATGATCTTTGGATCAGCTGAATCTGAATTTCCGGAGGCAAGAATCAAAGCAAAAGCGGAAATTGCAGATGGAGTAAAAAGAAGCAGGAGATCCGCGCGGTCAGAAAGCCAGAGTATAAGAAGCATCAGAACGGCGGACAACAATGCCGGGATGCAGCCGGCTTTTTTTCGCGTGAAGAGAAATGAAAAAAGGACGAGCGGAACAGTAAAAAGGGTCACTGCCTGACCGGCAACAAGGGAAAGGGCCGGACCTGCACCCGAAAAGGAAAGAGAAACCGCAAGCAGGATGTCCGATATCAGGCGCAGACCGTTGAGAAGGAATAGCCATATGAGAAAAAGCAGAAGAAGGACAGCGGAAAATAACAGCAAACGACTGCGATGAACAGAAACGAGTTCCAATAAAAGAGAAAATAGAATTATTGCAAGAAGCCCGTTAAAAGAGAAGGAAAGCAGGTCCAGCATTCCGAGAACAGGCAAAAGAAGCCCTGAAGCAAGAAAAATGCAAAGGATAAGACGTGGAAGCATATCTAATAAGCGCCTTATCATATGTCAACCTCCTTTCCAGAAAGATCAGTTTACCGCCGGGGTAACATAGGAAACCTGAATTCCGCTCTGCTTCAGCCTCGCAATCAGAACAAGGACATTCGGGTCATCCGGAGCGAATGTTACAAGATAAAGCCTGATATTTGGGCCTGTCCTGTGCATTCTGATCATTATATCCACCATAGCACTGTTCAATCTTGCAGAGATAACAAAAAGACAACCGATTTTCCGAAGACGGCCGCTTTCCAGGGAAAGAACACGCTCAAAACGATCTGTTTCCGTAAAGTCTGCCCGCGCAAGGTTCTCAAGCGAAAGGGAAGGCCCCATGCTTTTATCGATATCGATGGGGTGGGCACCGTTCAGAGGGAGCCGAACTGAACGATCTGTCCGGCATTGGTCTGTAAAAACGGATGCAGCCGTTTCTACGAGAGCATCCCGGATATCCGCCTCGGCTTCCGGCTGTCCCCAGGACGGCGGTCTTGAACAGTCCAGGAGGATAAGTACGCCCTGCCGGACAGGCTCATCAAATTTTCTGACCATCAATTCCTGCTTTCGTACAGAAAGCTTCCAATGGATTTTTTTCATAGGATCGCCGGGCTGATAAGTACGTATATCGGAAGGCTCACTCAGGTCCTCCGTTGCACGTGATACCGTTTCACTGCCTGAGTCACCGGGAGAAGCGGCCATAGGATCAGTCCGAAACACATTGGGAAGCACCAGAAGGTCATGAAGCGTCCTGTCAACTTTTTTTGTGACGCTGAAGATGCCGAGAAGGTCTTCTATTGTACAGGACCGCAGTCCGGGGGAAGAAGTGCCGATATGTGAAGCATGAAAAGGTATGTTCAGAGTCTGCAGTTTGCCCGGTATGTTACGAAGACGGATCTCTCTTTCCGGTAAGCCGGGTAAAGGAGAAAAAGTAAGAAGGATCGGCGCAACAGGCAAAAGGCCATGGTGCCGGACGCTCAGAGTCATAATTATATCATCGCCGCGACGGACGGCTGAACACGGCATGTCCACAGAGAAAACAATGGTTCGGGAGACCCAGAGCACTCCCGCAAAACTAAGAACAAGAGAACAGACAATTACAAAGAGCAGATACACAAAAACCGGGCTGCCGGTCGAAAGAGCAGTCAGCATCAGAAAAACAGATATAAAAGCAGGAGCTAACAGATGAGCTTTCATAATTTGACAGGCACGGCAGTGTTCTGCAAAATCGTAAGAAGTATCTGCTCCGCACGGATCCCTTTCATGCGCGCGTCGGGAGAGAGCACCATGCGATGAGCAAAGACAGGGAGGAGCATGTGCTGAACATCCTCGGGCAGGATAAAATCACGGTCATCCAGCAGCGCACACGCCTGAGCTCCCCTGATGAGGGCTATTGCGGCACGTGTGGATGCGCCGAGCTGAAAGGCCGGATCCGTACGGGTGGCGGCAGCAAGGTTGGCGACATAGGAACGGACTTCAGGAGAACAGTAAACCGTTGAAACTTTATCCTGCATGGAGAGAATATCCTGGGAAGTACAAACGGGGGTGATGGTTTCCATAGGCTTGACGGTACCGGAATATCTTTCCAGAACATCCATTTCCTGTTCAACAGTCGGATATCCGATGGAAATACGCAGGAAAAAGCGGTCTACCTGGGCTTCCGGCAGGGGATAGGTTCCGACAAACTCTCCGGGGTTCTGAGTAGCAAGAACGATAAAAGGCTTCGGGAGAGGGTGAGTGATCCCGTCGACGGTAACCTGATGTTCTTCCATAACCTCCAGAAGGGCGGACTGCGTTTTCGGGCTGGTTCTGTTAATTTCGTCAGCCAGAATGATCTGACTCATAACTGCGCCTTCCTTATACTCCATTTCACCGGTTTTGAAATTGACCAGAGTGAAGCCTGTGATGTCTGAAGGCATCAGATCGGGAGTAAACTGAATCCTGCGAAAGGAACAGTCCAGTGATTTGGCAAGCGCACTGGCCAAAGTAGTTTTGCCGACGCCGGGAACATCTTCAATGAGGACGTGTCCTTTGCAAAGAAGAGCAATCAGAGCGTATTCTATAGCTTCCTCCTTGCCGACAACGGCCCGGCCGATTGTCTGCTGAAGGGAGAGAATCATTCTACCGGGATTTAGCATGAGAAACCTCCTTCCTGAACGCACCATATCCTGATGAATTATACTATCAAATAAACCTGGACGCAAGATGTGGTATAACACCGGCAGGATGAGCACCAATAAAAAGGAAAAAGAATGCTTTCAAGAAGTGCTGGAAAAGGTTCAGGCAGCCTTTCAGAAGAGAATCCGAGTTATAGAGGAAAAATGAAAAGGAGAAACACGGAAGGGCTATTGCTTCCGCTCCGGGGAAAAGCCATGCAGTACGGAGAACGCAAAAATGTGTCCCGGACAAGAAAAGAATAAGGGGGAGGGGAATGAAAACGGTACATTTAACAGGTTGTTCCCTCTTTGAGTGCGGCTTGTCAAAAATCGATGAAATAAGTATAATAATATATAATAGAACAGAAAGGCGGTATTTCATCTATGGATATCCGTGAATCATACGAGCAGTGGATCAGAGACTTTTCAGACGATGCGGAAACCGTAAAAGAACTGGAAGAAATCAGAGATGACGAAAAAGAAATCGAGGATCGTTTTTATACCGAACTGAGCTTCGGTACCGCAGGCATGCGCGGCGTGATCGGAGCAGGAATGAACAGGATGAACAAATACAATGTCCGACGGGCAACAAAAGGCCTGGCCGGGTACTTGCTTAAGGATCCCCAGAATGCAACGCGGGGCGTAGTCATTGCATATGACAGCAGACGTTTCAGCTCCGAATTTGCGAAAGATACCGCTCTGGTGCTTTGCGCGGAAGGGGTTCCGGCATATCTGTTCGATGCCCTGCGTCCTGTTCCGGTGCTCAGTTATGCGGTAAGACATCTGAAGGCTGCCGCGGGCGTTGTGATAACAGCGAGCCACAATCCTCCGCAGTATAACGGTTACAAGGTGTACGGTGACGACGGTGCACAGGTCGGTCCCGAGGCTGCTGCCGGCATTACCGAAATGATCCGTTCCCTGAAGTATACCGACTGTAAATTGATGGATGAGAATGAAGCGATAGAAAAGGGGCTTCTACATTATATCGGCAACAGGGAAGTGGACGATGATTATGTAGCCCAGATCAAAACGCTGAGCATCCGCCCCGATCTGCTGAAGCAGGAAGGCGCCCGTCTGAATATTGTCTACACGCCCCTTCACGGAAGCGGCAATGTTCCCGTACGCAGGGTTCTGAGAGAAATCGGGTTGACCAATGTTTCTGTTGTGAAAGAGCAGGAGATGCCGGATCCCAACTTCAGCACAATCAAAGTTCCCAATCCCGAGGATCCGGGAGCGTATACACTTGCCTTCAAACTGGCTGACCGGGTGAATGCCAGCGTAATATTCGCGACAGATCCGGACTGTGACCGTCTTGGCGTTGCCGTAAAGGACGGCGTGGGCGAATGGCATCTTCTGACGGGCAATCAGATTGGCTGCGTACTTCTCCATTATATCCTTTCCAGCAAGAAACTGGACGGCAGTCTGCCTTCAAACGGAGCAGCTGTAAAAAGCATTGTTTCGACAAGCCTTGCCAATAAGATCGCTGAAAGCTACGGCGTCAAAATGTTTGAAACACTGACCGGCTTCAAGTTTATCGGAGAAAAAATCCAGCAGTTCATGGACAGCGGCGATTATTCATTCCTGTTTGGATTTGAAGAAAGCTACGGTTTTCTCAGCAGCACCTTTGTCCGTGATAAGGACGGCGTAAATGCCAGCCTGCTGATCAGTGAGGTGGCCTGTGCCTGTATGGCCGAAGGGATCACTCTTTACGACAGGATGCAGCAAATATTCCATGAATACGGATTCTATGTTGAAAAGGTCGTTTCCACTACACTTCCCGGCAAAAACGGACTTTCGCGCATGAAAGAAATCATGGCCGGACTGCGAGACAATCCACCAGCTGAAATCGGTGGGATGAAGGTAACCGCTGTTCGGGATTATCTGTCCGGAGTCCGTAAGCAAAACGGTGTCGCAGAGCCCACAGGACTGCCTACATCCGATGTACTGTATTTTGAACTGGAAAAAGGATGCTGGGTATGCGTCAGGCCAAGCGGCACGGAACCCAAAATCAAGCTTTACGTCAATACGAACGCCACAGACCAGGCTGAGGCGGAACGGCTTAATGCTGTTCTTTGTGACGCGTCACAGGCACTGATGGCATAAATTACAAAAGGCTGGAGGAACAGAATATGTTCGGCAGGATGATGAACAATTATTATTACGGGAAAAGCGGGAAGGGTGATTTTCGAAAAGAAGATATGCCCGGGAACCGCTGGCAGCTTTTCTGGGACACCCTGCGGACAAGGCTCAGTTCTCTTTGCCGGCTGAATCTGATGTATGTGCTGATCTGGCTTCCCGCTATGATCGTCATAGGCGTTAATTTTATGAATGCGCTGAATACAATGTATCTTGTTCAGGGGGCGCAGGACGGGACGCTCAAAGAAGCTGTTGAGGAATCTGCGGGACAGGAAAACGCCATTTCTTTTACAGATGAAGAAATTGCCATGATGGCATCACAACAGGAAAATCTTCCTGCCTATATGGACTCTATGATATTGCGTACACTCCTTATTCTTATTCCCTGTATTGCCATTACAGGACCGTTCACAGCCGGTGTATCCTATGTAACCAGAAACTGGGCAAGGGACGAGCATGCATTCATCTGGAGCGACTTTAAGGATGCCGTCAAAGAGAACTGGAAACAGGGTCTTATCGTTTCCGTCATTACTTCCGTTCTTCCGGCGCTGATTTATGTCGGATGGAAGTTTTACGGACAGATGGCGAATACTCAGGTATTTATGATGGTGCCACAGCTGCTTGTACTGATGATCGGAATCATATGGGCCATCAGCGTCACCTACATGCACCCCATGGAAGTGACGTACGCACTGAAAACAAAGGCTCTTTTAAAAAACGGAATTATGCTCGGTATCGCGAGGCTTCCGATGAGTGTCGGAATTCGTCTGCTTCATACCGTTCCATGCCTGATCGGTTTCGCGGTATGTTATTTCTGGAATCCGGTTTACGGTATGCTCTTCCTGTTCGGCTGGTATTTCCTGATCGGTTTTGGCCTGAGCCGCTTCGTCACCGCAAGTTACACGAACGCAGTTTTTGACAAGTATATCAACAGTAAAATTGAAGGTGCAAAAATCAATCAGGGGCTCAGACAGGACGAAGACGACGAAGAAGAAATGGCAGAACAGACGGAGAAATAAAGGATGTATCAGGATTTTGCGGAAATATACGACAAGCTGATGGAACGGGTTGACTACGACAGTTGGGCGGACTATTATGTTCGCCTGCTGTCTGTTTATGGGATCCGTGAAGGAAGGATCTGCGAATGCGCATGCGGAACAGGATCGCTGACGATTCCGCTTTACCGTAAGGGATTTCAGATGACCGGTGTGGATATCAGCCGCGAAATGCTGTGGCAGGCAGCACAGAAATCCCGGAAACAGGGAATTGCCATTCCTTTTGTCCAGCAGGACATGAAAGCCCTGAATCTTCACAGGCCTGTGGATGCGGTGCTTGCAACATGTGACGGGGTCAATTATCTTACAGATACAGATCAGCTGGACAGTTTTTTTCGCGCAGCCAACCGAGCAATACGGCCGGGCGGCGCGATCATTTTTGACGTTTCCACACCGCACCGTCTGAGAGACGAGCTATGCAGCGGACTTATCTGTGAGGATACAAGAGATATTACCTATATCTGGCAGAACACCTGGAATGAAAAAGGACGTTCAGTCAACATGGATCTGTGCTTTTTTCTGCTGGAAAAGGATGGAAGGTACAGAAGAACCGAAGAACATCAGAAGCAGAAAGCATGGGAGATTCAGGAACTGAAAGCTGCATTGCTCAGGAACGGATTCAGAGCCGTCTGCGCATACGGTGACTGGTCTTTAAATCAGGCAACGGAGCATAATAACAGATGGTTTATTGCAGCTGTCAGAGCCCCGGAATAAACAGCGGAAGAAAAAGGATATGAAATCCAAAGAGGTAAAGGAGATAAATATGCAATCAGCCGACAGGCTTCTGCACATAGATCTGGATGACGGGAATGCCAGGGTCCTTCTTTGTGATACGACAGCCACAGTACAAAAATGCGCGGATATACACAGCAGCACACCTGTCTGCACCGCCGCAATGGGAAGACTACTAACCGGTACCGCCATGATCGGTGTCATGATGAAGGGGGATGAAGAATCCGTTACGGTCACTGTAAAGGGAAACGGTCCAATGGGAACCCTCGTCTCTGTCGCGGATCACGGCGATGTCAGAGTTTGCGCAGACGATCCGTCAGTCAACCTGCCATTACGTCCGGACGGTAAGCTGGATGTCGGGGGAGCTGTCGGGCATGAAGGCCGGATGAATGTTATCAGAGATCTCGGTAACGGAAAACAGTATATCGGCCAGAGTGAGCTTGTCAGCGGTGAAATTGCCATGGACTTTGCACAGTATTTTGTTACGTCGGAACAGCAGCCGAGCCTGGTGGCTCTAGGGGTGCTGGTTCACGGGCAGGATGTGCTGAAATCGGGCGGTATCCTGATTCAACCATTGCCCGGCTGCAGCGAGGAGACAATTTCCCAGCTTGAATTGCGAAGTCCCTTTTTCACAGATATAAGCAAAGAACTTACCTTTGGCCCTATGGAAGAACTTGCCGAACAGTGGTTCAGAGGCCTGAAACCGAAAATCCTGCAGGAAACAAAGATCAGATATCATTGCAGCTGCAGCCGCAAACGAATGGAAAAAGCTCTGATTTCCCTCGGACGAAAAGAACTGCAGGAAATGATCGATGACGGGAAGGGGGCGGAGCTTAACTGCCGCTTCTGCCATTCAAGACACTTTTTTGACACTGATCAGTTGAATGAGCTTCTTTTAAAAGCTCAGAGACCGTAAGATCCCGGAGGTTTATCATGGACAAAATGCCTGTTATCAACTTCGACGGATACTTTGCTGACTTTACTTCGCAATGGGTCAGGGCGCACCAGGACGAATACCGGAATTATGACGAAATGGAAGATGATATGCCCAATGTTTATCTTTCTTTTCTCAACACCCCGGCATCCTGGCTGGATGGAATCACACCCGGCGCGTATTTTACCCAGTTTGACGATCCAAAGGTTCTGGTCGACTGGCTGAACAAATACTGTAACTGCAGGGTTCCCGTTCCGGACCTTCTGACAGAACAGATCGTCTTTGTCGGTAAACCTTGTGAAAAAAGGCTGCTGGAGCTCCTGAAGGATACAGAAGCTTCTGAAGAAGCCAAAATGACTGCTATCGGTCTGCTCAGAGAAATGAAAAGTCCGCTGCCAAAGATGCTTTATATCAACTGGCAGCTTGACAGGGCTGAAAAAGATGAGATGAGGGACAATGCATTGGAAAGCCTGCAGGAAATGGGAGAAACGGTTGTACAGCCGATCCTCCAGGTCATAGACAATGCAAACATATACGGAAAAGAGGCTTTGCTGGATGTTTTATCCCGCTTTCCGGGGAACACTAAAACGCTGAAAACAGCCCTTGAGCTTTTTGATAAAATGCCCCAAAAAAGAGCTGTAATTGCCGGATATCTTGCACGGATAGGGGATGAAAAAGCGCTTCCTGCCCTGATCAAAGCAGCAGGGAGTGAGGAAACGGGCTATCTGACATACATTGAATTGAGAAATGCAATCGAAGAGCTTGGAGGAGACTGCCCGGAAAGAACTTTTGACGAGGATCCTGAGTACGAAGCACTGAGAAACCTGGATCAAACCCTGTGAAAAAAATTTTTGGCATTCTGATGAACGGGAGGTGAGGTTCAGATATGCTGTGCAAAAACTGCGGGTACTATGTTCATGATGACGCATTTGTCTGTTCTCATTGCGGGCAACTTCTGAACAGCAAAGCATCCGCAAAGGAAACAGGTGCCGAAAGTATCAGGCAGGGAAAACGCGCGCGGGAGGAAATTCTGAATCGGGCCGCCAGGAAAAAAGAGGAAAGCAACAGAAGGAAACGCAACGGAGCAAGTCATGCCCAAACAGAATACTTCGGCAACCGGGAAGAGTATATAGTCAACACAGAACCCTACTTCGATGCAGATCAGGATGATAATGAAAAAACCAACTCCATTGAAAGGAGACGTAAAACAGTATATACAGATACTGTCATGAGCGATGAAGAAGCATCTGCATATATTTCAGCACACCGCGGAATGGGACAGCGAAAGCACCTTGTGAACTGGGTGAAGGTATGGATCATCCTTCTTTCTCTGGCAGTGCTGTTTGTTGCCGGCGCAGGGTACTTTCTTCTGCAGACAGAACCCGGGCAGAGAATTCTGGCCCGTCTTGGACAGAATGCCTCTTCAACCGCTTTCTGGTCCGTAGGTGAAGAACTGATGGATCAGGGCGATATTACCGGGGCCATATCCGATTTCGAGAAGGCTAAAAAACAGGATGAGGCCAACGGTGTTGTTGATGTTGACGGCCTGCTCCTTCTGGGAAACGCTTATGAAGCAGACGGAAGAACAGATGAAGCCGCACAGCTTTATGAAATGATATATACAGGTACACCCAGCAGGACAGAAGCTTATCAGAATCATATTCGTATTCTGCTCGGAAGTGAAAAGGAAGGGGATAAGGCTCTGGCAAGCGACCTGATGAAGGTCGCTTACGAAAAAACAGGGGAGGAAACCTTCAATAATCAAAGAAGAGACCTGATTCCCGCTCCACCGGAGGTTGATCTGACCGCTGCCACGTACAACGAAAAAAAATATATTGCTATCACTTCTTATCAGGGCTTTGACGTTTATTTTACATTTGATGAAACAGCAGAACTGCCTGCCGGGGGAACGCTTTATACACAGAGAGTTTTTTTGGATGAGGGAACAAGAACGCTCAGAGCCGTCGCTGTAAACGGTGAATTGGTATCCGATGAGCTGAGAGCAACATATAAAATCATTATGCCATCTCCTCAGACCCCCAGATCTTCGCTTGCACCCAATACCTATAAACAGAAGCAGCGCATCTGGCTTAAGCCGGGGCTTGACAACGTGAATGATCTTGATATCGTTATATATTATACGATCGACGGGTCCACACCGGACGCTGACAGCCCTGTATATAATGGTGATCCATTCTGGCTTCCCGGGGGAAAGGTTACCCTGAAGGCGTTTGCGGTCAACCGTTACGCTAAAGTATCAAACATGCTTGAAATCCTTTATAAAATTGACATCAAACCTGTTCCGCTTTCTGCTCTTTCATATGATGAATGGAGCAAGGATTTTACGCTTTATAAAACGCCTATGACAGTATTCCAGGAAAAATACGGCGCAGGGAAAGAAACCGGCAGCATTACAGTTGACGGAATCACCGACGAATGCAGGAAATTCGAATATCCATGGGGATATGCCGTAATGGCAAAGGTCAAAAATGAATGGCTGCTGGCAGAAGTCTACTACACATCCGGGAACTTCAATGCTCCCAGAGGAACAAAAATCGGAGACACGCGGGACTATATCGTCAGCCGTTTCCGGGACATGGGACAGGTGGAAAGTCCGAGCGGGAACCGTGGACTGTACAGTAATGAAAAGGGAAACGGTAAGATCTGGCTTCAGGATGACGGGACCAGTATTGTTCGATACCGGTGCCTGACTAATGACGGAAAATGGTGGCAGCTTGAATATCATGCCGATAAAATCGGAACTGTAAGAGCAATTGATATGCGTTACACAGAAAAATAACTCTTATACAGGAGCTTTCAACGGTTTTATGAACAAAAAGAACCTGTCATGCGGAAAAATGCTTTTCATGCATGACAGGTTTTCTGTTATCCGGTAAAGCTTTACGAAAAAGATCATACCGTCAAAAGGGAGCTTTGACAGAAAACAGTATATTATCAAGTTCGGGCAGCCGTCCCTGTGTATTCATTTTCAGCGAAACGGCATACAGGCAGAGAAAACGGGCTTTGTTTTCCCGATTAAAGATTCTGTCGCCATACAGATCATCTCCAAGAATCGGATGACCAAGAGCGGAGAGGTGGGCACGGATCTGATGAGTCCTTCCTGTAATAAGGTGGACACGCAACCTAGTGATATTTCCGGCAGTCAGGGTTTCATAACCGGTGATAATCCTTTTTGCTCCGGGAACCGGATGATCGAGTACGGAAACCCGTGAACGGGAAGAATCCTTAACAAGGAAAGCACGGCACTCCGCTGACGGGGGCTTAACAATTCCCTTGACAAGACACTCATAGTATTTCTCCAGAGTTCTTTTCCGAAAAACATCAGTAATAATATTCATTGCATTTTCGTTTTTGGCAAAAACACATAATCCACCGGTACGATGATCCAGTCTGTGGCATGCACGCGGAGGATAAGCCCCGGCATCTGCAGACAGGACATGACGTCTGCATAAATCCGTAAGGGTTATACCACCTCCCGCATCCGGCTCTACGCTGATTCCCGGCTGCTTGTCAACAAGAAGGATATCACTGTTTTCAAAAACAATGCTCAGAGGGTCGCTCAACGCTGATTCAGGGAAAAAAACACTGATTTGATCTCCGGTAAAAACCTGTATTTCCTTACCAGATTTCTTTCCGTTGACTCGAACATCCCTGCGGGAAAAGGCATCACGCAAAAATCTTTCCGGAAGCTCCGGAAAATATTTTCTGAGAAAGCGGTAGATACGGCAGGAATCCGCTTCAGGAGGAACCGTAAACATTCTGACTGCTGACATTTTACTGTACCCTGAACATATTCAGCGGAAACCATCTCGGAATTCTGTCATGAAGATCCCGCAAAGCAGATACCATTTCATCGGTCATATGACAGTACAGCCTGGCGGAAAGCACCTCCCGAAGGCCGGAAATGGGGACATCCTGCTTGGAAAGAATAATCAGATCCTCAACGGTATCCTCGGGCGAGGTATCCGGCCGGACAGAATCCTGTATGGCATTCAGCATTCTGCTATAAAGAGGCTCCTCCAGATCTTCCAGATCTCTGTAGGCTGCAGAGAGTTCATCCGGATCTGCCATTGTCAGAGAAATCATTTTTTCCCTTTGGTTGCTCGCCCGGACCGGATCAAAAAGTCCGGGATGAATCAGGAGCATTTTTCCATTTCTGTCGAAGGTGCTGCGAAAGGATGCATATATTATCCGCCGGAAAAGATTATTCCGACCGGATAAAACCGTCTTTTCAAAAGCTTTGCTTATATGTTTCAGGACAGTATCCATCTGGACAATTCCATACAGATACAAAGAATTATCAACCGTGTCAAGAATGCTTTCACAAACCGAACGGTATTCTTTATGACTGTCTGACGCGATCAGAAGCAGACCTGCAGTACAAAGCTGATGCGGCATGGAGAGTCGGAAGGGCGAAGAGGTCATATCCAATTTGCAGAACATGCGGCGGATCAGGCTTTCTGCCGGAATAAGATCCTCCTGAGAAGCAAGAAGAAAGCTTCCTCCTACAAGAATCATTTTTATCAGGAGGTCATGTTCTTCCTGAGAGAGGAGATGTATTTCCGACGGGAAATTCTGTAAAACTCGGGACCGCAGAGAAATCGCAGTATGAAGCTCGGTTTTTTGATCTTCTGCAAAATAATAGGAAAAAGCAAAAAGCTTTTCAGCCGCGTCATCTGAACAGTCAGAATCGAAAATACAAACTGAAGGAAGGCCTGCGAGTCTTTTTTCACAGGCCTCCAGACGCGCACTGTTTAAAGCGCTCATGGTTCTTTCATCCCACCCGGGGAATTTATCCGCGCGCTGAATGAGCATAAATCTCCTTTTCTTTGCAGAAAGACTGATCCGGCTTTGTCAAAGAAGAACCGTCCAGTTGTTTTTGTCTTCCAGACGACCGTACTGGATTCCGGTCAGTGTATCATACAGCTTCTGGGAAATCGTGCCGATCCCGCCGTTGCCGACTGTAATTTTCTCATCACGCAGACAAAGTGTGCCGACGGGACTGATAACAGCTGCAGTGCCGGTTCCGAAAGCCTCGGTCAGTTTTCCGGATTTTGCATCTGCAAAAATCTCATTGACATCAAGGCGGGCTTCTTCCGCTTCATAGCCGAGCTGAACAGCAAGTTTGAGAACACTGTCCCGCGTAATGCCGGGAAGGATGGAACCGTTCAGCTTCGGTGTGACGATTTTATTGCCGTAAGCAAACATCATGTTCATGGAACCGACTTCTTCCACATATTTCTGCTCAACACCGTCGAGCCAGAGAACCTGTGAAAAGCCCTTTTTTTCCGCTATATCGCCGGCGAGAATGGACGCGGCATAGTTTCCCGCACATTTTGTAAAACCGACGCCGCCGCGTACGGCACGGACGTATTCATCTTCCACATAGATGCTTACCGGCTTCAGGCCTTCTTTATAGTAGGCGCCTACAGGGCTGAGAATAATATAAAAGAGATAGGTTTTGCTGGCATGGACCCCCAGTCCGACATCGGTTGAAATCATGGTGGGCCGGATATAAAGTGAAGTACCGTCCTTATGTGGGACCCAGTCAGCGTCTACACGGACGAGCTCCTTCAACCCTTCCAAAGCGGTTTGCTCATCCAGAGCGGGCATTCCCATACGCTGTGCACTGCGTGACATCCGCGCAAGATTGTCGGCAGGCCGGAAAAGCTGGAGCCTGTTATCAGCTCTCCGATAGCATTTTGTTCCTTCGAAAATAGCCTGACCGTAATGAAGCACCATGGCGGCAGGATCCATATCGAAACAGCCGTAAGGAACGATACGCGGATTCAACCAGCCTTTTCCTTCTTCATAATTCATAAGGAACATGTGATCCGTAAAAATGCGGCCAAAGCCCAGTGCAGATTCGTCCGCAGGTTTACACTTCGGATTGGACGTTCTTGTAATCTGAATCGTTGACATGCTTAACTCCTTCTTTCTATAAGAATAGTTGTATTATACGCTTGTTTGGCTTGAATGCCATGTCTTTTTCGTGTATTAACAGCAGCATTCAATCCTGGAAAATCAGGTACGAATGAGATGATCCGCAATCCGATGCATATCCTGTGCGGTGGTTTTTTCCGGAAGCAGGAAAACGTTTATGGCAGGGGAAAAATCTGCCGTAAATCAATGATCAGAAGCATATCTGGCATTCAGCCATGGCATGTTATTATATGTTGAATAAGCATCAGCGTAGATCGTGAAAAATTTACCGACTTCAAAATTCTTATCGGTATAATTCTGAACGAGTACCGGCATGGATTTGCCGTCTTCGCTGGTGTTTATCACGACCATCTGTGGTTTTACCGATACAAAGTACTGTATGATACCCTTGATGACATATATCTGCTTTCTTTTCGTCCGCACTGAGATATTTCCGATCAGTTCCTGATACTGATTATCCGGACCGTAGAGAGCCCATGCTTTTCTGGAATATTCGTCGACCGGCGGCACATAGTACACAGTATGTTTTACAACCGATGTTTTTTTTCCGGGATAGGAGGCGGAAATCTCGATCGTATTGTTGCCGATTGTGTCAAATATGGCATAGAAAGAGAATTTGCCGGTTGTAGCGAGATTTGTAATATCAAGGTCAGAATGGGGAGATTCAACAGTCACATATGCGCCGGCCATCGTAGTTGCCGAAACTTTCATTGCTTTCTGGTAGGTGGAGCTGTATGTACCGACGGCAAGATCCAGCGGGATTTCCTGAGGTTCTCTGTAAATGATAACGTGGATGGAATTGTCGCGGCAGTAAGGAGACCTGACGACGATATTGTAATGGTTGTCGCCGATTGGATGAACCGTCGCATTATAGCTCATCTCACCGTTGTCCGATTGAACCGTATCAGAAAAGTCTTCCCCATTTACGGTTACTTTGGACCCCGGTCGGACGACAATTCTGATCGTCGCCATGGTTGTTGCCACCTCAGAGCGAAGAGACTCCGGAGACTCCAGTGTGATCGGGCTGAGAGGAATATAGATCGGGTAGGAAATCGGGTCAAGCGGAAGCTGTCGGCCCGAAGAGGTTTTCAGAAATGGCGTCAGGGTGACGTTCATGGTTTCCTCCAGTACACCCTCATAATTGTCATACCATGTATGATCCGGAATCTGAATAGTGGCAAATCCGTCAGTCACTTCATAGCTTTTATGCAGCTCCCGGATATAAATCTGCGTTTTGTCTTCACCGGGAATGAATATTGTATGGGCAGCAAGGTCGTCCATCATGCTTGCGGTAACAGATACTCCGGAATTTTCAGGAAGTCTGGACCTGCTGCTGCTGAAATACCGAATCAGCGAGAGAACCCCGATGAAGAGAAGTGTACAGGCAATCAAACAGCCGACAACCAATCCAAAGGTTTTCATTTTTTTATGTCTGGAATGATATTTGATTTTCGGCAGAGGTTCATATTCATTCCAGTCGGAAGGATCTGAAGCGGTGTAGGAAATCTCTGAGGGCGCAGACTCGCAGAAAGCGCCGCCGCTGTCCAGATAGCGCACTTTCCGGCGTATTTCATTCCGCATGTGATCAGACACCGGATCTGAGGATACGCGCTGAAGACGAACAGTACCGGGGACAGAAGACGGTATCTCTTCCCAAAGCGCGGAAGCTTCCTGTTCACTGCCGTCGGGAAATGCTTCCATACGGTTTTGTGTTCTGAGATTTTTCAGGCGTTTCTCTCCTTCAGACTTTCTTTTCTTTAATTCTGACATTTCCCGGGCGAGTTGATCTCTGGCATCCGGAACGGAATCCGCTTCACCGTACTCGTTTACACGAATGTATGCTTTGGATTCAGCTTTTCCGTTCAAATGGTCTTTCCACTGTATTTTGGACGCCTCATCGATATTCAGGGGAGCACCGCAGCTTTGGCAGTGGGGCATCGACGCCCGGTTCCACTGACCGCACGCAGGGCATTTCATTTGCTTTCCTCCTTAAGCGGATCTGGCACGCATTCGATCCTTCAGCGAAACGGCTACCTAAATACAGTGCAGCCGGAGGATAGGATACGACAGCATTTCAGGCACAGCAGAGTGACAGATCAGGATCCGATCCTTTGCATATCCGCCGATCAAAAGGGGATTACTGCTGTGACCGTTCAGTATATTATACATGAATTTGTCAGGGAAAGAAAGGGATGCTTTTATCGCCGCTTTTCATTTTCTTTCAGCAGTGTTATACTGATAATATCATATGAGAAGGAGCATTTATATGATCCGTCCGGGTGAAGTGACAGCGGTCAAAAACGGACTGCTGCAGATTACATTTTGCCGACCCGACGCATGCGCTTCCTGCGGAGCATGTGAGGGCGGAAAAAAAGAAACCGTCGTTTGGCTGAAGGGAATGGCAGAGATCGGAGATATCGCCATTATTGATCTTCCGGAAAAAACCGTGCTTACTGCGTCGGCGATTGCATACGGGATCCCTCTTCTCGGTCTTCTGTGCGGCATGATTATCGGAAATGTTCTTTTTCAGGGAAAAGATGCCGCACTGATCGGAGGTGCTGTTGCCGGCATTCTGGCGGGATTTGCGTTTTTGAAAATAACCGAGAAGCAACGTTCTTCCAATCCGGACTGGTCTCCTAAGATTATAGAAATCAAGAGGAAAAACAATAATGGATTATGATGTTATGATCATCGGCGGCGGGCCTGGTGGAATTTTCAGCGCTTACGAGCTTGTATCAAAAGCCCGTGAGCCTCTGAAAATCGGGCTTTTTGAGATGGGTCAGCCTCTGAACAAAAGAAAATGCCCTATTGACGGTGATAAAATAAAAAGCTGCATCAATTGTAAAAGCTGTTCGATTATGAGCGGTTTCGGCGGAGCAGGCGCATTTTCTGACGGAAAATATAATATCACAAATGACTTTGGCGGAAGGCTGCATGAATATATCGGAAAAAAAGAAGCTCTTGAACTGATGCGCTATGTGGACGGGATCAACCTGAAGTTCGGCGGGGAAGGAACGCGGCTTTACTCAACGGCAAATACCGGGATTAAAAAAATGTGCCTTCAGAACGGACTCCATCTGCTGGATGCTGAGGTGAGGCATCTGGGAACAGACATCAATTATATCGTTCTGGAAAACCTGTATGAATACCTGAAATCCAGGGTCGAGTTCCATTTTTCATCTCCTGTTTCCACGGTTCATAAAACGGAAAACGGATACATCGCCGAAGTAAACGGCCGTGAATATTCTGCAGAACGCTGCATCATATCTGTAGGGAGAAGCGGAAGCAAATGGATGGAAGGGATCTGTAAAGAGCTTCATATTGCCACAAAAAGCAACCGTGTGGATATCGGAGTGCGTGTGGAACTTCCGGCAGCGGTTTTCAGTCATCTGACGGATGAGCTATATGAAAGCAAGATCGTATACCGTACTGAAAAATTTGAGGATCTCGTGCGTACATTTTGTATGAATCCGCACGGAGCGGTCGTAAGCGAAAACACCAACGGTATTGTTACCGTCAACGGACACAGCTTTGAAGATCCGAAAAAGCATACGGAAAATACCAATTTTGCGCTTTTGGTCAGCAAACATTTCTCAGAACCGTTCAAAGATTCCAATGGTTACGGTGAATCGATCGCAAAACTCAGCAACATGCTCGGCGGAGGGGTAATTGTTCAGCGTTTCGGTGATCTGGTCCGCGGCAGAAGAAGCACTCCCGGAAGAATTGAATCTTCTTTTGTCACTCCGACCCTTTCCGCTACGCCGGGAGATCTCAGCCTGGTCATACCGAAAAGAATTCTTGACGGAATTATTGAAATGATTTATGCGCTTGATAAAATTGCGCCGGGAACGGCAAATGACGATACGCTGCTTTATGGGGTTGAAGTCAAATTCTATAATATGGAGGTTGCCCTCAATTCCCGGCTGGAGACGGACAGTCCGAACCTTTTTGTGATCGGCGACGGCAGCGGTGTGACCCATTCACTTTCCCACGCCAGTGCCAGCGGGGTTTTTGTGGCAAGACATATTCTCAGTGAAAGACAGACTACACTACAGTAAGACGCTCAGTATACGGTGCCGATTCAGGCAGAGAAGAACAAAAGCTCCAAAGGGAATAAGCTCTCTTTTCCGCTTCCGAAAGAAGCGGGTTTTTTATATCACGAATTGAAGACACAACAGGAATGGAAAGGTCCTTCCAGGAGGAAGTCATATTCTTGTTTTTTCGCATTGCCAGGAGAAAAGCACAGTCCGGAAGAGGTGCCTTATCAAAATCAGACGACGAAAGCTGAAGAACAGCGCAGGCGAAGAGACGAAGAATTCGTGAAGCAGGGTAACGGCGGGTCACCATAAGAGCTGAGAGATCGGATAAAGAGGCGCAGGATGCCGCATTTTTGAGGAGGTTTGCATCCAACCCTTCAGAAATATCCGGGAGAAGAGATGCCTGGTCACGTGTCATGGACCGCAGCCTGGAAAGAACAAGAGCGGAATACAAAGATGAATCCGGTATATGACGAGACAGGAAAGCTCTTTGGACAGTCGCCCGGGAATAATCGGGAAGGGCGGAAAAGGCGCTTTTCCAGCTGCCACGGAGAAGGGCTTCGCGAACCGAGGACGCGGAAGGTGCTGACGGGTCAGGAAGGTCCGCCCGATAAGAGCCGGTCCTGCGAATAATAACAGGCGTAACAGGCAGCTTCAGCCTGATAATGGTGCGAAGATAACAGATTGCAAGAATATTGTTTGGAGATGAAAGAATGTGACGTGCTTCGGGAAAGCAGAATGAAACAGCATCAGAAAGAGCGCGGGGATATCCGCTTCCGGAAGAAAGAGATTCATGAAGCTTTTCACAGTATTTTTGAGTGGGATTCTCCAGAAAGAAAGCGATTTTATTCAAAAGATCAGTATCATCTGATTCAGCGCCAAATGCAAGATGTGTAATCCCGAGAGAATAAAGCAGAGAGACAGCTCCGAGAGCATAGTGCTCCGCGTCACGCAATGTCCAGAGAACCGGCAGGGAGAATACGGCATCTGCGCCGGCTATAACAGCACACCGGGCACGGTCTGCCGGAGATAAAAGAGATAACTCACCTCTTTGTTTGAAGCAGGGACTGACAGCCACATAGGTGCAGTCCGGCCGGACAATTCTTCTGGACAACTGAAGATGCTTTTCATGACCGAGATGAAATGGATCGTATTCCGCAATAATCCCCAGTATTATCATATTTATCCTCAAAACATATACACATGATAATGAAGTCTATCATTTTTAGACTTTCTTTTCAACAGGTTTCCGAGTATAATAGTTTTTGTATCAGAACGGAAAAGGAGATTGTTTGATTATGAAAATTCTGGTTGTTAACGCTGGTTCCTCTTCGCTGAAATACCAACTGATCGATATGGACGGGGAAATCGAACTCGCAAAGGGAGTAGTGGAAAGAATCGGTATTGAAGGAAGCAGGATGAAGCATTCCGCCGGTGAAAAGAAAACCGTTATCGAGAAAGATATCCCCGATCACGAAGCTGCCGCGCAGCTGATGCTTGCCATTCTGCAGGATCCCGAATACGGAGTAATCAGGAGTACTGATGAAATCGGTGCAGTCGGACACCGTGTTCTGCACGGCGGAAATGCGTTTACGGCTTCTGTTATTGTGGATGATTCCGCCAAAAAAGCAATCAGAGACTGTTTCCCGCTCGGACCTCTTCATAATCCGGCCAATCTGATGGGAATAGAAGCCTGTGAAAAGGTAATGAAAGGCACGCCGCAAGTAGCGGTTTTTGACACCGCGTTTCATCAGACCATGCCTCCCAAGGCTTATATGTACGGTGTACCGAAGGCGTATGAGGAAAAACTTCATGTGCGCCGCTACGGATTTCACGGAACCAGCCACCGTTATGTAAGCAGGCGCGTCTGCGAATTTCTCGGAATCAAACCTGACGGGAAACGGATTATTATCTGTCATCTCGGAAACGGCTCCAGCCTGAGCGCCGTAAAGGACGGAAAATGCGTGGATACTTCCATGGGACTTACGCCTCTTGAAGGATTGCTGATGGGAACACGCTGCGGAAGCTGCGATCCTGCTGTAGTACAGTTTATTGCGAACAATCCCCTGAACGATGACGGGACGCCGGTCGGCCATCCCATCAGCGCGGATGAAGTCCTGACCATTATGAATAAAAAGAGCGGACTTCTGGGTATCAGCGGAAAAAGCAGTGACATGCGGGATATAGATGCCATGGCAGACGCAGGTGATCCTGATGCCTCACTGGCCAGGGATATGCTCGTATACGGAATTAAAAAGTATATCGGCTCCTATGCTGCCGCGATGGGCGGAGTGGATATTATTGTTTTCACGGCAGGTATCGGCGAGAACAACAACGACCTTCGCATGCGCGTGATGAAAGATATGGAGTTTCTCGGAGCGGAAATTGATGCAGAAAAGAACAATGGCCGCGGCGAGATGGTCATCTCAAAGGACAGCAGCAAGGTTACCATCTGCGTTATTCCGACAAACGAGGAAATCATGATCGCGCGCGATACCCTTGACCTTGTTACAACCGGAAAGGTTCGGGATCTGTAATATAATATGAAATGATTACAGGCCGGAAACGGAATAATTGTGGAGGAAAAATATTTGATCATTCGAAAGACTATCTGCATTTTTCTCATCTGCATGATCCTGTTTTCCGTTTCCTTCGTCAACGCGGAAACGGATTGGGCGCATGAAAATTTACCATATGAACGAAAACCGATGCCGATAGAGACTGTTCCCTGGGATGATCTGCCTCAGAATATTGAAGGGCAGCACCATTATCTCCTTCTTGTCCTAGATCAAAAAACAATAAATGCCCGACCGGAGGACGCAAAGAAACCGGAGAACAGTGCCGGACGGCTGGACCGATATGGAAATACAGACGGTATTATCATTCTGACACTCGATACCAGAGAAAAAAGAGTGATTCTGACATCTATCATTCGGGACGCTCTTGTTAAAAAACCGGACAGTACAGATCAAACGGAAAAAGACGGAAGAATAAACTACGTATTTAATGACTTTGGTCCGGAAGCTTTGTGCAGGTTAATCAGCGAGCATCTTGGAATCCGAATAGAGAAATATATTGTTTTTACCTGGTTTCAAATACGAGACATCATCGCACTTGACATGTTGGGCGGCGGCGTTGATGTCTATCTGGAAACAAGCGATATTACATATCTGCACGATGCATATTTATATAATAACGGAAGCAGTGACGGCTGGGTCGTATCTGAAGACGGAAAATATGACGTTTCCAGGAACCGGCGCTCTCCGGCAGGTGTATACCGCTTGAATCCATGGTCTGCCGTATTATATATGAGAATCCGGAAAAACAATTCGCAGGGCGATCTCATGCGCACGCAAAGGGCGAGAAAAGTATTGTCTTCTCTTTCTGAAAAATGCAGAACATTTACGCTGGAACAGGCTTATGAGCTGGCTAATAATCTTTCAAATCTATGCAATCAGACAAATCTGACCATGATGGACCTGATCGACGCAGCGGGGTATGCTTATCAGCTGCGCAAGATAGATGAACTTGATTTAATGCGTGTTCCGGACGATGAAGACAACAGACCGATCATGCATGCGGAGATGGCTGTCAGGGAGGTCAACTGGCCGTCTGTCCGCGAGAAATTCGAGTCCTTTATACAGGGCGGTTTTCTGGTTAGGGACGATGACTGAAAGATGACGGAATAAACAAGGAACATTTGGATCAAAAAAGGAAATCATGATATGAAAAGAATGTCTTTTGGAATCATTATCGTTTTATGTCTGATATGCAACCTTGCCACCGCCGATCCGCTGGTTTTAAAGGATGATATCCGGAATACTGTTTCTTATTCCTCCCCAGAAGATCCGTCGATAAATGTATTCAGTTATTCCTACTGTTTCCCGCACATATCGGAAAATGAAGAAGCTGCATACAGAATCAACGCGTTTTATCTGGATAAAGCAGAAATGCTTGAATCGGAGATCCCGTATATTGCCGAATCACATGAACTTTCTGATGAATCCTTGAGTATTCATGTATCTTATACTGTAACCTGTAACAACGATCTTTATTTTTCTGTGGTCGTACAGCAGGAAACAGTCATTGGCAATAATACCAGAACGATTTTTGAAGGGAATACTTTTTCACGCAAATATCCGAAAGCCAAAAATATTTGTAATATGGCGAATCTTCTCGGCATACTGGATCCGGAGGAAAATGACGCAAAAATTATATCCCATCAAAAGGACAGAATCAGACCTCCCATTTATCATATCATTCTGGATGAGGTTCGCAACAATCCCGATCGGTATTCCGTTCTTGCTGATTTCTCTGAACAGGATCTTGAGAATTACTTTTTGCCGGAAAACGATTTTTATCTGAATGAAAACGGGGATCCGGTCTTTTATGTGGAACCGGGTATAATAACCGATGAAACTGACGGATATCTGTTTTTCACGATCCCGATAGAGGAGATAAGGGATGAACTGTAAAATCAATCTGTATCTCAATTATCATTGAAATACAGTTGAAAAGGTTCTTGACAAAAGAATTCCATGCAGTTATAATCAATTTTGGTCACTTTTGAGGTGATGACATGGATCTGGATGTATCTGCTGCTCTGTCTCAACCCGGTCAGGAGTTTTCTTTTTCGATCATGCAGGCCATTGCTGATCAGGAAATCCGGGGCGATACCGTTCGAATCGACGATTGCAGAACGGAAGGTGTCTTTCTTTCCGATGAGGATGGAAACATCAATGTAAGAGGCAGAATTACCACTGTTGCTCATGCTCCGTGCGCCAACTGTCTGGAAGAGGCTTCTGTACCCGTTGAAATCGAGTTCGATGAAACCTTTCAGAGAAACGGCGACCCGGAGGATGATGAGGTTTTTTCCTATGAGGGACATCTCTTATCAATGAGCAAGCTTGTCATGTCATATGCCGTCATGGCTCTGCCGATCCGCTTCCTTTGCAGGGAAGACTGTGCGGGCTTTGAGTATAAGGACCCGGACGCTACTGAGACGGAAGCGGGAGTACAGCATCCGTTTGCAGCGCTACAGCAATTGTTACACAATGAGGAGGTGTAATGCATGGCTACTCCGAAAGGGAAAATCTCCAAGGCCCGGAAACACAGCCGCCGCGCCAACTGGAAACTGTCACTGCCGGGAATCGTTGAATGCCCTCAGTGTCATAAGATGAAACTGGCTCATCGCGTGTGCAAGAACTGCGGCTATTATAACGGCGTCCAGGTTGTTGTCAGCAAAGACGAGAAGAAGAACGCCTGATTGCCGACTGCTTATCCGGTCAATTACTGCAGCTCCGTCCATCAGGACAGAGCTGTTTCTTTATTCTAAATGATATTGCTGGGAGGGAAAACGACATGGGCAATGAAAACATAACTGCTCAGGGAAAAGAAAGCGGAAAGGGATTTGAAATGGCTACCCGCTTTGATCCACAGTCCATTGAAGCTGACATTTACCAGGCATGGGAGAAAGCCGGCGCTTTTACAGCCCATCGCGTCGCTGGGAAAAAACCCTTTACCATTGTTATGCCGCCTCCCAATATTACCGGTCAGCTTCATATGGGACATGCCATGGACTGCATCATGCAGGATGCACCGATCCGCTATCACCGGATGAAGGGAGATCCCACCCTGTGGCTGCCCGGCACAGATCATGCCGCCATCGCCACGGAAGTCAGGATCGTGGACTCCATGCGGAAGGAAGGTCTGACCAAGCAGTCCATCGGCCGGGACGCTTTTCTGGAGCGCGCCTGGAACTGGAAGAAGGAATATGGCGGACGCATCGTTCATCAGCAGCGCAGGATGGGTGTGTCCTGCGACTGGAGCCGGGAACGGTTCACCATGGATGAGGGATGCAGCAAGGCTGTACGAGAAGTTTTCGTACGTCTGTATGAAAAGGGACTGATCTACCGCGGAAACCGGATGATCAACTGGTGCCCTGCCTGCCGAAGCGCCCTGAGCGACGCTGAGGTGGAATACAAGGATCAGGCAAGCCATCTGTGGCATATCCGTTATCCCGGCACAGACGGAAGCGAAGGCGTTGTGGTAGCGACTACCCGGCCGGAAACCATGTTGGGTGATACCGGTGTGGCCGTGAATCCGGCAGATGAACGGTATACTGACCTGGTGGGTAAGAAAGTGATTCTGCCTCTGGTAAACAAGGAAATTCCTGTGGTCGCGGATGACTATGTGGAAATGGAATTCGGCACCGGCGCTGTAAAGATGACTCCTGCACACGACCCGAACGACTTTGAGGTGGCGCAACGGCATAACCTGGAAATCATTACCGTGACCAATGATGATGGTACCATGAACGAGAACGCCGGACGGTTTGCAGGAATGGATCCCATGGAATGCCGGAAGGCCGTGGTGGAAGAACTCGACAAGCTGGGGCTTCTTGTAAAGGTAGAGGACTACAGTCACAATGTGGGCTTCTGCTACCGTCATGGGAATACCCCGGTGGAGCCCAGACTGAGCGAACAGTGGTTCGTGAAGATGAAGAAGCTGGCGGAGCCCGCTATCGCTGCTGTGCGGGAAGGAAAAACGAAGTTTGTACCGGATCGGTTCAGCAAAATGTACTATAACTGGATGGAGAATATCCGGGACTGGTGCATCAGCCGGCAACTGTGGTGGGGACATCGGATTCCCGTGTGGTATTGTGACGGCTGCGGTGAAATGACTGTGAGCCGCGAAGATCCTGCCTGCTGCCCGAAGTGCGGCGGAAAGCTGCATCAGGACGAGGACGTGCTGGACACATGGTTTTCTTCCGCCCTGTGGCCTTTCTCTACATTAGGATGGCCAGAAGAGACAGAAGACCTGAAATATTTCTATCCGACCAATGTGCTGGTGACCGGATATGACATCATCACCTTCTGGGTATCCAGAATGATGGTATCCGGCGTCGAGCAGATGGGCAAACCGCCTTTCGAAACGGTGCTGATTCACGGACTGGTGCGGGATGAACAGGGACGAAAAATGTCAAAATCCCTGGGAAACGGTGTGGATCCGCTGGAAGTGATAGACGAATACGGTGCAGACGCACTGCGCTTCAGCCTGGTGATGGGCGTGAGTCCCGGAAACGATACCCGTTACAGCCGCGACAAGGTGGAAGCAGCCCGTAACTTTGCGAACAAGGTATGGAACGCAAGCCGCTTCGTGCTGATGAACGTTAATGAACGAAAGGATTTTGACCCGGCCAATCTGGAGACTGCCGACAAATGGATCCTTTCCCGCCTGCAGGAAGCGATCCGGGACGTATCTGAACATATGGAGGACGGAGATTTCGGTCTGGCTGCCACCAAGATCTATGATTTTGCCTGGAGTGAATTCTGCGACTGGTACATTGAACTGAGCAAGAGCCGCCTGCTGGGCGAGGACGGGGAGAGCAAGGAAACAGTCAAGGCTGTGCTGCTGTATGTGCTGGAGAATCTGCTGAAGCTGCTGCATCCCTTCATGCCTTTCCTGACTGAACAGGTGTACAAATATCTGCCCGGGACAGAAGGATTCCTGATGCTGCAGAAATGGCCGGAAGCGAAAGAGGAATTTTCTTTCATTGATGACGAACAGAAAATTCAAGGTATTATGGAAATCATCCGTACAATTCGTAACCTGCGGAGTGAAATGAATGTTGCACCTTCAAAGCGGACAAGGCTTATGCTGCTGCCTGCCGAAGGCTGGACAGACACGCTGGAAGGCGGAAACGGGTATTTCCGTAGACTGGCCGGTGCATCCGAGACGATAATTCTGAGTGATCGGAACAATGTGAAAGAAAAGACTGTTTCCGCAGTAACGGCTGCCGGCGAGCTTTTCATTCCGCTGGGAGATCTGGTTGATTTTGAAAAAGAAATTCTCCGGTTGGGCAAGGAACTGGAGAACCTGCAGAAGGAAATAAACAGAAGCAGGGGAATGCTGAATAACCAGGGATTCCTCGCCAAAGCGCCGGCACAGCTTGTACAGGCTGAAAAAGACAAACTTGAAGCAGCTCAGGCCAAGGCAAAAGCACTTGAAAACAGGATCGCCGAACTGAAGGAAAATGCCTGAAGATAACTGAAAGGATATGTCATGGATTTTCAGCATGAGCCGGTACTGCTGCAGGAAGTTTTGCAGTGGATGAATATACAGAGGGGCGGCGTTTACTGTGACGGTACGCTAGGGGGCGGCGGACACAGCGAAGCAATTCTCAGGGAATCGGGCGGAACCGCTTCACTATACGGTATTGACCGGGATGAAACAGCCATTGCCGCCGCGACGGAGCGCCTGAAAGACTTCTCCGGGTTTCACGCGATCCGGGGGAACTTCCATGACGGAAAAGCCCTGCTGGAGAAAAACAGCGCCGGGCCGCTTGATGGAATCCTGCTTGATCTTGGTGTTTCAAGTCCGCAGCTGGATATCCCGGAGAGGGGATTCAGCTATCATACGGATGCCCCTCTGGACATGCGAATGGATCAGAGCAGCGGTATAACTGCAGCTGAATATCTGAACAATGCGGACGAACAGGAACTAACGCGAGTGATCCGTGATTACGGTGAAGAGAAATGGGCTGCCCGGATTGCAAAAATCATCTGTGAACACAGGAAAGAAAAACCGCTGGAAACCACCTTTGATCTGGTAAAAGCAGTAGATGCAGCGATTCCGAAGGCTGTGCGCCGGAAGGATGAAAGCCATCCTGCCCGACGGACCTTCCAGGCCATACGTATAGCTGTTAATGATGAACTGGCACCACTGGAACAGGCCATTAAGGATTTCGTGACATGCCTGAAGCCGGGCGGACGGATCTGTGTAATTACATTTCATTCCCTGGAGGACCGGATCGTCAAGAACTGTTTCAGAACACTGGAGCATCCATGCATCTGTCCCCCGAAAGCACCGATCTGCACATGTGGAAGAAAACCTTCATTGAAGGTACTTGCGGGAGGCGTGATAGGGCCGTCAGCAGGAGAAACGGAACGGAATCCGCGGTCACGCAGTGCAAAACTGAGGGTGGCTGAAAAGATCGGGGAGGCCTGAATATGGCAACGCTGTATGTGGTTGCGACACCGATCGGCAACCTGCAGGATTTATCGCCCAGAGCAGTGGAAACGATGAAAGCTGCCGGACTGATTATTGCCGAGGATACTCGGGTAACGATGAAGCTGTGTCAGGTTTTCGGTTTTCACGCACCGCTGGTCAGCTGTCACCGGCACAACGAAGACAGTAAGGCGGAGGCACTAGCGGTAAAGATACTTACAGAGGATCTGGAAGCTGTGCTGGTGACGGACGCGGGAACCCCCTGCATCTCTGACCCGGGAAACGAAGTGGTCCGTTTATGCATTGAAAAGGGAATACGTGTGATTCCTGTTCCTGGTTGCTGCGCAGGAATTGCCGCACTGTCCATCAGTGGAACAGATGCGCGGGAATTTGCATTTTACGGATTCCTGCCCAGAGAGAAGAAGGTTCTGAGAGAAAAGCTGCGGGACATAGCCCTCGGCGTCCCGGTGGCGGTGATTCATGAATCTCCCTTCCGGATTGTTGAACTGACAGAAACCGTCGCAGAGGTTTTGCCGGAGGCGGAAATGACCGTTAGCTGCGATCTGACAAAGCTGCATGAAAAGACCCTGTACGGCAGTCCAAGTGAGGTTCTGGCAGCACTGAAGGCAAATGAAAAGGCAGAAAAGGGCGAATACTGTCTTGTACTCGACTTACATGGAATTCCCAAAGATATCCCGGAAAAGACGGAGATGCCGATTTCGCTGGAGGCAAGACTGATTGAGGAAATGAAACAAGGAAAAACACTGCGGGAGGCACAGGAAGCACTGACAGCAGCGGGAGAGAAAAAGAACGCTGTGAAACAGGCTGCGATCACACTGAAAAAGCTGATGAGTCCGGAAGTATGACAAAAAAGCAAAAAAGAGCTGCGGTTTTAAATCCGCAGCTCTTTTTGAAAATATGATTATCCTATACGTTCCAGATGTCCTGCGCGTACTGAAGAATTGTACGGTCAGAGGAGAATTTGCCGGCATGGGCGATGTTCATCAGGCATTTAACGGCAAAGGCATTATCATCGGAACCTGCATCCCTAATTGCCCGCAGTTTGGCTTCATAGTAGCTTTCGAAATCCTTCATGACAAAGTAATGATCCGGTTTGTGCCATGAAGCACCTTCCAGAATAGCATCATGGAGTTCTTTCAGAGAGCCGTCATCATCCTGGAAGGACCCGTCAGTCAGCGTATCCAGAGCATGGCGGAGCAGAGCATTCTTTTTATAGATTTTTTTTGGATCATAGGATTCTTTGATCTTCTCAAGCTCATCAACGGTAGCGCCAAAAATGTAATTGTTACAGAGACCGGCCTCTTCAACAATCTCCACATTGGCACCGTCAAAAGTACCGAGTGTTACTGCCCCGTTGAGCATCAGTTTCATATTGCCAGTGCCTGAGGCTTCTGTACCGGCAGGGGAAATCTGTTCGGAAATATCAGCAGCGGGGATAATTTTTTCCGCCCAGGAACAATTGTAGTTCTGCACAAAGACCACCTTAAGCCGGTCCTTTGTTTTCGGATCATTATTCACTTTATCCGCAATCATGTTGATCCAGTGTATCACAGCTTTGGCGCGGTCGTAGCCTGGGGCGGCTTTGGCTCCAAAGATAAATGCGACGGGAGGAAGGTCTTTCAGCTGGCCTTTTTTCATCTGCTCATAGATTGCCAGTATGCTGAGGGCATTCATGAACTGACGTTTGTATTCATGCAGGCGCTTAACCTGTACATCAAAAACCATACCGGGATCAAGGATCACGCCTTCGCGCTTCGCAATTTCTGCGCAAAGCTGCTTTTTCTTTTCCTTCTTTACAGCATGGAATTCTCTGCAAAGGTCAGGATCAATCACCGCTTCCAGCTTTTCCAGACGGGAAAGGTCTGTCAGGAACCCGGCTCCAATTTTGTTTTCTATGAGTGCGCAGAGTTCCGGATTACAGAGCCCCAGCCAGCGTCTCTGAGTGATGCCGTTGGTCTTGTTTTGAAAACGTTCCGGGTAAAGCTTATACCATTCTGAGAACACATCGTTTTTCAGGATTTCAGTATGTAGTTCAGCAACACCGTTGATTGCGTGAGAAACATAGGTGGCAAGTTCCGCCATATGAACACGTCCACCCAGAATAATACACAGGGAAGGGGATATTTCCTTTCCGGCTTTTTTCATTTCACGGCGGAAGCGGGCATCGATTTTCCGTATGATGCTGACAATCTGAGGACATACAGATGAGAGGAGAGAAAGGTCCCATTTTTCCAATGCTTCCTGCATGACTGTATGGTTGGTATATGCAAAGGTATTCCGCGCAATAAGGAAGGCTGTTTCAAAAGGAACACCATCCTCACAGAGCAGACGGATCAGCTCGGGAATCGCCATCGAAGGATGAGTATCGTTTAGCTGTACAGCGTTTTCTTTTGCGAAGAAGGAATAGTCATTTCCGTGATGTTTTCTGTATGAGCGAAGAATATCCTGTATTGTGGCGGAAACCAGTACATATTGCTGCTTAACGCGGAGTTGTTTACCCTCTTTCCGGCTGTCGTTGGGATACAGAATCTTGGTAATATCCTCAGCCTGATTCTTGTTTGACGATGCTTTGGGATATTCCTGGCGGTTAAAAAGGTCAAAATCAATTTCATGCAGGCTTTCAGTCTGCCACAGCCGTAAAGTACCAATATTCTTTGCACCATAGCCGATTACCGGCATATCATAGGGAACAGCCAGCACATCTCCGGTTTTCATAGGAACGACAACAGCTTCATCCATACGGCGGATGGACCATGGATCACCGAAACGGGACCAGTCATCAGGCTCTTCATGCTGACGTCCGTCTACAAAACTCTGCTTGAAGAGACCGTAACGGAAACGTAGGCCGTATCCGGTCAGCGGTACATTACAGGTAACAGCGCTGTCCAGGAAGCAGGCGGCAAGGCGGCCCAGCCCTCCGTTCCCGAAAGCATCATCTTCAATATCCTCCATGGAAGCAGGGTCCACACCCTTTTCCTTCAGAGATTTCATCGTTTCATCAAGAAGTCCCATACAGAACAGATTGTTATATACCAATCGGCCGACGAGATATTCCATGGAAATATAAAATGCTCTCTTTTTATTTTCTCTCTGCTTCTCTCTGGCGGTCCATTTCTTTGCTATTTCCAGCATTATGGCACCGGACAAAGCATTATGCAGTTCCCAGGCAGAGGCGTCTTCAAGCTGTTTATGTGATTCAGCAAGAAGTATTTTTTCAGCGGCAGTAACCAGTTTTTGGGCATCCATGTTGTATTTCTCCATTTCTTCAGTTCAGAGAAGCTGGTTCATAACCTGCCTGTCTGACGGTTCATATTGTATAATTCCTGTGAAAGCTCAGTTGTCAATACTCCGATAGTCATCCGCCACTCCCAATTGTGCCCGATTGAACCGGGAAGATTCATGCGCGCCTCTTCTCCGAGAGACAGGATATCCTGCATAGGGGCTACCGCTGTGTCACAGACTGATGAAAAGGCTGCACGTACAAAAGCTTTCGGCGCCTCAGCAATATCTTCAAAATGAAGTATTTTTCTGGCAAAAGAGAGCGCGCTGTCAGCAGTGCTTTTCGCCCAGCCCAAAGCGGTATTATTATCGTGTGTCCCAGTGTATACCACACAGTTTTTTTCATAATGACTTATGTAGTGAGGATTGGATTCATCTGAGTCAAATCCGAAAGTAAGCACCTTCATCCCGGGGTAGCCGCACCAGTCAAGAAGCTTGCGGACACGTGCATTAACTGCACCCAGATCTTCGGCTATGATGCGCAGATCCGGAAGAGAAGCTTTCATTGCCTTAAACAATGCTTTTCCGGGAGCTTTGATCCATTTTCCTTTTCGGGCATTCGGCGATCCGTATTTGACAGAATAATAATTGGCAAATCCAATAAAATGGTCGATTCTGATAATATCATATAATTCCGACATTGCACGCATCCTGTCAATCCACCAGGAGAACCCAGTTCTTTTCAGATAACGCCAGCGGTAGAGAGGATTTCCCCAAAGCTGTCCGTCAGCTGAGAAGTAATCCGGCGGAACGCCGGCAATTCTTTTCGGAATCAGATTGCGATCAAGCTGGAATACTTCCGGATGCGTCCAGGTATCCGAAGAATCCTCAGCTACATAGATGGGCATATCTCCGAAAATGGATACAGAAAGCTTTTCACAGTAATCTTTCAGGGCAAACCATTGCTTCCTGAAAAGGTACTGACAAAAGATATGATAATCGATCTCATGCCGGAGCAGACGGGTATATTTCTCTATCGCTTCCGGAAGACGCCTTCTGATAGAATCATCAGGCCATTGAGTCCACTTTACGGAAGAAAAATATGCCTTAAGCGCCGTGAAAAGAGCAAAATCATCTACCCATGGGTTTTTCTGCCTGAATCGGAGGATTTCATTCTTACATGTCTGGAAGGACTGGTTGTATGACCTTCGCAGAAGCATTTCCTTATTCGCACGGACCGCATCATAATCAATTTTTTCAGGGCAGTCCGGCATGTACAATTCTTCGTCCGTATAATCCAGAAGCTTTTCCTTACGCAGCAAATCCAGGGAAATCAGGAGAGGATTCCCCGCATAGGCAGAGGTTGACTGATATGGGCTGTTTCCATAGCCTGTAGGTCCGATGGGAAGAACCTGCCAGATTTTCATTCCGGAGGCATGAAGGAAGTCCGCAAAAGCATAAGCTTCGGGCCCCAGTGTTCCTATTCCGCCCTGAGATGGAAGGCTGGTAATATGTAACAGAATTCCGCCTGAACGCATTATGAGTGCACCTCCGATAACGATTCTTTGATTCGAGGAACAGATTCAATGACAAGATGCTGCGGTGTTTCATCACGGTCAAGCATGCGAATCAGAAGCCGTATGCTTTTTTCCGCTATCTCATCGACAGGCTGTTCTATGGTTGACAGCCTTGGAACAGTATAATCACCGGCTCTGATTCCGTCAAAACCGAAAACACTGACTTTCCCGGGAACATCTATATTCAGATCTTTTAATGCTCTCATTGCTCCGATTGCAACGACATCGCTCATAGCAAAGAGTGCGGTAACATCATGATGATTCCGAAAAATATCCATGGTTTCAGAATAACCAGAGTCATATGTGAAAAGACATTCACGGAAAAGATCTTTCCGGAAGGGGATGTCAGAGGATTTGAGGGCTTCCAGAAAACCGTTCAGCCGTTTCGAAAGGGAATCGCCATAGACCGGATTGGCACCAAGGACTGCAATATTCCGATGACCGAGCTGAATAAGCTGATCACCGACCCATCGGCCCATTTTCCTGTCGTCAATCGTAACTGAAGAGGCAAGCGGAAGGTCTGCGCCGGATCCATCGACTGTTGTGAATACAATCGGTATATTCAAATCACGGATCACATTTGCCCGTTTGTCAATCAGGCATCCTATGAATATCAGGCCATCCAATCTGTTTTGTGCTGCAAGCCGGACCGCATTCAAAAACTCATCGTCCATTTCATCCACAAATTCAGTAATAAAACTGATCGGAAGGCTTTTTGCCTGCAACAGAATTGCTTCGGAAAGCGCACTTAAAAAAGGATTGGAATGGCCATGAACGATTATACCGACCGCCTTTCTGTCCTGTTTCAGTCCGCGTGCATTAATATTTCCGGCAAAATGATACTTCTGAATTACATATTCAACCTTGCGGCGTGTCTCAGCGTTCACATCCGGGCGGCGGTTCAGGACCCTGCTGACAGTGGTTACTGATACACCGGCTTCCCGGGCTATGTCACGAATTGTACATACCTTCATAAACAGCTCCTTCCAATACCTGGTGCAGCGGAAAATGAATCAGTCAAAGATTAACAGAAAAGACTTTTTCAGTCAAACAACATTACTTTACAGAGGCATATCAATCCGGAGATGAGTCTTCTTGAATTATTATCCGCATACCTGTAAAATAATTATACTATGAGATTCGGAGGGATTCAACCGTGAAAACATGGAATGGCTTTGAGCATGGAATCAACCTTGGAGGATGGCTTTCCCAATGCGTTCATACTTCCGGACATTACAGCACATTTATCGGAGAAAAGGATTTTCAGATTATTGCAGGCTGGGGTCTGGATCATGTGCGTATCCCTGTTGATTACAATCTTGTTGAGACTCCGGACGGGACGTATCTGGAAGAAGGTTTCCGATATATTGAAAAAGCTATTTTCTGGTGTAAAAAAAATGGCTTGAATATGGTGCTGGATCTGCATAAAACATACGGCTATTCTTTTGATTCAGACGAGCGGGAGTCTGGCTTATTTGAAAATGAAAAACTGCAGGAACGTTTTTACAGGCTATGGGAACAGTTCGCCCAAAGATATTCCGCATATTCGGATATGCTTGCCTTTGAACTGCTTAATGAGGTTACAGACCGGGGATACTCGGACGCATGGAACCATATTGCCCGGGAATGTATCAGGCGTATCCGGAATATCTCAGCGGATATCTGTATTCTGATTGGAGGGTATTATAATAACAGTATTGATGCGCTTCCCGATCTGGAAGCTCCGTATGACAGCAACATTATTTACAATTTTCATTGTTACGATCCACTCCTGATGACGCATCAGGGAGCTCCCTGGGTAAAAAAAATGGATACTTCCTTCCGGTTTTCCTTCAACAGGCCTGCGGGAGATCTTGACAGGCTGAACCGAGAAATTTTCGGAGAAGGAATTATGGATTTTGACAGAATAGATTTAAAAAAACCTCTCAATACAAACTATTTTGAATGCAGATTCGAGAAAGCGGTCAGGATTGCCGATGACAGAAATGTAAGATTGTATTGCGGAGAATACGGCATGATTGACAGAGCAACCCCGGTTGATACTGTGAAGTGGTATCAGTGCATTCATGACGCTTTTGAAAAATTCGGAATCGGAAGAGCTGCCTGGACTTATAAGAAAATGGATTTCGGACTGTCTGACGCCCGTCTTGAATCTGTCCGAAAGGAATTAATCAGCCTCCTGTAAAACTGTCAGATAAGGAATCAGTCATTCATGCGTGAATTGACTGAAAAATGATTGCATGATAAAATTTTATGTTATTAATTATGAATCGGAGGGCTGATTCCATGGATCTGAACGACAGGATTGAATCACTTCTGGAGAAAGTACAGAAGGCTCCGCGTTATACCGGGGGTGAAATGAATACTGCTGTCAAAAAATGGGAAGACCGTCAGCTTCATTTCGCGTTTTGCTTTCCTGATACCTATGAAGTTGGAATGAGCCATCTTGGGCTGAAAATCCTTTACGGTCTGATCAATAAGGAAGACTGGAGCCTGTGTGAACGTGTTTTCATGCCATGGGTTGATATGATAGAGCTGATGAAAAAGGAGAATATCCCGCTTTTTTCCATTGAAAGCAGGAGACCGCTCAGGGATTTTGACGTTATCGGCTTTACATTGCAGTATGAAATGAGTTACAGCAATATCCTTGCTATGCTTGATATGGGGAAAATCCCCCTGAAAGGAAACGAACGGGGTGAAAATGATCCGATCATCGTTGCGGGAGGGCCATGCGCTTCCAATCCGGAACCGCTTGCCGCCTTTTTTGATGCTTTCATGATGGGCGACGGGGAGGATGTGATGACTGAAGTAAACAGAGTTATTCTTGACCGGAAAATAAAGCATCAGAGCAGGGCGGAATGCCTGATAAACCTCGCACGGATCGAGGGCGTATATGTTCCTTCACTGTATGACGTAGAATATTTTGATGACGGAACCATCAAAAGTTTCAAACCAAATTGTTCAGATGCTCCGGAAATCATAAAAAAAAGATTTGTGGCAGACCTGGACAATACTTACTATCCTGAGTCTATTCCGGTACCCTATACAGAGGTCGTGTTCGACCGCATTATGCTGGAAATAATGCGTGGATGTACAAGGGGCTGCAGGTTCTGTCAGGCAGGAATGCTGTATCGGCCTGTAAGAGAAAGAAGTCTGCAAAAGCTTGTTGCTCTGGCAGAAAAACTGGAAGAATCCACGGGCTATGAAGAGATCAGTCTGAGCAGTCTTTCAAGCGGTGATTACAGCTGCCTGCCGGAGCTGATTCGTGAACTGATGAAAAGAATGAAAGACAAGCGGGTATCCATCAGCCTTCCAAGCCTGCGTATTGACAGTGTTCTGAAAGAGAGCCTGGAAGAAACACAGCAGGTCAGAAAAAGCAGCCTGACCTTTGCTCCGGAAGCAGGAACACAGAGACTGAGAGACGTTATCAACAAAGGTGTCACGGAGAATGATCTGATCGAAAAAGTCAGAGATGCTTTTGAAGGCGGATGGAGCAGCGTAAAGCTTTATTTTATGGACGGCCTGCCTACGGAAACCTATGAAGATCTTGATGGAATCGCCGATCTCGCCAGAAAAGTGGTGGAGGAGTATTTCAAGGTTCCAAAGTCCCAGAGAGCAAAGGGCCTGAGAGTGACAGTCAGCGCGAGCACATTTGTTCCGAAACCGTTCACACCCTTTCAATGGGCTGCCCAGGACACGATTCCGCAGATCAACGATAAACAGGAACATCTGAGAAAGGTGCTACAGATCAAAGGAGTTACGTTCAACTGGCACGCTCCTGACCTGAGCTATCTGGAAGCCTGCTTTGCCCGGGGCGACAGAAGAATGGGCGATGTTCTTCTCAGAGCTTATGAAAGAGGATGCATTCTTGACGGGTGGAGTGAACAGTTTAAATTCGATGAATGGATGAATGCTTTCGCCGATTGCGGCATAGATCCGGCTTTTTATGCCAACCGGGTCAGGGGGAAAGAAGAAATACTGCCGTGGGATCACATAGACATCGGTGTAACAAAAGAGTTCCTCTGGAAGGAAAAGGAAAAAAGCGAACACGCTGAGGTGACACGTGACTGCCGGCTGGGTTGCAACGGATGCGGTATTCAAAAAATCGAAGGACTTTGCGCCTATGCTTCCGGAAAAAAACAAAACTCCTAAGGAAGGTTTCTGAAATGCGAATTGCTGCGGTTTTTGAAAAGAGTGAAAGACTCAGACATATCGGACATCTTGATATTCAGCGTTCTGTTCAGAGGGGACTTCGCAGAAGCGGACTGCCTGTTGCGTATTCCAACGGATTTAATCCGCATATACTTGTTTCCTTTGCGTCTGCATTAAGTACGGGAGCCTGCGGAAAGAGGGAAATTATGGATGTTTCCATGGCGGAAGATATCGGGAATGAAGAATTTATCAACAGAATGAACAAAGCCATGCCGCCCGAAATGCCGATTCTTGAAGCAAGAGCGATTGATGACAGACATCCTTCTTTTCCTTCTCTTCTGAAAGCCGCCGAATATGATATACGTTTTTATGATTCTGCATGCGCGGACAGATATATTTCAGCCATTCCAGCCATGATTGAGAAAAAAAGCGTTATTACCGTCAGAAAAACGAAATCCGGCCTGAAGGAATGCGACATAAGACCTCTTATATACTCCATCTCCTCAGCTGATAAACATATATTTGCCACTATGGCTTTGACAGAGAAGGAAGCGTGTAAGCCGGGTATGCTGCTCAATGCGCTCAGGGATATTTCTTTGACAGAAGATCTCCCTGAAGTGATCGTTACACGGACTGCTTTGCTCGGGACGGATGAAAAAATCGGTCAATTCTGCCCGCTGGAGACGCTTTAAGTATGAGAAGAGAGATCTATCTGAATGAGGAATTTGCTGCTGTCGCAGAAGACGGGCGTCTCGCCGAGTACATCCCTGTCAATCCGGAAGAAAGAACAGGCGCTGTTCTCTGGGGAAAAGTCGGCCGTATCATGAAGGGGACCGGAAGCGCTTTTATAGATATCGGAAGAAATAAAGCCGGTTTTATGCCCATTTCCGAAAACAGCAAATCCTTCACAGGCGAACCTATACGTTCGGGAGAATACATACGGGTACAGATCCGGAAGGAAGAAAACGGCGGAAAAGGAGCATATCTTTCCAGAGACATAACCATTCCGGGTGAATATGTTATTGTCATGCCGGAAAACAGATACACGGGTATCAGTTCCAGAATAAGCGATCCGGACGACAGAGAACTGCTGTCACGCATCGGGAAAACCATAGCGGGGGATAGTTACGGTATCATTATGCGCCATTCCGCTCTTGGAAAAAAAGCAGAGGTACTTCGGGAAGAAGCCGAAAGACTGATAAAACAATGGAACGTTCTGAAAGAAAAAAACAGCGTTCCAGCCACGGGAAAAACGATATACTCCGGAAACAGCATTGAAGATGAACTAAAAAATGATTATGCTGCTGCAGGAATAACATCCATCAGCTACGTCGAACGGCTGCCCGATCATTTGAAAATGCAGCTTGAAGATGCATATCCGCGAAAAATACGCCTTCCGCACGGAGGAAATATTGTTATTGACAGATGCGAAGCCATGACAGTCATTGACGTCAACAGCGGTTCTGATTCGGGAAGAAACAGCGTCAGGGAAACCATACGTGAAATTAACAGGGAAGCATGCAGAGAGATTGTGAGGCAGATACGACTGAGAAATATCAGCGGAATCATTATTATTGATTTAATAGACTGTGAAAAAGAGGATGACAGACTGAGTCTTCCGGACATTCTCAGGGAAGAATTCCGCGCAGACAGAATCAAAACGGTTGTACACGGTATTACGGATCTCGGCCTGATTGAGATGACAAGAAAACGAAGCAGGCCCGCCTTTGCCGAAATAATGACGGAAAAATGCGATAAATGCGGTGGCTCTGGCGTTATAAGGAGGAAAGTCACAGAATGATCAGAAGAAATGTTGCCGTCAGTACGGATGAGATAGAAAAGCAGTGCCATTTTATGGAAGAAATCCGTGAAATGCCGTCCAGACCGAGGACTTATCATGTGGTAACATACGGATGCCAGATGAATGCACACGATTCGGAAAAAATCGCCGGTATGCTGGAAAAAATGGGCATGCTGGAAGCAGAACACCGTGAAGAGGCTGATTTTGTTATTTTCAATACATGCTGTATCAGGGAAAATGCCGAAAGAAAAGCTCTCGGCAATATCGTCTGGCTCAAAGAGATCAGGAAAAAAAGACCTGAAATGATCATTGCTGTCTGCGGCTGTATGATTCAGGAACCCGGGATGGCGGAAATCCTTCTCCGGCAGTATCGCTTTGTAAATCTTGCTTTTGGTACTTCCAATCTGTATAAACTTCCCGAAATGCTTTTTACAATCCTTAACAGCAACCGTAATGCTGTTTATATCGAAAACGAAGATGTGATCGCTGAAGGCCTTCCCGTCAGAAGACTTCGAAATGATTCGGCATATCTCACAATTATGTACGGATGTGATAATTTCTGCAGCTTCTGTATCGTGCCCTATGTTCGCGGACGTGAAAGAAGCAGGGAAAGAAAAGATATTCTGCGGGAAGCTGAAACTTTGCTGAAAAGCGGTGTAAAAGAAATCATGCTTCTAGGTCAAAATGTCAACAGTTACGGGAAAGGCCTGCCGGATCATACAAACTTTGCAGGCCTGCTGAAAGATCTTGACAAAATGGGTGTTCCGAGAATCCGCTTTATGACCAGCCATCCGAAGGATCTTTCTGACGAACTGATTGAAGCTATGGCTGCCGGGAGCCATATTCTGCCGCAATTCCATTTACCGGTACAAAGCGGTAACAATGAGATCCTGAAAAGAATGAACCGGCATTATACAAGGGAGAAGTATCTTGAGCGTGTTTCCGCGTTGCGTTCTGCCATTCCCGATATCGGGATCAGCACAGATATTATCGTGGGATTTCCGGGAGAAACCGAAGAGCAATTCCTGGAAACCATGGACCTTGTCAATGAGGTTCGATTTGACAGTGCTTTTACATTTATTTATTCTCCGAGGAAAGGAACAGCAGCAGCCCTTATGCCTGAACAGATTCCGGAGGGAGTTTCCTCTGAAAGGATACAAAGGCTGATTACGCTTCAGGAATCGCTGCAGAAAGAAACACTCAGCCGCTATATCGGTCTGGAGGAACAGATCCTGACCGAGGGTATCAGCAAGAGAAGCAGCGATGCTGTTTCGGGAAGAGGAAAGCACGGTGTCAGTATTACCGTAAAAGGCAGCGCGGATGAAATCGGTCAACTGCTTAATGTCAGAATTACAGGAATAAAAAATAACACTCTTACAGCGGAAAGGATGCAAAACCCATGAGGAATGTAATGCAAAAAGCACAGGAACTTGCGCAGGCAGTCGCGGACAGTGAAGTATACAAAAAGATGAAATCATTGGAGGAAAAGGTGCAGAATGATCCCGATGCATCCCGCGCGATGAACCACATGCTTGAGATGAGACAACGAGTAGAAACACTTCTTTCTTCAGCAAATATGGACCGGAATGAGATGAAAAGGGCCGGGACAGAACTTGAACTTGCCGAAAAAGCATTAAATGCAAATGACAGAATTATGGAACTGAAAGCTGCAAGAAAAGAATTTGCCGATATGATGGACAATGTAAACCGGATCCTTCGACTGGTCATAACCGGGGAAATCAGAGAAGACGATATTGGCGGATGCGGCGGGAGCTGCAGCGGATGCAGCGGATGCGGTTTATAATTAACAGGCTGAGAGAGCCCGGCGGATATCGCCGGAAAAACCGAGGTGTATTATGTCATTATCTCCGATGATGCAGCAGTATATGCAAATCCATGAGCAGTACAGCGACTGTCTGCTGCTTTTCAGGCTCGGCGATTTTTACGAATTGTTTTTTGATGACGCAAAAACAGCTTCCCGGGAGCTGGAGCTTACGCTGACCGGAAAGGAATGCGGACTCGAGGAAAGGGCGCCGATGTGCGGTGTCCCGTACCATGCTGTCAATACCTATGTGGAAAAATTGATCGAAAAAGGGTACAGAGTCGCCATCTGTGAGCAGCTGGAGGATCCCGCACTAGCCAAAGGCCTCGTAAAACGGGACGTTGTCCGGGTTATCACAGCCGGGACGGTAACAGATTCATCCATGCTGAACGAAAGAGCTAACAACTTCATTGCAGGTGTATATCTGAACGGAAGAGAATTCGGCCTGTCCTACGCGGATGTGTCCACAGGAGAATACTTTACATCCGTAACAGATAAAAATGCATTGAGGACAGAAATATTCCGTCTGAATCCAAACGAAATACTTTGTAACGATCAGGCAACACTTCGTGAGATTCTCGGCAGGGATTCTGCCGGGATAACATCTCTGCCGTCATCATGGTTTCAATATAAAAACGCAAAAGAAGCACTGTGTGATCATTTCCATATCACACAGCTGACCTCTCTTGGCCTTGACAATAAAAAACCGGCGGCAATCGCTGCCGGAGCCTTGATGCACTATCTGAAAGAAACACAGAAGAACCCATTGGAGCATATTACCACTCTTCGCATTACAGAAGACGGTAAAACCATGCTTTTGGATCAGGGAACAAGCCGAAATCTAGAATTGACTGAAAGCCTGAGAAATAAAGGAAAAAAAGGAACTCTGCTGGGATTAATGGATCGGACGGTTACAGCAATGGGCGGAAGACTGCTTCGCTCCTGGATCGAACATCCTCTGCTGCATCCGGATGACATACGGGATCGCCACGACGCAGTAGAAGAACTCTTCGGGCAGCATGTTCTCCGGTCGGGTATCCGGGAGGCGCTGGAAAGCGTTTATGACCTGGAACGAATGCTGAGCAAGGTATCCTATAACAGTCTGAACGCAAGAGACTGCCTGTCTCTGAAAACAAGTCTGAGTAAAATTCCTGAGCTGAAAAACCTCCTTATTCATTCAAAATGTAAGATTCTTCGGGGAATATTTGAGGATCTGGATCCGCTTGACGATCTGACAGAAATGCTGGAGAAGGCGATTCACCCTGACGCGCCTGCAATTATCACTGAGGGTGGAATTATCAGAGACGGATATTCATCTGTTCTTGATGAGTACCGTTCAGCACAAAAAAACGGCAAGCAGTGGATACTGGATCTGGAACAGAAAGAAAGAGAATTAACGGGAATCAAGAATCTGAGAATTCAATATAACCGTGTATTCGGATATTACATTGAAGTGACCAAGAGCTATCTGAATCTGGTGCCTGAGCGATATATCCGGAAACAAACGCTAACGAATGCAGAACGATTTATGACTCCCGAACTGAAGGAAACAGAACAAAAGATAATCGGAGCGCAGGAGCAGAGCATCCGGCTGGAACTTCAAATTTTCTATGAAGTCAGGGACCAGATTGCAGGAAGAATCGACAGGATTCAGAGAACCTGCAATGCTGTAAAAAAGCTGGATGCTTTGCAGAGCCTAAGTCATACAGCTTCAGAAAACCGATATGTCCGGCCGCAGCTCACTGAAGACGGCACGCTTCATATCAAGGACGGAAGGCATCCTGTAGTTGAGCACAGTGTCGGAGACGCTGGATTTATTCCAAATGATACAGACCTTGATACAGAAGAAAACAGAATGATGATCATTACCGGACCCAATATGGCCGGGAAAAGCACATATATGAGGCAGGTTGCCCTGATCTGCCTGATGAATCAGATCGGCTCATTTGTGCCTGCTGAATCAGCTTCTCTTCCTGTATGCGACAGAATTTTTACCAGAGTCGGCGCATCGGACGATCTGGCCAGCGGACAGAGTACATTTATGGTAGAAATGAGTGAGACAGCCTATATTCTTCGCAATGCGACGGAAAGAAGCCTGATCATTCTTGATGAAATCGGCAGGGGAACCAGCACTTTTGACGGCTTGGCCATTGCCTGGGCCGTGGTTGAATATATATGTGACAAAAAAAAGATCGGCGCAAAAACAATGTTTGCAACACATTATCATGAACTCAGCGAATTGGAAGGGCATCTGGAAGGTGTCAAGAATTATTGCATTTCCGTAAAAGAACACGGAGAAGATGTCATTTTTCTCAGAAAGATCATTCGCGGCGGCGCAGATAAGAGTTTCGGCGTTCATGTTGCAAGACTTGCGGGGATCCCAAGGCCTGTTATTGTAAGGGCGCATGAAATCCAGGCGAGGCTTGAGGTCAGTGATATCAATCAGAATAAAATCGGACAGAATATTATCGGGGAGCAACACACTGCCGGAATGTCAGAACAGCTTGATCTTTTTGACTACAGAAAGGCAGAGATCATTGAAGACCTTCAGAAGATAGACGTTATGGCCTTGACCCCGATAGATGCCATGAACCAGCTTTTTCTGCTGAGAGAAAAAGCAAGAAAACTGTAAAAAGCGGAGATGATTTTGTATGGCTTCCATTCGTTTGCTGAGCGAAGACCTGATCGGTAAAATTGCTGCTGGTGAAGTTGTTGAAAGACCAGCTTCCGCCCTGAAAGAGCTGATCGAGAACAGCCTCGATGCCGGTGCATCCGCCGTGTCGGTTGAAATACGGGAAGGCGGAGCAGAATACTTCCGGGTAACGGATAACGGGTGCGGCATTGATCCGAGTGATATCAGAATGGCGTTTGAGAGGCATGCCACCAGCAAAATCTCCTCGGAAAAAGACCTGAACGCTATCGGCACACTCGGATTCAGGGGTGAAGCTTTGGCTAGTATTGCCGCAGTCAGCAAAGTCACGATGACTACAAGGACCGAAAATGAAGAAACCGGTATCAGGGTATTGAACGCCGGAGGACAAATCCAGAGCATTGAAGAAACTGCCTGCCCTGTGGGAACAACGATCACCGTCCGAGATCTCTTTTACAATGTTCCTGTCAGAAAAGGTTTTCTGAAGAAAGCTGTCACGGAAGCAAATGCAGTCAGCGAACTGATACAGCATATGATTCTCAGCAGGCCCGATGTTAGTTTCCGGTATGTTTCAAACGGGAAAACGGTTTATCATTCTGCCGGGGACGGCGATCTTGCTTCTGCTCTTAACTGCATATATGGAGTTCAGGCGCTGAAAAACATGAGAAAAGTCAGCGGCCATTCAAATGGTGCAATAATCGACGGATATGTTGGTATCGGAGAAAACGCAAGGGGAAACCGGGGTGGAGAAAACTTCTTTATCAACGGACGCATCATGAGAAGCAATATTCTTTCACTCGCTCTGGAAGCAGCCTGTAAGGAAAGAGTCATGATCGGGAAATATCCGACGTGTGCCATTCATATTCAGGTGCCGTACGATTTCGTTGACGTAAACGTCCATCCCAATAAACTTGTTGTACGCTTTCAAAATGACAATGCTGTTAAAGACGCTCTGTTTTTTGCTGTCAGGGATGCCCTGCAGGAAAGAGATGCGTTTGAAAAACCGACAGAAATGACTTTGGATGAGCCGCAAAAGAAGGAACCGGTAATAAATGATCAGACAACAGGCAAAATAATTCTTCCGGAAAGAAAAACCATAATTGAAACAGGAAGTATTGTACCGCCGATTGCTTCCGACATCGGCAAGCATGCAGAATATATCCCATCTCCGGTTTTAAAAGAATCAAAACCGGATGAAAATGGTGATTTTGACACTCGTGCCCTGGACCAGCAAAAGTATCAGATTGTTACCCTGCCGCGGCCTGAAAAAAAGGAAATTCAATTATCGGATACGGCCTTACATGCGGAGCAGGTAAACACAATACTGCCCAATCTGCCTAAGCCCATGAAGATTTTTGGAGCGCTTTTTGATACGTATATCCTGATTGAATATCATGACCATCTTCTTATGATTGACCAGCATGCTGTACATGAGCGCCTTCTCTACGAAAAAATGATGAAAATGTACGAAAAACAACACGTCGGACAGGAAATGCTTATACCCGTTATTATCAGTGTTACCAGAAAGGAGAGATCCATTCTGGAAGAGAACAGGAATGTTCTGGAAAGCATTGGTCTGATATTTGAGGACTTCGGAGAAAATGATATAGCAATAAGAAGCACACCGATGGTTCTTGGAAAAAACGAGACAGAAGAATATATCGGAGAGATCCTGGATGAGCTTGAAAACGGGAAGTTTCCGGGATATGAGAAGAAAAGGGCATCGATCCTTCAAATGGCCTGTAAACATGCGGTCAAAGGTGGAGACCCCCTTTCTGAAGGTGACCTGAGACATCTGGTTGAAGAAATGATCGATCAACAGGTTACTCCTACATGTCCTCACGGCAGACCTCTTGTAGTAGCCATTACACACAGGGAAATTGATAAAAAATTCAAACGGATCCAATAAAATGAAGAGAGAAAAAATTTTGTGCCGTGTTCTTACAGGACCTACTGCAAGCGGAAAAACTGAACTTGCCATGCATTTGGCTGAGGAGCTGGACCTGGCTATCATCTGTATGGACAGTATGCAGATCTACAGACGCCTGGATATCGGCACGGCTAAACCATCCCCCGAAGACAGAAAAAAGATTCCACATTATCTTTTTGATATATGTGAACCGTATGAAGCATTTAATGTATCACTGTACAGGGATCTTGCGGAAAAAACCGTGGCAGAGATCACAAAGGAACAGGGTAAAGAAGTGCTGTTTGTCGGCGGTACCGGATTGTACCTAAGCGCCTTGCTTCACCCAATGGATATGGGATCCGCTCCAGCTGACGAACATCTTCGGGAAGAGCTGAGGAAGGTGGCAGACAGCGATGAGGGAAGGAAAAACCTGCATGATCTGCTGCGGAAGGTGGACCCCGTGTCTGCGGAAAGACTTCCGTATAATGACATCAGAAGAATCATCAGGGCGATAGAAGTAACCAGAACCACAGGAATACCGTTTTCAAAACAACCCAAAAGAGAAAAGGAATCTCCTTTTGAATGGTCTGTTGTTTCAACATATATGTGCAGAGAAGAGCTATACAGAAAAATCAATCAGAGGGTGGACCGAATGATTAAAGACGGCCTTTTTGATGAAGTTAAAAGCCTGCTGAACGAAGGAGTGCCCGAAAATGCCCAAAGTATGCAGGGCCTCGGATATAAAGAAATGATCCCTTGTGTAAAAGGAATCTGTTCAATTGAAGATGCGGCTGAATCAATCAGAATCGGTACACGTCATTATGCCAAAAGACAGGAGACATATCTGAAAAAAGAAAAAAACACAGTATATATAAACACCGGAGAAAAAGACGCTTACCGTAAACTCAGAAAACACATGATCGGGGAGGATGTTGTATGAACCAAAGCAGAGCAGAGAGGATGATTGCGGAAGCTGAAGCCTCCCTTTCAGATGCTTTTTCCGAAATTGACAGAATCGAGATCCTTCGGACAAAAGAGGTTCTTGATGCATTCAGAAAGAATGAGGTCTCTTATCGGCATTTTGCCTCAACGACCGGATACGGTTATGAGGACATTGGCAGGGATACGATTGAAAAAATATATGCAGACCTCTTCCATACAGAGGCGGCACTGATGCGTCCGCAGATCGCAAGCGGAACCGCTGCGCTCAGTCTGACTCTTTTTGGCCTGACCAGACCAGGGGAAAGAGTTTTGAGCGCTACAGGGATGCCCTACGATACTTTGCTGGGGATCATAGGAACAGGAAAGGAAACACCGCCGGGTTCTCTGAAGGAATACGGGATCGGTTTTGACTGTGTGGATCTAAAAGACGGTAAAATCGATATTGAAGAAGTGGAAAAGGCCATAACGGAAAAGACCACTTTAATCATTGCTCAGAGAAGCAGAGGATACGCATGGAGACCCAGTTTGATGCCACAGGCGTTTCAACCGCTTGCTGAAATGATTCATCAACGGCATCCCGGTATCAGACTGATGGTAGATAATTGCTACGGCGAGTTTGTCTGTGAAAAAGAACCGACAGACTTCGGTGCAGACATATGTGTCGGCAGTCTGATCAAAAATCCGGGCGGCGGCATTGCTCCTACCGGCGGATATATCGCAGGCGACGAAGAAGCGATAAACCGGATTGCTTACAGACTGACTGCGCCGGGCCTCGGACGGGAACTCGGATCCTATGCCGGGGATTACAGACTGTATTATCAGGGCCTGTTTATGGCTCCGCATACCGTTGCACAGTCTGTGAAAACAGCAATGCTGGCATCCAGGCTATTTGAAAATCTCGGTATGAAAACGACACCGTGCTCAGCGGAAAAAAGAGCCGATATTATTCAGGCGATACGTCTTGAAACACCAGAAAGACTGACTGCCTTTTGTCAGGGAATTCAGATGACCAGCCCTGTGGACAGCATGGTTATACCCGAACCATGGCCCATGCCCGGATATCATGATCCTGTTATCATGGCGGCAGGAACTTTTGTTGCCGGAGCAAGCATAGAGCTTAGTGCAGACGGCCCCATGAGGTCTCCGTATACGGCTTATATGCAGGGGTCTCTGACCTATACACACGGAAGACTGGCGATGCAGGAAGTTTTAAAAAGATTGATTGATTCCGGATCGATATAAATCTGGAGGGATTCCTATGAAGCATACGTTTTTCCGAACCAAAAAGAAAAACGAATATACAGACGGTGAAAGAAAAGGAAGTACACTTCCAGGTCGTCCAGTCATGAGATGCAGTATCTGTACCGGAGAGAAGGTGGCAGGTTTTCTTTCCGAAAAAGACGGACATTTTCAGGAAGTCCGCCTGATCAGGAATTCCGATGATCTGTTGCTGTTTTGCCATGAATACGGAATTACGGAAGAAGATATCCCCAAAATATACTGACATTCTGTAAAGGCAAATGTACAGCTTGACAATCTGAGCGGAAAAAACATATAATTTTGTTCGGACAATTTGATGGGAGGTTAAAGAAATGGATATTCAGGCACTGGAAGCAAAGGCCAAACAGGTCCGCAGAGATATCATCACCATGGTGGCCAAAGCCGGCGCAGGTCATCCTGGCGGATCTCTTTCCTGCACGGATGTACTTGTTGCTCTTTATTTTGATGTGATGAAAATCGATCCTCAAAATGACAAGGATCCTGAAAGAGACCGCTTTGTTCTCAGTAAAGGCCATGCAGCGCCTGCATTATATGGTGTACTCTGTGAACGCGGCTTTTTCGGACGGGAGGAATTCGATCGTTTCCGCCAGCTTCACGGTATCCTTCAGGGGCATCCTGACACAAAGAAGTGCCCGGGCGTCGATGCCTCCACAGGTTCACTCGGACAGGGCATCTCCATTGCTGTCGGTATGGCTTTGGGGGCCAAACATGTAGGCAGCAGCAGCAAAGTATATACAGTGATCGGCGACGGTGAAAGCCAGGAGGGACTTGTCTGGGAGGCGAGCATGGCAGCGGCTCATTATGGCCTTGATAATCTGACTGTTATTCTTGACCATAACGGAATGCAGATTGACGGTACAAATGATCAGGTTATGTCTCTCGGCGATATTCATGCAAAAGCAGAAGCTTTCGGATATGATGTGATCGACGTGGATGACGGAAATGACATGAAACAGGTTCTTGAGGCGCTTCATACTCCGGCATGTCCCGGAAAACCCCGTTACATTATTCTGAACACTCTCAAAGGAAAGGGAGTAAGCTTTATGGAGGGCCAGGTCGGCTGGCACGGTAAAGCACCCAACGCTGAACAGGCTGAACAGGCTCTGAAGGAACTGGAGGACTGAAAAATGGAAAAGAAAGCAGTACGTGTCGCATATGGTGAAGCTCTCTGTCAGCTTGGCGCCGTGAATGAAAAGGTTGTTGTTCTGGATGCGGATCTTGCAGCTGCCACGATGACCAATGGATTTAAAAAAGAGTTTCCGGAAAGATTCTATGACTGCGGTATTGCTGAGGCAAACATGGTAGACATGGCAGCAGGTATGAGCACCATGGGATTGATTCCTTTCTGCTCCACATTTGCTGTTTTTGCAGGTCGCAGCTATGATCAGATCCGAAACGGTGTGTGCTATCCGAAATTCAACGTCAAATTCGGGTTCAGTCATGCAGGAATTACCTTGGGTGAGGACGGAGGAAGTCATCAGGCGATCGAAGATATTGCTCTGATGAGAGTTCTGCCTAATATGACGGTTTTTGTTCCCAGCGATGCCACAGAATGCTATCAGTGTGTTGAGGCTGCAGCAAAAATTGAGGGTCCGGTATATATCAGAACAGCCCGTCTTCCTTCTCCTGTATACGAAAAACGTCCTTTTGAAGTCGGTAAGGGTACTGTTATAAAAGATGGAAAGGACTGCGTGATTTTTACATGCGGTATTCTTCTGGAGCATGTAATTGAGGCTGCCAATCTTCTTGCCGACAGAGGCGTTGATGCGGCTGTTGTATCCTTCCATACGCTGAAACCTTTCGATGAAAATCTTGCCCGCGAATATGCCGCAAGATCCGGGAAAGTATTCACGGTTGAAGAACACTCCATAATCGGAGGCCTGGGAGATGCTGTTGCTTCTGCCATTATCGGCAACGGAGTGAAGGTTTTCCGCAAAATCGGAATCGAGGACGAATTCGGACAGAGCGGTAAACCGGCAGACCTTTTGCTGGAATATGGCCTTACTGCACCGCAAATTGCCGATAAAATCACGGAACGCCTTTAATATTTCGATCCTCCCTGTATGAAAAACAGGGGGGATTTTGTTTACTGCAGGTGAAGAAATGTACTATGCTTTTATCGTAAACCCAATTGCAGGCTCCGGTTACGCAAATAGAGTCATGGACCGGTTAAAGGAGTATCTATGCAGCAAACATCTGAGTTTTAAAGTTTTTCCGACTGAGCATCCATCCCATGCAACCGAACTCGCAAAAATGCTCAGTATGGACGATGAAGCAGAAATTGTCTTTTCCGTAGGCGGTGACGGAACTGCATATGAAACAGCCTGCGGACTTGCCGGAACAGATAAAAAAATGGGGATTATTCCGGCCGGTACCGGCAATGACTTCATTAAAAGCACAGATATCCCCCGGTCGCCGATTGAGGCAATGGAATTCGCTGTTGCTCATCCTGCCAAATCTACTGATATCGGCAGGGTCAATGATAAGTTTTTCTTAAATGTTTGCGGAACAGGTTTCGATGTGACCGTCCTCGATTATACATTAAAACTGAAAAAACGGTTTCGGGGCCTCCTTCCATATTTCCTTGCGCTTCTGAAAGCTATATTTCATTACAGTCCTGTTAATCTTTCCCTTACCGTTGATGGGGAAAAAAAGGATGGAAGCTATCTTATATGCTCTATTGCCAACGGAAGGTTCTTTGGCGGCGGAATTCCAATTTGTCCAAGCGCCGCCATTGATGACGGAAAACTTGATCTCATTCTTATACAAAATGTCCCAAGATGGAAAATACCTTTATATCTTCCGGGACTTATGATGGGAAAAGACCTTTCTTTCAGGATCACAGAACATTTACGATCGGAAAAAATCGAGATGTCAGCAGAACACATGCGTGTTAACATCGACGGAGAAGTTCTGTCAATGAATTCAGTCACTTTCGAAATCAGACCGAAGTCCATTATGCTTATCCGATGAAATTTCAGCTCAAATTCATTTGTTCAGCAGGAAAGAGATATGAAAGAAAGAAATAATTATTTCTGAAAGGAGTGTAGAGCATGGCTGATTTTGGAAAGAACCTGAAAAGCATTTGGCAGAAAGGGATGGAAGCTATAGGAAATACAGCTTCCAATATCGCAAATAATACGAAATTTAAGCTTGACGAAATGAACCTTGTTAACAGAAAAAGAGAAATCCTGAATGATTTCGGAGCATTTGCATATACTCTGTGGCAAAAAGGAGAGCGCTTTCCTGAAGAATTGGAAAAACTGCTCACCGAAGTAAGCAGTATTGAAGAAAAACTGAATGATCTGCGTACAGAGCATTTTGCCGGGGTTGTTTCACAGGAAGAGCCTCTTCATACGGATGAAAAAACGGTGTCAGGATCAGAGACGGATCGCGGTGAAGCAGTTCCAACAGAGACAAAGGAAGAAGTTCTCCATGTGACAGAGAATTCTGAAGAAGCGGAAGAAAGCGTACCCAGTATCCGTGTGGAGAATCCTTCCGGAACGGAAGAAGAAAAAAGTCCTTTGAGCAGTGTTATCAACGATTTGTTTGATAAGCCACCGCAAGTTGACGATATGGCGGAAAAAATGAACACAGCCCTCGATTCACTCGGAGACAGTCTGAAGGAATTCTCGAAAAAGATTGATGAAGGGCTGAATGATATTCAGAAAAATCTTAATGATGAACGCGGGGACTCCAAAAATCAATGAACATTTCCTTCCGTCTTTCCGTGGCGGAAGGATCCTTTTTTAATTGAATAGTTGATAACAGTCTGTTATAATCATATATTATGAGAAAAGGAGGGATGGAATGAAAAAACGGATTTGTTTTATTCTTCTGACAGCTTTGTCTGTTTTTTTTATTTCATGCTGCTCCTTATCCGATGCAGGAATAATTGCTGAACTGAAAGAAACAGAATGGTCCTGGGAATCCGGCGGTGTCATTTCATTTTCAGGAGAAGTCTTAAATCAGGATAACAATATAAAGGGTGTCAGCTTAAAACTGTTTCCGTCCGTATCAACTGACGGAGATCCCGGAAACGCAGTTTTTACTTCCCTGAATGGTAAAACGATTAAAATCAGGAACAGAAAAGACTCTGTTACAGCTGAGATGACAGACGGGGAAAAGATAACAGTCGATGGATCATGGTATCTTCCCGATAATATATCGGGTATCGTTTCTGCTTCCATAAAACTTTCCGTTTATTCCGAGTCCGGCATTGAAATATGTTCTGCTGTTCTTGAAAAAAAACTTTTTGATGACAGCAATTCAGCAGCGATCCCCCAAGCTGTTGCATATTTTTACAGAATACAGCCTTTCCTTGCGGCAGCCGTATTTTTTGTATGGGCTCTTGCGATTATCAGAAACATCATGATAAATAAAAGACCGGAGGATAAGAAGAAATGAAAATTTATAACAGTATGACCAGAAAGAAAGAGGAATTTGTCCCCGTAAAAAAGGGAAAGGTCGGAATATATGCATGCGGTCCGACTGTATACAATTATTTTCATATCGGGAATGCACGGCCTTTTATTACCTTTGATGTTTTGAGAAGACAGCTTGAACGTGAAGGATATCAGGTTACTTTTGTACAGAATTTTACAGATATCGACGATAAAATGATCCGCAAAGCCAACGAAGAGGGAATTACCGTCAAGGAATTGGGAGAAAAATTTATTCGTGAATACTTTGTGGACGCACAGGCTCTCGGAATTCGTCCGGCAACTGTTCATCCAAAGGCAACCGAACACATTGACGACATAATCAGTCTGATCAGCCGTCTGATTGCAAACGGACACGCTTACTCAGTTCCGGGCGGAGATGTGTATTACCGCGTTTCCTCTTTTCCGGGATACGGAAAACTCAGCGGACAAAGTGTGGAAGAACGGGAAATGGGGGCAAGTGAAAGACTGAATGTTGAAACGGAAAAAGAATCCCCTGAAGATTTCGCACTATGGAAAGCATATAAACCGGGGGAGCCATACTGGGACAGTCCGTGGGGAAAAGGGCGTCCCGGATGGCACATTGAGTGCTCTGCCATGAGTATGAAATATCTTGGCGAAACCTTTGATATTCACTGCGGGGGCAAAGACCTCCTTTTTCCACACCACGAGAATGAAATAGCACAAAGCGAGGGCGCTACGGGAAAGCCTTACGTCAGATACTGGATGCACAACGGTTTTATCAATGTAGACAATCAAAAAATGAGCAAGAGCCTGAATAATTTCTTTACGGTCAGGGATATCGCCAAAGAATATGACCTTGAGGCGGTAAGAATGTTTATGCTGTCATCTCATTACAGAAGTCCGATTAATTTCAGCAGAGAACAGATCGAATCCGCAAACGCCAGTCTTAACAGGCTTTATACAGCTCAAAACCACATGGCTTTTATTGCTGAAAAAGGTGAAAACAGGCCTATGAACGAGTCGGAAACAGAGTTTACGGAACGCTTAAAAACTCATGAAAAACGTTTTGATGAATCTATGGATGATGATATGAATACCGCAGATGCTATCGGCGCTGTTTTTGAGCTTGTGAAAGATGCAAATGTCAGCCTTACGGAAAAATCCTCCAGAGAAGCAGCTCAACATGCTCTGGCCAGTCTGAATTCTCTTTGCGGTGTGCTTGGACTTCTTTCCAAAAAAGAAGATGATTTGCCGGAAGAAATCAAATCCCTGCTGGAAAGAAGAGCTGAAGCGAGAAAAAATAAAGACTGGAAGACAAGCGACGAGCTCCGCGACGCGATTCAGAATGCCGGATTTATTCTGGAAGATACCAAAGGCGGGCAGAAAGTCCGAAAGAATGTCTGAACAATATAGAAAAATCTGCGGTATTATATGTATCATAATTTGCCTGGCTCTTATTTTGTCCGGAATCTTCTATGAGAACAGCAGAAGAAACGGTGAATACCGTTCCTCCTACAGAATCAATGCTGGCGAGTTATACAGACCGGCCATTCCGAATGGAACCGTTAACGTTAATTTTTGTTCTGCTGAAGAAATGACCGCTTTGCCTGGAATCGGTGAAACTATATCATCGGAAATCATCAATGAAAGAGAAAAGAACGGAGTTTACTATTATCCTGAAGATTTGCTCTGTATCAGAGGGATCGGAAGCCAGAAACTGAACGGAATACGTAAACTTCTTGATTTATCCCACTGATCGACAGGAATAAGGAGATATAAAATGGCGTATCAGGCATTGTACAGACAATGGCGCCCAAAGGACTTCTCCCATATGGTTGGCCAGGAGGTTATTATTGATACTCTCCGCAATCAGATCACTGCGGAAAGGATTGCACATGCCTATCTATTCTGCGGAAGCCGCGGAACAGGTAAAACATCTACAGCAAAGATCCTTGCCAAGGCTATCAACTGTGAGCATCCGAATCAGGGCGATCCCTGCGGCCAATGTGAACACTGCCTGAGAATGGATGAGGAGGAAAGCCTTGACATCATTGAAATCGATGCAGCCAGCAATAACGGTGTAGATGAAATGCGGGATCTGCGAGAGACCGTTAAGTATCCGCCTCAATTTGGAAAATATAAAGTTTATATTATTGACGAAGTTCATATGCTTTCTATCTCCGCTTTCAATGCACTCTTAAAGACGCTTGAGGAACCGCCGGTGCATGTTGTATTTATCCTTGCAACAACAGAGCCGCAAAAACTTCCTGCAACGATTCTGAGCAGGTGCCAGCGGTTCGATTTTGGCCGGATCCCTGCATCAAAAATACAAAAAAGACTTTCTGAGGCCGTACAAGGATCCGATGCCGAGGCTGATACGGGCGCTCTTATGGCTATTGCTAGGGCTGCTGAAGGCGGAATGCGTGACGCATTGAGTATTCTGGATATGTGCCTCGGTTACAGCAACCATATTACGGAGAGCCTTGTCAGAAGCGTGCTCGGTACAAGTGATCGCTCTTTTCTTTTCCGTTTCAGTACAGCAATTGCCGACAGCAATGCTCATACTGTTATTGAACTGATAGATGAGCTTATGCGTAACGGAAAAGATCCACTGGTATTTACAAAGGATGCAGGGGAGCATTTCCGAAACCTTTTACTGACAAAATGCTGTGGTCAGGGGACAAAAGATATTCTGGAGATGACGGAGGAGGATCTTCTCGATTACACCCGTGAAGGAGAAAGGTTTACAATTTCCAGGCTGATGACGGTACTTAATTGTTTTATGCAGCTTGAAGCCGAGCTTAGATACGCTGCATCATCCAGAATTGCACTTGAAAATGCGGGATTAAAATGCTGCCTCAGAACAGAAGAAAACGATCAGTTTGCTCTGGAAGAACGGATTACCGTACTGGAAAAGCAGCTTGCTGAACTGAAGGAGAAAATGACAACGGTTAAATCTGCAAACAGGATGATTATGAATGAAGATAAAGCTGCGGTAAAAGTTTCTTCCGAAAAAAAAGAAAAACCGTCATCTGCGGAGCCACTCACCGGCTCTTCAAAAGACGTGAATTCTGACTTTGTAACTGTTTTCAGAAAAGCAGAGGAGATTGTCACTAAAACCGAGCCGGCCATGATCGGTATGTTCAGACTTGGGAAATGCATTGGAAGAAAAGGCAACGTATTTTACTGGCGCTCAAATCCCGGATCCGAAATTATCGGAAAATCCATTGAGGCAAGAAAAGAGAAAATAATAGATGCTCTGAATAAAATCACCGGTGAAAGCTGCGATCTTGCAGTGAAAGACGGCAGTGAAATATCGGGACGGCATAATGATGATCAGGCTGAAGAAGGATTTATCAACAGCCTGTATGAGACATTCGGGAAGGAACCTGTAGACATCAAGGAATAAAATGAAAAAAGAAGCGGCTAATGCCGCTTCTTTTTATCTCGTTTCTGATCAGTTCAGCGCTTCCGCATCATTTTCAATGGAAACTTCTTCTACGCTGCGAATACCCCAACGAGCAATAACCATATTGGTATTATCTCTTCCGACAGAAAGGGTAACAGTATCGTCTTTAATGCCAACGATCGTTCCGTAAATGCCGCCAATCGTACATACACGGTCGCCGGCCTTCAGATTATTCAGCATTTCCTTTACCTGCTTGTCCTTTTTTCTCTGAGGCCGGATCATCAGGAACCAGAAGAGAACAAACATAAGAATAAGGGGGAGGAATGTGGTAAGCAGTGCGGCAACAGGATTGACCTCCTGTTCGCCGACAGCAGCTGCATCTGTAACAGCAGCGGCAGTTTCCCCGTCAGCCAGAGCAATAGATAATCCGAACAGTTTTTCCAGCATACGTAATAAAGCTCCTTTCAAACTCAGCTTTTTTTATTATATCAAAAGTTATTTCGTGTTACAAGATACTAATTTGTTATCAGAACATACTGCGGCAGAGGGGAGATTTCTCGTGGCAACGATATTGGAGCCTGTTCCGCAAACGTCATACACAATAATATCACCGATTGAAACAGGTGTTTTTACCGAAACAGAATGAAGGACATCCATTATCTCAGATATTTTGTCACGGGGAACCGGCTCGGAAGTCTTAATGGAAAGAGGGACAGAACTGCCTTCCACAAGCATTACGGCAGTGACCGTCCGAACCGGAGAAATACATTCCTGCCTGGCATATCTTTCACCGCGAATGCAGCTGTTCCCGCTGACCGAAATAACGGAACCGCTTTCAGAGAATCCGACAGTGATCCGACAACCGATCGGACAATTGATACAAACGATCTCTTTATTCATTTTTATTCATCTTCCTTTTTGATTGATACCGTTATAGCATTCCCGGAAATCTTTTTAAACAGGTCCTGAGCCAATGTCACAGAGGCCATTTCACCCGGAGTAAGAATTTTGACTTTTTTTCTGAATATTTCCTTCTCTGCGCAAGTGAAAGAGATAATGGCATTTCTATATACTTTCCCGGGCCTGAACATAAAGCTGACCGGGGCGTCAGGATTTACGCCAACAAACTGGGGTACTGTTCCCCTGACGCCGTCTCCGTCAATGATCCTTATCATTTCGGATGCCTTTTTCCGACCAAGGATATATTGTGCAGCAGAATGTCCGGCTTTAAAGCTTTCTTCTGAAACATGATCAACAAGATCGTGAACATGCAGAACGTTTCCGCATGCGAAAACTCCGGGAACGGATGTTTCACAGGTATCGTCAACATAAGCCCCGGAAGTGACGGGAGATATCTGCACGCCTGCCTTTATACTCAGTTCGTTTTCAGGTATCAGGCCGCATGAAAGAAGGAGAGTATCGCATTCAAAAAGCATGTCGGTACCCGGAACAGGATGACGGTTTTCATCTACCTTCGATATTTTTACACCCGTCAATCTGTCCCGACCCATAATTTCTGTTACGGTATGATTGAGAAACAGAGGAATATGATAATCATCAAGACATTGAACGATGTTTCTTGCCAGTCCTGAGGAATAGGGCATGATTTCAACGCACGCCAAAACTTTCGCTCCCTGAAGAGTCATTCTTCGGGCCATGATAAGACCGATGTCTCCTGAACCCAGAATGACGACATTCCTGCCCGGCATATATCCTTTCAGATTAACGAAATTCTGTGCTGTTCCCGCAGTATAGATACCGGCACACCGCGTTCCGGGGGTACAAAGTGCTCCACGCGGCCTTTCCCGGCATCCCATAGCAAGGATCACAGCTTTTGCCTGGTATTTCCGATATCCATCAGATTCTGAAACACTGGTAACGGAAAGATCGGAAGACAGGGAAAGAACAGTTGTGCCGCAATATATTTTTATACCGGCAGATATGCATTTCTCTATATCTCTTTGAGCATATTCCGGTCCAGTCAGCTCTTCTTTGTAACGATGAAGTCCAAAGCCGTTATGAATGCACTGGCGGAGAATTCCGCCGGGCTCTTTTTCGCGTTCCAGGATCACAATATTTTCAATACCGTCTTCATGAGCAGCCAAAGCAGCAGCTAAACCGGCCGGCCCGGCTCCGATAATGAGCAGGTCAGCAGAGCAGGTCATTTTGTATTTCGCCTCCCGGATTTACGGATATCATCAATCAATCCCGTAAGAAGATTACTGCTGCCGCCGTTTTTGGTGACTTCGGCCAACGGGATACCTGTTTCTTCTGATATGATTTCTGCTACACGCGGAAGGCAAAAGCCTCCCTGACATCGGCCCATCCCGGCCCGTGTACGTCTTTTGACGGCATCCACTGTTTTTGCGGGGATCGGTCTGTGAATCGCCTCAATTATTTCTGCTTCTGTAACTGTTTCACATCTGCAAATAATATTACCATATTTAGGATTGTCAGAAACTGCAGCTTCCTTTTCAGAATCGGTCATTTCAGAGAAAGGTTTCAGACGTGGAGGAAGACTGCGGAACTGATTTTTCCTTTGCAGCCCGAGCATAAGAGCGGCCTCGGCAGACAGATATTCTGCGACAGCAGGCGCAGAAGACAGGCCCGGGCTCTCAATTCCTGCAGCTTCGAGAGCCATTGCACATCCGGAAACTTTGCCAATCAAAAAATCATTCCCTGCTTCGTGCGCACGGATCCCGCTGAAATTTGTTATATTGTCCCGGACGGAGAGACCGGGCCAAGATAACCGGGCTTTGTTCAAAACAAAGGAAAGTCCTGATTGTGTAGTTGAAGTATCATCAGGATCTGCAATGTCCTCGGCACTAGGTCCGATCAAAGTATTTCCGTGCACGGTAGGTGAAATCAGCACACCTTTACCCATTGCAGAGGGACACTGAAAAATCGTATGGGAAAAAGGAGGGTTTTCATTACGGTCCAGAAGATAGTATTCGCCTTTTCGGTGTATTATTTTCAGTTTCAGGTCGGATATCTGATTATGAAGATCTCCTGATGACGCTCCAGCACAGTTTATCAGAAGACGACAGCAAAAATCCTGTCGGTTTGTATTAATAATAAAAAATTCGTCCTGTTTATTGATTTTTCTAACGCTGCAGTCAAAATAAAAGCTTACACCATTGAGAGCTGCCTCATCAGAAAGAGCAAAAGCCAGTTCATAAGGGCTTACTATACCGCTTGAGGGAACATAAAGGGCACCGATGAGTTCTGAATTCAGCCGGGGTTCCAGTTTCAATGTTTCTCCGGCATCCAGGAGCTTCAGACCGGGAACACCGTTTTCAAGGCCTCTGCAATAAAGATCCCGGAGCATTTGTGAATCTGCATCGCCAAAACCGATCACCAGGGCACCGCAACGGCGGTAAGGAACATTCAGCCGTCGGCATAGTTCTGGAAAAGCAGCAGCGCCTGCTACATTAAATTTTGCTTTATTTGTTCCCGGTACGGCGTCATAACCGGCATGTACAATGCCGCTGTTGGCTTTTGTTGCTCCGCTGGCAACATCGGGACCCTTTTCAAGAACAGTGACGGAAACCTCGTACCGGCTTAGTTCATCCGCAAGAGCACAACCGATAATACCTGCGCCAACTATGATAATATCCGATATCGATTTCATTTTTATACCTCCGAAGAATTACAAATATCATATCATATAATCTCATTTATGTGAATATTTCCATAAGGGGAAGATTGGGTTTCAATGATTACAGAATCCCGTTACTGTTGCGAATCAAAAACAGGAATGGTATAATTATACAGCATATATGGGGGTGAAGTAATGATTTCAACAATCTGCCTGAATCCCAGTTTTGACAAAACAGTCGAAATGGATCAACTTCAGATCGGTGTCGTAAACCGAATCAGGACCGTGCGCCTTGATCCGGGCGGAAAAGGGATCAATGTCGGCATTGTCGCAAAAAGGCTCGGCCTTGATGTGCAGTGTCTGGGCATTATGGGTGAAAACGGTTCCGAACAGCTATCATCGATGCTTGACCGCGAAGGCCTGAAACATCATTTTATGACCGTTCCAGGCAATGTCAGGACAAATATGAAAATTTGCCTCAACGGGAAGCCGGGTGTTACAGAATTAAATGAGCCCGGTGCTGCGGTTACCAATGACGATATTAACCGCTTTTTTGATCTGGCAAAGGAAAAAACGTCTGACAGTGATATTGTTGTCATTACTGGAAGCCTTCCGCCGGGAAGCCCTACCGGGATATACAGGGACCTGATGAAAGCGCTTGAAGGGAAAAAGTGCATTCTTGATACTGAAGGACCTGAACTTGAGCTTGGCGCGAAGGGAGCGCATCCTTTTCTAATCAAACCGAACCTGCATGAAATGGAGGTTACACTCGGACTGGAACTAAGGACAATGAGATCCATTCGTGACGCGGCATTGCTTTTCATAAGGCTGGGTGTCAGCCATGCTGTTGTTTCGATGGGAGCTATGGGTGCCATGTATATTTGTCATGATAAAACTCTTTTTGCCCCGGCGCTCAGGGTTGAGCCACGGTCTACCGTGGGCGCGGGAGATGCTATGATAGGCGGAATGCTTCTCGGATATGAAATCGAAGGAGATATGGCCAAGGCCTTTCGATATGGTGTTGCAGCAGGCGCCGCCAGCGTCATGACCGAAGGAACCCAGTTGATCGTAAAAGAGGATTTTGATAAACTCCTTGAGCAGGTCAGAATTCAGGAAGTGTGATAGAACTTGCTTCATCTATTTCATAAATCTGTTTTAAGCGACGGAGAGATCGATCTGACCCCTGTCCGTTATCAGAGTGTTGACAGAGAACTTGGATTTGGCAGAGAGAGGATATGGGTCATTTCCCTTCACGGATCACGTGAGGAAATCGGACAAATCAGTTACCGTGACGGGGAAAGTAAATATGTTTATTACTTTGGACATATAGGATATCATATAGATCCGCCGTGGAGAGGAAGGCATTTTGCTTTTAAGGCTTGCCGCCTGATCCGCAGTATTATCCTTATAAGCGGGAAAACTAATATCGTCATTACCTGTGATCCTGACAATTATCCGAGCAAAAAAACCTGTGAGAAGCTGGGATGCAGATATGAGAGTGCTGTGGAAGTTCCTGAATCCATTCGAAAACGTTATGAGATCAGCAGCAGAAAGCTGCGATATATTTGGCAGATTTCACGCTGAACGGAGACTGAATCATGTTTATTGAAATCAAAAGTTGCAGAATTCATTATGAAATCTGCGGCAGTTCCGGACCGAATGTTCTGCTGCTGCATGGTTGGGGATGCAATATCGGTCTTATGCAGCCTTTGGCTCAAAAACTGAAGGATTCATTCCACCTTCTGATGATCGATCTTCCCGGACACGGGGAAAGCGATGAACCGCCTGAACCATGGGGGGTTCCGGAATATGCTGAATGTATAAAGAATCTGATAGATTCCGTTCATTTTATACCCTGTTATGTTATAGCACACAGTTTCGGATGCAGGATTGCCGCCCTTATCGCATCGGAACCCGATAATCCGTTTCAGAAAATGATCCTGACCGGAGCGGCTGGGATCCGGAAACAGGCTACTGAAAAGGATAAAAAGAGGAGCCGAAGCTATCAGAAAAAGAAAAAATGGATCGGATATCTGAAAAAAACCCGCATTCTTGGTGCTTTGCCGGAAAAACTTGAGAAGAAGCTCAGAGAAAAATACGGAAGTAAAGATTATAACGCTTTGAACGAAGAAATGCGAAAAACATTCGTAAAAATCATTCAACAGGATCTGAGCGGATATTATCCTCAAATTAAAAACAGTACACTCCTGATCTGGGGAGAAATGGACACAGAAACTCCAATCTGGATGGGTGAAAGAATGAAGGAATTAATTCCGGACTCCGGTCTTGTCAGATTTGAAGGCTGCTCCCATTTTGCATATCTTGAACAGCCTGAACGCTTTGTACTGATTGCCAAACATTTCTTTTCGGAGGCATAACAGATGAATTTCAGTTTCATCCTGCTATTTATATGCATATCATTGGCCGCTGTGGCAGCAGGCAGAATCCTTATTCACTGGTTTCAGTTGGAAAGCTATCAGTTTCCGGGATATTTCAAAACAGTCCGCAGAAACACTATAAAAGCTTTGACCCCAGGCATCATTCTTTCTGTTTTTTTCACAGCTATATACTATTTGCTGAAATCGATTTTCGGAGAAAACAATCAGACTCCGGCAAATATAGTGCTTTCTTTTTCCATTCTTGCAGCCGCGCTTGCTGTACTGAAAAATTTAAAAGAGAAAAAAGCTAAAAAGCCGCTTGCATTTACTCCACGAATCAAACGGCTGCATATCGTTTCCGTGATCATTCTATTTTTCATAGTCTGGGGGTTATTCCAGATATTCAGCCGGGATACCCTTCTGTCAGGTATTCTCCTTTTCTTTTTTCTACCGCTATGGCTGGCTTTATGCGGATTCATCGCATGGCCGCTGGAAAAAATGATCAGCGAGCTTTATTTCCGGGATGCACAAAAGATTTTAAAAAACAGCCCGAATCTGATCAAAATCGGAATCACCGGCAGCTGGGGGAAAACAAGCGTAAAGTTTATTCTGGGTTCACTTCTCAATGAAAAGTATAATACATTAATTACTCCCGCAAGCTATAATACACCTATGGGCGTCACCAAAGTCATACGGACCATGCTGACTCCGGGCCACAAGATTTTTGTTGCCGAAATGGGGGCGAGACATGTTGGTGACATTCGCGAGATGTGCCGTCTGGTGAATCCTGAAATCGGAATCCTCACATCGGTAGGCCCGCAGCACCTGGATACTTTCAAATCGCTTGATCGCATTATTAAAACAAAATATGAACTGATAGAAGCACTTCCGAAAAATGGGGCTGCATTCTTTTCTGACGATCACGGTACAGTGAGAGAACTATGGGAAAAAACCGATATAGAAAAATATCTTACCGGTACTGATCCTTTATCGGATGACGTTTGGGCAGAGAATCTTACAGTTTCTCCGGAAGGGAGCCGTTTTATCCTTTGTACAAAGAAGACCAAAGTATCCTGCAGAACCGATTTACTCGGAGAATTGAATATTAAAAACATTCTCTTATGTGCAGCTGTGTGTTTAAAACTCGGCCTGAATGAAAAAGAAATTGCAAGGGGTATTGAGAAACTGGAATGTGTAGAGCACAGGCTGCAGCTGATCCGGAAGCCGGGAGGCATCACTATTCTGGATGATGCTTTCAACAGTAATATTGTCGGTGCAGAACAGGCGTTCCATGTTTTAAAGGATTTTCCCGGAAAGAGAATTATTATCACTCCGGGCATGGTTGAACTGGGGAACCGTGAGGAAGAACTAAACCGCGAATTCGGTGAGAAAATGGCCTGCTCCTGCGATTTTGCTATTCTTGTTGGGAAAAAAAGGAGCAACGCGATCCAGTCCGGACTGGAAAACGGCGGGTTTGCGAAAGAGAAAATCCTTATCGTAAACAGCCTGGATGAGGCTGCAGGAAAGCTGAGAGAGATTGTTAGTCCCGGGGATACTGTTCTTTTTGAAAACGATCTTCCGGATAACTATACTGAGGGATAAGGAGGACAGGATTATGGAGAAAAAAATTCAGCTTGGAGTTATTTTCGGAAGCAGAAGCTGCGAAAGAGAGGTTGCCATAATCAGCGCTGTTCAGCTGATGAGGCATGTGAACCGTGATAAATACGATGTGATACCTGTTTACATCGATACAGACGGCAGCTGGTATACCGGTGAGCCGTTAAAAGAGATTGCCAATTATCAGCCTTTTCGAAACAGCCTGCCCGGCATTCAAAAGGTTTTTCTCGATATGACTGCCAGATCCGGAGCACTGCTTACGCTCAGCAGGACCGGTACAATTCTGCACAGGACTGAAATTACGGTTGCAGCGCGAATAGATGTGTTTGTTGTTGTGATGCACGGAATGAACGGTGAAGACGGAAGCCTTCAGGGCATGCTTGAACTGGCCAATGTACCCTATACATCCACATCGATCGCAGGCAGTGCGGTCGGTATGGACAAAGTTATAATGAAACAGTTTTTTCTCGGAGCAAAACTGCCCGTGCTGCCGGGGAAATGGTTTACACGCAGAGAGTTTGAAACAGACCCGGAGAAAGTATGCCAGGAAATCGAGAGCAGTCTGGGATTCCCTGTTTTTGTAAAGCCGGCAAATCTCGGTTCCAGTATAGGTGTTAGCCGGGCAGATAATACTGCCTCGCTGAAAGAAGGACTGCTTCTTGCTTTTGAGTATGACCGGAAAGTCCTTGTTGAAAAAGGACTGAATAAGCCTATTGAACTGAACTGCAGTGTCCTCGGGTATGATACGGAAAGCCTGGCGTCCCCGATTGAAATGCCTCTGAGCAGTGAGGATTTTCTGGACTTCAGCGAAAAATATCTTTCAGGCGGTGGGAGCAAGGGCATGGCAAGTCTGCACAGGGTATTGCCGGCGCCTATTGAAGACGATCTGAAAGAGCGTATACAGGACATGAGCAAAAAAATTTTTCATCTGATGGATTGTAAGGGATGCGTTCGTATAGATTATATGTTTGACAGGGAATCGGAACAGCTGTTTATCACAGAAATTAATACCATTCCGGGCTCACTTGCATTTTATCTCTGGGAAAACGACGGAATAAGCTACAGCGAACTGATTGACAGGATGGTCGGTTATGCGATTCGTGCTCATGAGGACAAAAACATATCCAATTATGCCTTTACAAGCAATATCCTGAAAAACCTTACGCCGGGATCAAAAGGCTCAAAAGGTGCAAAAGGCGGTATAAAGCTGTAAGAAAAACGGGGGGATATGCAAGAATGCTGATTGAAAAGATCCGTACTCCGGATGACCTGAAGGATCTTTCTGAATCACAAATGAATATGCTTTGTTCCGAAATCCGAGAAACACTGATCAATACAGTTGCAAAAAACGGAGGTCATCTGGCATCCAATCTTGGCATTGTCGAACTGACAATTGCTCTTCATCGCACTTTTGATTTTTCCAAAGATAAAATCATTTTTGATGTCGGTCATCAAAGCTATGTTCATAAAATAATAACCGGACGATTCGACAGATTCTCTACTTTACGGGAATATGGCGGATTAAGCGGATTTCCCAAAAGAGACGAGAGTATTTATGACTGTTTTGAAACAGGACATGCAAGTACATCGATTTCTGCTGCGCTTGGAATGGCAAGAGCAAGAGATTATCTTCACCAGGATCATCATGTGATAGCTGTTGTCGGGGACGGAGCCCTGACAGGCGGAATGTGTTATGAAGCACTGAATGATGCGGGCAATTCCAAAACACGGATGATTGTTATTCTGAATGACAATGAAATGAGCATAGCCAAAAACACGGGGGCTTTATCCGTTTACCTTACCAACCTTCGTTTCAGCGGACAATGGCAAAATGCGAAAAGCACCGTCCGACATCTGAACAGAGTTCCTTTTTTGGGGAAACCTGTTTATAAAATTCTTCATGCCGGGAAAACACTATTAAAAACCGCACTTGTTAAAAATGTTGATATAGGCTTTTTTGAAGCCCTTGGTTTTGAATATTTCGGCCCGATAGACGGTCATGATCTGACAGAGCTGGAAAAGATATTTAAAATGGCAAAAAGCTTCAACGGACCGTGCGTCATTCATGTCAAAACTCGAAAAGGTTACGGATATGAACTGGCGGAAAAAAGGCCGGAGGCTTTTCACGGCACGCCTCCATTCCTTGTTGAAACCGGAGACAGAATTGATCCTCCGAACGTTCCGTCATGTGGTCATGTAATGGCTAATACACTCGCAGAGCTTGCTGATAATGATGACAGAATTGTTGCGATCACGGCGGCTATGAAGCTCGGCACCGGGCTGGATCATTTTGCCGCAAGACATCCGGATAAACTTCTTGATGTAGGTATTGCCGAGGAGCATGCTGCAACTATGGCTGCAGGACTTGCAGCAGGTGGAATGAGACCGTATCTCGCCGTATATTCTACTTTTTTTCAAAGATGCTACGATCAGATGATTCACGACGTCTGTATGCAGAATCTGCCTGTCGTCTTTCTCCTTGACAGGAGTGGAATAGGCGGCGAGGATGGTAAAACTCATCACGGGCTATTTGATTTTGCAGAATTGCTTCCGGTTCCGAATATGACGGTATTATCTCCCTGTGACAGTGAAGAACTCAGGCAGATGATTTCCTGGACACTGACTCAGAACGGTCCTTGCGCTATCCGTTATTCAAGAGAGGGAAGCGCCATTGATGAACATCATCAGACTTCTTTTTCGCCGGGAAAATGGACTACTCTTGTCCGGGGTAAAGACTGTGCTATTCTTGCTGTAGGGAGTATGGTAAGAAGAGCATTGAAGGTTGCCGAAATTCTTCATGAAAAAAATATTTTCGTCAGTGTTATCAACTGTTCATCCGTTAAACCGATTGACCGCAGTGTGCTGGAAACACTTCAAAACGTTCCTTATTATACAATGGAAGAGCACATGCTTACCGGGGGCTTTGGTGCGTATATACAAGTAAAATGCAGCGAATGGCATTTGAAAGGACCGGAAAAAGTATTTGCCGTACAGGATCAGTTTATTCCGCACGGATCGCATGAACAGTTAATCTGTGCAGCCGGACTGGATGAACATACTATCTCAGAGACTCTGCTGAGTTATGGAGGATGCTGATTTGAACGACAGGGAACGAATAGATATAGAACTGGTACGAAGAGGATTATTTTCATCAAGAGAAAAAGCGCAGGCTGCCATTATGGCCGGCCAGATTTATATCGGTGAAAAAAAGATTCAGAAAGCTTCAGAAGCCGTAAGCTCTGATGATGATATTCATGTCAGGGCTCTTTCACCTGCGTATGTCAGCAGAGGAGCATTGAAGCTGGAAAAAGCCATACAGGTATTTCACGCGGATTTTTCAGACCGTGTTATTATCGATATCGGTGCAAGTACCGGCGGCTTTACCGACGTTTGTCTGCAAAACGGAGCAAGGAGAGTCTATTCAGTCGATGTCGGGTACGGACAACTGGACTGGAAACTACGTAACGATCCAAGAGTCAGCGTAATGGAAAGAACAAATGCCCGTTATCTGACACGGGATATGTTTTCGGATATTCCGAGCATTGCAGTCATGGACGTCAGTTTCATATCAATAAAACTAATTCTTCCAGCAGCCGTTTCTGTTATCGGAGATAAGGGAGAAATTTATTCTCTGATCAAGCCGCAATTTGAAGCCGGCAGATCAAAAGTCGGAAAAAAAGGAGTAGTGCGCGATCCGGATGTACACTGTGAAGTCCTTGAAGATATTATCCGGTTCACTGAAACAATCGGCTGGAGAATGGACGGATTGAGCTTTTCTCCTATTACTGGCCCGGAAGGAAACATTGAGTTTTTATCACATATTGTAAAACGAACAGATGAAACCTCGGTGATTTCTAAAGAAACCGTTCGGGAAATAGTTGAAAATGCACATGCTTCTCTGAAAACGTGTTGAATATTTATACAATTAATGATATAGTCATTCCGAAAGGGAAGGAAGTCTGATATGAGCTTAAAAGGTGTTGCTTTTATAGTACATCCCGATCGGGCGGAAGCCGGAAAATGCGCAGAAAAAGCTGAAAAAATATTCGGAGAATATTCGGTCCCGGTATATTATCCGCAAAACAATGAAAAATGTCAGGAATACGACTGTATCCTTACATTCGGAGGGGACGGTACGCTCCTGATCGGAGCTGATTATGCTCTGCGGGGGGATATACCGATTCTTGGAATCAATCTTGGAACGACAGGCTTTCTGACGGAAGGTGAACCGGATGAGCTCCGGGGAATCATACACGCACTGATGGAAAACAGATGGTCCGTTGAAGAACGGTCCCTGCTGAAGGTTTCAGCCGACAATCATGTATTTCTTGCCATGAATGATGCTGTTGTTACAAGAGGCGGATTTGCCAGACTGATTCGGGTAAAAACATATGTTAATAATGAATTGCTCGGTACATTTACAGCAGACGGAATGATCGCTGCAACGCCCACCGGATCGACAGGATACTCTTTATCAGCAGGCGGACCGATCGTTTCGCCAGGTGTGGGGTGCATAATTATTACTCCTGTATGCGCTCACAGTTTTCAAAAGTGTCCCTGCGTTGTTCCAAACAGTTCCGTGATACGTTTTCATCTTGACGACCTCAGGCAGCAAAGTGCTGAATTACAAATTGACGGCAGAAGTAAAATAATGCTTAATGCCGGGAGTGAAATCAGCGTAACAGGTTCTGAAAAAAGAATTCGGCTGGTAAGAATCAAACCATATCGTTTTTTTTCACTGATCACCAAAAAACTGAATGAATGGAGCAGGACATAAAAAGGAGACCGCAAACTATGAAAACAAAACGGCAGGAAGCTATTATCGATATCATTAAAAACCGAAATATTAACACCCAGCAGGAACTGGCGGAAGCGCTTCGCAATCTAGGCTATCAGGTGACACAGGCAACAGTATCCAGAGATATTAAAGAACTCCACCTGATCAAAGCCGCTGCGCCATCCGGATCATATAAATATGCGCTGCCTGATATCAGGGAGAACGGCCTGAACGACAGACTGATCCGTATTCTGTCCGATTCGCTTGTTCATATAGATTATTCCGGAAACATCATTGTGGTCAAAACACTCAGCGGTTCGGCAAATATTGCTGCTGAAGCGCTTGATTCACTTTCCTGGCCAGAAATTATCGGATCCATTGCGGGAGACAATACCATATTTATTGTCGTCAGAGAAAGTTCTTCTGCTTTCGAAATAGCCGAAAGAATAAAAAAGACGGCCAATCAATAAAATATCAGAGGATTAATTATGATTGTAAGCCTTTCAATCAGGAATATAGCCCTGATCGACCAAATACAGATTTCATTTCATAGAGGAATGCATGTTCTTTCAGGGGAAACCGGCGCAGGAAAAAGCATTGTTGTAGATGCTGTGAATCTTGTTTTGGGAGGAAGAGCGGATAAAAGCCTGATCCGATACGGAGAGAAAACCGCTTCTGTTGAAGCTGTTTTTGATGTACCGGGCAACAGCAGAATCAAAAGTATTTTTGAACGTGAAAGTATTGAATTTGACGGAAGAACTGTATACATCTATCGGGAAATATCTTCTGAAGGAAGAAATCTCTGCAGAATATGCGGAGTCCTTGTTCCGCTGAATTTATTGAAAGAAATTTCACTATCCCTTATGGATATTCACGGTCAACACGAACATCAGTTCCTGGCTGATCCGCAAAAGCACAGAGAGTTTTTAGACAATCTCGGAGATAATGCTTTCCGGCTTGCACAAAAGGATGTTGAGGAACGATACTCTCTTTTTCTCGAATGCCACAGAAAGCTTATAAAACTACGAAAAGAAGAAAAAGAAAAAGAAAACAGACTGTACAGATTGGAAAAAGACCTTGGCGAACTGCGCCGGATAGAACTGATGCCGGGTGAGAGAGAAAGCCTTGAATCTGAGTGTAACAGAATGAGGAACGAGCTGAAGATCAGGAACGAGCTTACTCAGGCTTTATCCTGTTTTACACGGGAAGAAACCAACGGGAGTCTTGAATGTTTCAGACAGGCCCTGGTTTATCTCAGGAACGCTTCTTCCATGGAAACCGAAATGAAAAATTTTCAGGAAAAATTTGAAAATCTTTATTATGAAACGGAAGAAGCCGTCTATGAATTGGAAAGTCTGGCGGGCAGATATTTTGACGATCCTGATGAAATTGAAAAGAAGGAAGAGAAACTTGACCTGATCAGAAGAATGGAAAAGAAGTATAACGCTGATATAGAAACAGTTCTGGCCCAAAGAAAAGAAATGGAAAATGAATATGAACATTTAAACACCTTAAGCGACAGAATCGAAGAAGTATCCCGCGAACATAAAAAGCTGCTTTCTGAGTACAGAAGTTCTGCGAAAACATTAACCGGAATCAGAAAAAGACTTTCCGAAAAGTTTGAAGAAAGAATCAAAGAAGAGCTGAAAAGCCTGGGCATGGGAAATACCGAGTTCAAGGTCGATTTCAAAAAACCTGCTGACGATAAACCTCAAATGCCACGCAGTACAGGAGATGATGATCTTGAATTTATGATATCACCGAATCCCGGTGAACCGCTTAAACCGCTGGCAAAAATCGCATCCGGCGGTGAACTCAGCCGGATAATGCTTGCCATCAAATCAATGGAAGCTGAAAATACCGGAATCGACTGCATGGTTTTTGATGAGATCGATACCGGTATCAGCGGAAGAATGGCACAGGCTGTTTCCGAAAAGATGATCGGTATTGCCCGAAACAGGCAGGTCATCTGCGTAACTCATCTTCCACAGATTGCCGCCGGGGCTGATTTCCAGTACCTCGTTTCCAAAAATGTTAAGGAACAAAAGTCATTTACAAATGTAACTGAACTTACCCGGGAAGAACGAATAAATGACATTGCAAGGATGATCAGCGGAGCCGGAGGAAATAATACCGAAGCTCTGATTTATGCACGCAACATGCTGGAAAGCTGTGAAAAAATAAAAGATTGTTAAAAACTTATTTTGTTGCTCTGTGTTTATTATGATATAATTAATTACAAATCAGATTTCTTTATGAAAACGGAAGGAGAACTCGTTTCCGTGTTTGAAAAGCATCTTTTTCCTGGTGGGATCCATCCTGTTGAAGGAGAAAACGGAAAAACTGTCAACGGTTTACATCCGATTACTATGCTTGACCCGCCTGCCCGGGTCATTATTCCGCTGCAACAGCACATCGGTGCCCCTGCAAAAGCGCTCGTAGCCAAGGGCGAACGGGTTTTGATCGGGCAAAAAATCGGAGAAGCCAGCGGCTTCGTATCCGCACCTGTGCATTCAAGTGTTTCCGGAACTGTATATGATGTACAGGAGGCCATTCTGGCTAACGGTTCGACCGTTCCGGCAGTTATTATCGATAATGATTATAAAGAAGAATGGATAAAGCTTGTTCCATCCGATCATCCTGAAACACTTACTGCGGCAGAACTTCAAAACATCGTTCGCGAGGCGGGTATAGTGGGACTCGGCGGAGCGACTTTTCCGACTGCCGTTAAAATATCTCCTCCGCAAGGGAAAAAAATCGAAAAGATCCTAATCAACGGAGCTGAATGTGAGCCTTATCTTACTGCAGACCACCGCCTGATGCTTGAAAAGGCGTCTGATATCGTTGATGGAATAAGGCTGATGATGCTTGCTCTGGATGTGAATGAGGCAATTATCGGAATAGAGGTGAACAAACGCGATGCCATCGATATCCTGAAAGCAGCTTCAAAAGATATTGACGGTCTTTACGTGAAAGCTCTTCCGGTCCGTTATCCGCAGGGCGGGGAGAAACAACTTGTTTACGCTCTGACAAAAAAACGCGTACCAAACGGAGGACTGCCGCTTGACGTCGGCGTTGTTGTGTGTAACGTTGGCACTGTTTATGCTATTGACAAAGCAATACGCGAAGGAAAACCTTTGATTGAAAGAGTGACAACAGTTGGCGGACTTGTCTGTAATCCGGGCAATTTCTGGGTCAGGATCGGAACAACGGTTGAGCATCTTCTTGCCGCATGCGGCGGACTGCAGTCAAATGTAAAACAATTTATATACGGCGGTCCGATGATGGGCATGAGTATTTCCCGTTTTGATATTCCTGTTACAAAAGGCTGCAGCGGACTTGTTGCTTTAGGTGTCGATGCGATGGAATCAAAAGAAAGCGCTTGCATCCGATGCGGCAGATGCATACAGTCTTGTCCTATGCGCCTGCATCCTACCGTTATTGATGCACACACCAGACAGGACGATTTTGAAGGGGCCGAAAGGGCAGGCGTAATGAATTGCATTGAATGCGGCGTATGTACTTTTGTATGCCCGGCTAAGCGCTGCCTTACACAAAGCTGCAGAACAGCCAAGAATGCCATACAAGGAAAGCGCAGAAGAGAAGCTCAAAAAGAAAAGAAGGAGGCGTAATACAATATGCAAAAGAATCTTTCAGTAACATCGTCTCCGCATATCAGGTCTTCTGCTTCAACAAGACGTATCATGCAAGAGGTATGTATAGCTCTTGCTCCGGCGGGGATCGCAGGTATCGTCCTATTTGGCGGCGGCGCTGCTTCCCTGATTGCCGTATCTGTTATCTCGTGTGTGATCAGTGAATATCTTTTTCAGAGAATCAATCATCAAAAAATAACCACAGGTGATTGGAGCGCTGTTGTAACAGGACTTCTTCTTGCTTACAATTTACCTGCAAATGCACCACTCTGGCTTGCCGCTATAGGCGGGATCATTGCCATAGTCCTTGTAAAACAATGCTTTGGCGGGATCGGCTGCAATTTTATGAATCCTGCTCTTACCGCCAGAGCCATTCTTTTCGTTAGCTGGGCCGGATTAATGAGCAATTATCCAAAAACCGTTTTTATGAGTGATGCTGCTTCTTCTGCAACACCGCTTCTTCAACTGCAGAACGGATCATCCGTTCGTTTTATGGACCTGCTCATCGGCAATTGTGGCGGCGTTCTTGGTGAAACATGCAAAATCGCAATCATTGCCGGCGGTATCTATCTGATCATCCGGCGTATTGCAGACTGGAGAATTCCCCTGGCGTTTATTTTGTCTGTCTTTATATGCTATACCATTCAGAACGGAGTGGAGTTTTCCGTTTATCAGCTTTTCAGCGGGGGATTGATGCTGGGCGCTTTCTTTATGGCAACAGATTATGCGACCAGCCCGATTACCTCTGCAGGCAGAATCATAATGGGTATTGGATGTGGCGTTCTTCTGTTTGTCATAAGAAGCTATGCAAGCTATATTGAAGGCTGCAGCTTTGCAATTCTCTTTATGAACGTTCTGACTCCCATGATTGATCGGTTTACGCGTGGAAAAAGCTTTGGGGAGGCATAACAGAAATGGAAAAGAAAAAAAACTTTTTCCAGGTCTTTATGAATGGACTTCTTTTTGAAAATCCTACATTTGTGCTGATGGTCGGAATGTGTCCGACCCTTGCCGTAACAACCGCAGCATCCAACGCGATCGGTATGGGGCTGTCAACTACCGCCGTTCTTGTATGCTCCAATCTTTTTATTTCCCTTCTCAGGAACGTGATTTCAGAAAAAATCAGGATTCCTGCTTTTATTGTTGTTATTGCAAGCTTTGTTACTATCATAGAGATGGTTCTGAAGGCTTTTTTGCCTGAGCTGAGCGCTACGCTGGGACTCTATATACCGTTAATTGTTGTTAATTGTATTATTTTTGCCAGGGCAGAAGCTTTTGCATTTAAAAACGGCCCTGTTTTGAGCCTCGCAGACGGTCTGGGAATGGGCCTCGGATTCACGCTTGCCATTACTGTACTTGCATCTGTCAGAGAAATATTCGGTTCCGGTACTCTTTTCGGCAATCAGATTATGGGAGAGACGTATCAGGGAATGTCCATCCTTACTGCACCCAGCGGCGGCTTTCTTACCCTTGGAATACTTCTGATCATTGTCAATCTTATACGAAAGAAAATAGATGCAGATATCGCAAAACGCAAGGAGGCTGAAGCATAATGACAGAGTATTTACTTATGCTGGTCGGCTGTCTGCTGGTCAATAACTATGTTATGTGTCAATTTTTAGGTATCTGTCCTTTTCTTGGCGTATCAAAAAAATTTGATACTGCTTTGGGAATGGGAATGGCTGTAACATTTGTGATGACCCTTGCTTCTTTTATGACCTGGATTGTCGAACATCTCCTATTAATTCCGCTGGATCTGGAATACTTAAGGACTATCGCTTTTATTCTTGTGATCGCCGTTCTTGTTCAGCTTGTTGAGATGGCGCTGAAGAAAATGAGCTTCAGCCTGTATCAGGCTCTTGGAGTCTATCTGCCTCTTATTACAACCAATTGCGCTGTTCTTGGCGTTGCGGTTCTGAATTCCAATAACGGTTACGGCCTTTTACAGAGTACATTGAGCGGCTGTTTCAGCGCTCTTGGTTTTACTCTGAGCCTGATCCTTTTCAGTTGTATTCGGGAAAAGCTTTCTTTGAACAATATGCCGAAGTGGATGAACGGCTTTCCAGGCGCGCTGATTGCGGCCGGACTTATGGCTGTATCGTTTATGGGCTTCAACGGATTGATCGGTTAAGGGGGATTCACGGATGGAAATCGTATATGCTGCGCTTGTCCTCGGTGGATTGGGCCTGCTTTTCGGCGTCCTGCTTACAGCTGCTTCAAAAGTTTTTTCCGTGCCATCCAATCCTGTCAAAGATGCTGTACGTGAGGCATTGCCCGGAGCGAACTGCGGAGGGTGCGGATATCCCGGGTGTGACGGATGTGCAGATGCCATCGCTGCCGGGAAAGCTCCGGCAACCGCATGTCCTGTCGGTGGAAGTTCTGCCGCAAAAAAAATCGCAGAAATTCTTGGTATTGATGCAGATGAATCTTCCGCAAAGATGGTGGCTCAGGTCATCTGCCAGGGAGATCTTGAGCATTGCAAAACCAAATTCAATTATTTCGGCATTCAAGACTGTGTAGCCGCGACCCTTGTGAATGATGGCAACAGAAGCTGCAAATACGCATGTCTTGGACTTGGGACATGTGTCCGTGCGTGTCCTTTCGATGCTGTATCCATTGATCCGTATAAAAAAATCGCCGTGGTAAATCATGATAAATGTCAGAGCTGCGGAAAATGTGTTGAAGTTTGCCCAAAGCATGTGATACAGCTCCAGCCTGCCGATCTTCCCGTCAGGATCATGTGCAGGGCTGCTGAACAGGGAATTCTTGTCAGTGATAACTGCCGGGTCGGATGTATCGGATGTGAAAGCTGCAAAAACGCATGTAAATTCGATGCAATTACAATGGATGGTCATCTGCCCAGAATTGATTATTCTAAATGCCGCGGATGCATGATGTGTGCTGAAGCTTGTCCGACAAACGCTATTTGGGCTTCATGGGAAGAACGTAAAATTGCCGAGATCAACAAAAACGAATGTATCGGTTGCGGACTGTGCAAAAGACAATGCCAGTTTGAATCTGTTATCGGAGAGATCAAAAAGCCGCATGAAATATTGAATGCCTGCACTGGATGTGGAAAATGCGCTGAAAAATGTCCGAAGAAGTGCATTACTATGAAAAAACGGGAACATACCAGGGATTCTTTCTCCAAGATCGGTACATCACCGGTTGCTGTTCCGGTTATACCCGATACGCCGATTGAAAAGAAGCCAAAGTATTCACCTGAAGTACAAGCCAGAATAGACGCTGCCTTAAAGAAAAAAGCGGAGAATGAGAGTCAGCCAGATCAATAATACAAAAGACACGGCATCAAGAAAAGCTCTTGCAATATCTTATATAACAAGTTATAATAATAAAGTTGTGTAAGGATAGCAGTGATCATGTATATCACTGTTATATCCATGTTATGTTATTTTAACGGGGAGGATTTGTTTTATGTCAAAGAAGTATCTTTACCTCTTCAGTGAAGGCAACGCCAATATGCGCGAGCTGTTGGGCGGAAAGGGCGCCAATCTGGCTGAAATGACCAATATCGGTTTGCCTGTTCCGCAGGGCTTCACTATTTCCACCGAGGCGTGCACACAGTATTATGAAGACGGCCGTCAGATCAACGATGAAATCCAGACACAGATCATGGAATACATCGCCAAAATGGAAGAAATTAACGGAAAGAAATTCGGAGACCTCAAGAATCCTCTTCTTGTTTCCGTTCGTTCCGGTGCACGTGCCTCCATGCCCGGCATGATGGATACTATCCTGAACCTTGGACTGAATGATGACGTTGTTGCTGCCATGATAGCCGGAAATGACGACCCCAAATTTGCCCGGTTTGTATATGACAGCTATCGCCGCTTTATTCAGATGTATTCCGATGTCGTTATGGAAGTCGGCAAGAAATACTTTGAGCAGCTGATCGACGAAATGAAAGCCAAAAAGGGCGTTACCTTTGACGTCGAACTGACCGCTGATGATCTGAAGGAACTGGCCCGTGAATTCAAGGAGGAATATAAATCCAAGATCGGAGAGGAATTCCCTGCTGATCCAAAAGAACAGCTGATGGGCGCTATCAAAGCAGTTTTCCGTTCCTGGGACAATCCCCGGGCCAATGTTTATCGCCGTGACAACGACATTCCTTACAGCTGGGGTACCGCTGTCAATGTCATGCCCATGGTTTTCGGCAATCTGAATAATAATTCCGGTACTGGTGTTGCTTTTACCCGCGATCCTGCTACTGGCGAGAATAAGCTGATGGGTGAATTCCTCGTCAATGCCCAGGGTGAAGACGTTGTTGCAGGCGTTCGTACCCCCATGCCCATTGCACAGATGGCTGAACAGTTCCCGGAAGCATATGCAGATTTTGTAAAAGTATGCGATGTTCTGGAAAAGCACTACCGTGACATGCAGGATATGGAATTCACCGTTGAGAACGGCAAACTCTACATGCTGCAGTGCCGTAACGGCAAACGTACTGCGCAGGCTGCTTTGAAAATTGCTTGCGATCTTGTCGATGAAGGGATGCGTACAGAAGAAGAAGCAGTTGCAATGATTGACCCCAGGAATCTGGATACTCTTCTTCATCCGCAGTTTGATGCTGCTGCGCTGAAAAAAGCTCAGCCCATCGGGAAAGGACTTGGTGCTTCTCCCGGAGCGGCCTGCGGTAAAATTGTTTTCACAGCTGAAGATGCTGAAGCATGGGCAAACCGTGGGGAAAAGGTTGTGCTGGTTCGTCTTGAAACCTCACCGGAGGATATCACCGGTATGAAAAGCGCTCAGGGCATTCTGACAGTCCGCGGAGGTATGACTTCACATGCAGCCGTTGTTGCCAGAGGCATGGGCAAATGCTGCGTATCAGGCTGCGGTGAAATTGCCATGGACGAAGAGAATAAAAAGTTCACTCTGGCAGGGAAAACCTTCCACGAGGGTGATTTTATTTCGATCGACGGTACGACCGGAAATATTTATGACGGACTGATTCCGACTGTTGATGCTACGATTGCCGGTGAATTCGGCCGGATCATGGCATGGGCTGACAAATATCGCCGCCTTCGCGTGAGAACGAATGCCGATACTCCTACTGATGCCAAAAAAGCCCGTGAGCTCGGCGCTGAGGGTATTGGCCTTTGCCGTACTGAGCATATGTTCTTTGAACCCGACAGGATTGCCGCATTCCGTGAAATGATCTGCTCCGATACCGTTGAAGAACGTGAAGTTGCGCTGAACAAGATCCTGCCTTATCAGCAGAGTGATTTTGAAAAACTCTACGACGCTCTTGAAGGATGCCCAGTTTGCATTCGTTTCCTGGATCCGCCTCTTCATGAGTTTGTTCCCACCACGGAAGAAGAAATTGAGCTTCTTGCAAAATCCCAGGGAAAAACCGTTGAGGCAATAAAAAATATTATTTCCTCGCTGCATGAGTTTAATCCCATGATGGGTCATCGCGGATGCCGTCTGGCGGTAACATATCCGGAAATTGCGAAAATGCAGACGAAAGCTGTTATCCGTGCCGCTATCAATACGAAAAAAGCTCATCCGGACTGGGAAGTTAAACCTGAAATCATGATCCCTCTTGTATGTGAGATCAAGGAACTGAAGTTTGTTAAGAAGGTTGTTGTTGAAACTGCCGACGCCGAAATCGAAGCGTCCGACATCAAACTTGAATATGAAGTCGGTACTATGATCGAAATACCGCGCGCAGCTCTCACTGCGGATGAAATTGCCACCGAAGCCGATTTCTTCTGCTTTGGAACCAATGACCTGACCCAGATGACATTCGGATTCAGCCGTGACGATGCCGGTAAATTCCTGAACGCTTATTATGATAAAAAGATTTTTGAAAATGATCCTTTTGCCAAGCTGGATCAGACGGGTGTCGGCAAACTGATGGAGATGGCCATCAAGCTTGGACGTCCTGTCAACAAGAATCTGCATGTCGGAATCTGCGGCGAACATGGCGGTGATCCGAGTTCTGTGGCTTTCTGCCATAAGATCGGTCTGGATTACGTAAGCTGTTCTCCTTTCCGTGTTCCGATCGCTCGTCTGGCTGCTGCTCAGGCTGCTATAGCGGACAAATAATGATCAAAGAAAAGAACTGCCCGAATGGGCAGTTCTTTTTTTATTCCTCCCTTTTTCTCAATTCCAGATCAGCTTTCTCACACGCATTCCGGGCAGTTTCCCAGTCATAGCCCCGACGAACTAAGGAGGAAATAACACGGTTATATGTTTTTCGGATATCTTCTTCCTTTTTTCTGGAAAATCCTTTGAGAGCCAATTGATATGCCTGATCCACAAAGCGATCTTTATCAATTGATTTTAATGTGTTTACGATCTGCTCATTATTAATTCCCTTTGTTCTGAGTTCATAAGCTATTTTTTTGGGTCCGTATTTCTGAGAGAATCTGTAATTAGCCCATAGAGAAGAAAAGGAACGATCATCGATAAGATTTTCTTTTTCAAGTTTATAAAGAACCATTTTGACCGTTTCATCCGTATAGCCCGATAAACATAGTTTCTTTTCAATTTCTCCTTTGCTGCACGCACGGACAGCAAGCATCGAAACTGCTTTGTCAAGTGCTTTACGATATTGTTTTTTAAGGAGCCAATCATTTAACTCTTCTTCGTCCAAAATATCACCGGGAGAATAGTGCCGCTCAGAGTAATCGTCATCTGTCAAATAATAAAAATGATTGTTGTCCAGGATAATACAGTATTTTGATCTGTTCTTCCGGATTTCTATTATTTCTTCCATGAAGGTATTTCCTTTCTGAATGCCCATTTCAATAAATCAAAATTACTAAGCCCAAGACGTCCGATCCTCGCTTCACTGCATCCGCCATTTAAAAATATAAATATATTGCCGGTCTCGCAGTCAAAAAATGCACCATTTACACAGCCATAAGCAAAACCCTGATGTCCGATTACAGGAGAATCGGAGATACCTGAATTATGAATTAACAACAATCCCAAACCATATGACAGGTCCGGAGCCGTTTTTCCGTAATCGGCATGTTTTGTTCTCATCATTCTAATATACTTGGCTCCGATAAAACCTTCTCCGTCGTTTTTTATACAGTTTAACAGTTTCAAAACAGACCCAGCATCAGAATACATCCCTCCGGATGTAAGGCCATAATGGTAAAAAGGTTCTGTACGGTTATAATCGTATTCACTGACAGAAGGAATACGAATATCTTTTCCGGACCGAAAAGGAAAGACTCTGTTTACGGGCATAATACTGTTTTCGTCCAGGCTAAATGGATCAAGCGTGGCATTCATATGGAGAGGATCAAAAATCTCTCTCCTCATGATTTCAGAAATCGGAAGAGCGTATATACATTCTGCAAGGGATCCGATCAGTCCATAGCCGAGATTGGAATAATGAAAGTATAAACCGGACGGATCAAAAGATGATGATTTAAGAGCATCATAAAGAGTAGCTCTTTCAGAAAGAAGCAAATCAAGATTCGGAGGATCTTTCAGTCCTGAAGTATGTGAAAGAAGCTGCCGAACTGTCAACATCCTGATTTCAGGAAACTGTGAAAAAAAAGAGTGATCAGAACATAGAGGCGCATCCGGATCCAGCAATCCTATTTCCGCCATTTTCATTGCAAGAAGAGCTGTCGCGATTTTGGTTATAGAAGCTGTTCTGAAAAAAACCTTTCTTCCACTGAAATGAGCCGATCCAGGGTGTGAAACATATAGTTCCGATTCTTTTTCCGAATCAGAAAGAAGCAGGGCAGAGCCGAGCACATGATGCTTGCGGAGAAAACGGAAAAAATCATCCTGGAAGGATAAAGGATGACCGTATGAAGCATATTCTGCCTTCGGATTCGCATTAGGTCCGAATATGGGTAAGGCGGCCCGGTATATATAATTACGGAACTTAGTGGAAGGCATAAAGTACATCTTCTTTCTTGCTGTGGCCGTAAATTGAAAATAAAGCCAATATGCCCAAAGCAGCATACAGTGTCAGAAAAACAGATTGCTGTATGGCCGACATTCCGAATACAGAGGGATCGAAACAGAAAACCAAAACAAACAGGGAAAACAGGGCGTATGAAGTCAAAAGAATGAAAGGATATGCTGAAATTGAGCGAATAAATCTGAGTTTTTTATAATAACGGGTTATAATCAGAATACACAGAATAACACTTAAAAGCTGGCTGACTCTGATTTTACCGAACGGAGAATATAGAGAATCCAATCTGAAATTTTCTATAACAAGCCGTCCGGAGGCGTAAAGTAAGATTTCAAAACAAAAAACATCTCCTTTATATCTGAATGTTTTTCTTCTGGCAAAAAGAAGGTAAACAAAAATAGCAAAATTTATAACTGATTCAAAGAAAAAAGTTGCCAGATGCCATACCGGTCCGCTTTCTTCCTGAATAAGAACCGCAAAAGGAAAAAAACAAAAGGATGAATTCTGAACCGTAATGCCATATGCTTCCTGATTGAAATAATTACCCCATCTGCCTACAGCCTGGGCGAGAATCAGACCGGGAGCTATGATATCCGCAACTGTTGGAAAAGATATATTTCTTTTTTTGCAGAAAACCCAGGCAGCAATCAATCCGGCAATGATACCGCCGTAGATTGCAAGTCCTCCCTGCCAGATGTAAAAAACCGAAAGAAGATTGTCACGAAAAGACGAAAAGGAAAAAACCACATAGTATATTCTGGCACCGAGAATGCCTGCAGGAATGATTAGCAATGCAAGATCTATCACTGTATCTTTAGGAAGCCCGGCATGCTTTTCCTCCCTTGCGGCTAAAAAAACAGCAAGAACAACTCCGAATACAATCAGGAAACCATACCACGGAATACTGCCAAATACATATCTGGAATATGGAACAGCCACGGAATAAACCTCCCAACGTCATTAAATTGATTATAGGATAGGCGTCCTGAAGTGTCAATGAACCATTCCTTAACAGCGGTAAAATGAAAAAATGATTGATAATACAAAATAATTCTGATAAAATATTTTAGAAAAACATGGTATATGTTACAAAAGGGGGAAAGCCATATGAGTAAGGTTGTTGTTTTTGACCATCCGCTGATCCAGCATAAATTAAGCATCATGCGTGATAAAAATACAGGCACAAAAGAATTCCGCGAGCTTCTTTCCGAAATCTCCATGCTTATGGTTTTTGAAGTTACACGCGATCTGGAAACGAAAGAGATTGAAATTGAGACTCCGATCTGCAAATGCAAAAGCCGCGTTCTTGCCGGGAAAAAGCTTGGTATTATTCCAATATTAAGAGCCGGGCTGGGAATGGTTGACGGAGTAACAAATCTGGTTCCAGCCGCACGGGTCGGACATATCGGACTGTACCGTGATCCACAGACACTGAAACCTGTTGAGTATTATTGTAAGCTTCCTGCCGACAGTGAAAGTCGCGAACTTTTGGTCCTTGATCCCATGCTTGCAACAGGAGGGAGTGCCAGCGCAGCTATTACTTTTATCAAGGAGAGAGGCTGCAGTCATATTCGACTCGTAAATCTGATCGCTGCTCCGGAAGGAATAGCAAGAATACAGAAGGACCATCCTGATGTCGATATCTATGTCGCAGCTCTGGACGATCATCTCAATGAACATGGGTATATCGTTCCCGGGCTTGGTGATGCCGGAGACCGATTGTTCGGTACCAAATAAACGAAAAAGCAGCTTCGACGCAAGCTGCTTTTTCATAATTGCTTGCGTGACATATTGAATTGCTATATAATCATATATCGAAATGTGCTGTTAATCGGAGGATCCCCATCACTGATGATTGCAAGACTTGCGCCGATGTGCGGCGTTACGGATCATGTGTTTCGGGAAATATGCTCTGATCTCGGATGTGAAACAGGCTATACCGAAATGATCAGTGCAATGGGTTTCCTTTGCGCGCCTGATCAACGGGCCGTACGTGAGCTGATGATCAGAGGAGATAAGGAAAAAAAGCTGATTCTCCAGCTTTTCGGCCGTGATCCGGATACTGTAGCCAAAGCTGCCGAAAAAATAGCCCGTATCGGTATATATGATGGCATTGATCTTAATATGGGTTGTCCTGCGCATAAAATCGCTCCCTCCGGTGAAGGCTCCGGCCTGCTTCGAACTCCTGATATTGCATATGATATGATGAAAAAAACCGTTCAGTCAGTTGACATCCCTGTTTCAGTCAAGATTCGTATAGGATGGGACAGTGAACATATCAATGCAGTAGATTTCGCTCAGATGGCAGAAGAGGCAGGCGTGTCCGAAATAACAGTTCACGGAAGAACCAGACAGCAGCAATACAGCGGAAATGCTGACTGGGATATTATCCGGTGTGTCAAGGATCATGTACATATCAAAGTGATAGGAAACGGAGACCTTTTTACAGCAGAAAAAGCTATGGAAAAATACATCAGCAGCGGTGTTGACGGTGTTATGATCGGTAGAGGAGCAATGGGAAATCCATGGATTTTTCGCCAGATCTGTGACCTATCTAAAGGGCTCTCACCCATCCCGGTTGCTCCCGATGAAAAGCATGCCATGATACTGTATCATCTGTCAAAAATGTGTGCGTATAAGCCGGAAAAGATTGCTATCCGTGAAATGAGAAAACATATAGGATGGTATATTCACGGAATGCGCGGTTCCTCAAAAACCAGAAATGAAATCAATCATACAGAGTCAATTGATGATATAAAAAGAATTCTTGATCGCTTTTTTCAAAATGTCATAAATGAGGAGGAATAAAATATGAGGCGCGCAATGACTCTATTCCTTCTTATTTTGATGATTTTTGTGTTTTGCACGATTTCTTTTTGTGAAAGCGCGACGGATCTGGCAGAACGATTTCTGAAAGGCCCGGAAGAGTATTCCGTACGATTTGGAATACAATTCAGTCACCTGAATCCATTTGACGAAAAACGTACCGATGAATTAAACAGTCTGTTGAAACATTTTTCTTTCAATGCAAATCAAAGTAAAGATCATTCCGAGTATCGGATTTTATGTGATGAAAAAAAACTGGCTGGTGTTTCAATAAAAGAAGGGGAGATTAATCAATATCTTTTTTCTTTTGATCCGGATCATATTTATAAAACTCATAATGACCTGTTTTTTCAGACACAAGATCCGTTTGTTGAAAAGCTTGACATGTTTCGTATGATACCGGATACTGCACAGGCTCTTATGCAGCTTCCTGATGTTTTTCCTCAATTGACCCATGAAGAAAAAATCAAAACAAAAATAAAAAATGCCGGAACGGCTTTTATCAAAAGGACGGTTACCTTTACCCGGCAGAGTGTGTCTGAAGGAATTCTGGATGAGTGGGGAAAGAATTTTTTGAAATCGTCAGTTCCTTGTTTAGGAGAAAATCTTTTCTTTACCGACAGACAACAAATTATTCTTTTCCTTGATGAAAACGATCATTTACTGAAAGCAAACTATTCCGGAAAAGCCGGCGTTATACCTGATCAGCCGTTCAAGATTTCTCTTGTTTTTTCAGCAGTAGAGAATAATAATAAAAAATATCGGGATATTTCACTGCGATGTAATGCAGAAAAGGGGAACGATTATCTTTATATTCATTATTTATCAGAAGAAAAGCCTGAACAATTTTCTGATTCAGCAGACGTATATCCTGAAAGTACAATCTATTCCGCTGAGCTTTCCTGTGACTGGAGAGAAAACAAAATAAAAAGAAAATATTTCATAGAAGCAAATCTTTTTTCCACAAGAGAAGGACTACTGACCGGGGATATTGAAATGAAAAAAGAATCTGAAGGAAATAAAATGCAGATTCATTTTACTCCCGAGATCGAATGGCAGGCTGACGATAAAATCAACGGAAGTACTCTGGTTGCCGTAAAAGACCAGAACGGTATCCAATCCGAATTTTCATTGTCTTTTCTGATAGATTCTTCTGCAGAAGAGCAGCTATGGCCCGAAACAGTTTTTGTCGATCTGGATAAAATATCTGAAGCCGAGAAGAAGCAGCTGGAAGAAAACCTTTCCCTCAAATTGTCATCTTCTTTTCTCAAAACAGTTCTGTATCTTCCGGAACAGGATCTTTTGTTTCTATCAGACGGCATAAATCCGGAGAACTGGCTGTCCGTCCTCGCTGTGATTACACCATAATGGTTTTGGAGGTACATATGAAACGTATATCGGGCTTTTCTCTCTTTGTTGCACTGATTCTGCTGGTTTCTGTTTCCTTTGGTGCGCAGGATTACACACTCCCGGAAAAAATGGAAAAGCAGCTATCTGTCGGCAGTGGCGTGATAGGAAGCTTTATTCTCCAGATCGAAGGAAATGGAGAAACTGCACAAAAACTTATTCCTTTATCAGGGAAAGAATTTCAGTTCAATGGAATCAGGTCTGATGGGGAATCTCTTTATACTCTCTATCAGAAAGGTGCTAACAAAGAACAGATCGGACTTACGGAAATATATTTTGATGAAAAAATCGGTTATCTTAAAAGCAATTTCATTCCGGAAACAACCTGGTCTTTTCCTATGATCGATGAACTGCTTGACAGACTTGTTCCTGTAGGATCAGACAATACTTCAGCAGCATCGGCTGTCTGGCGTGCTCTCGGAATGTCTGAAGAAGAAAAAACCAGAAAATGGAATCCTGTTATTGAAAAGTATTCCAATAAGCTCGAATTATGGCTGGCAGCTTACGCGATACCATCCACTGTAAAAACAGAAGACGGATCAACTGCAATAAAATTTGTTTTTCAGATCCCGATGAAGGAATTTAAAGATCAAATCATAACATTTGTTCAGGAACTCATAGCCGATCCGGATGCCGGATCTCTGATTGACAGTATATTTTCAGAAGAGCAAAAGCAGCTGTTTTTCAATTCATATCTGGATTATTATTATCTGGATGCTCTGAATTCTCTTAACAACGATTTTGATATTATCATTACCAGAGTATCGACCGGGACGGGAAAAGAAATTTCTCAAACGATCGAGTTCCCGCTTGATGAAAAATATGTGTATTTTTCTTCTTTAAAAATCGAGGAGGATCAGAATGGAATCGCTTATCATCTGAGCAGTCAGGATAAATCCGTAACAATGTATCAGGAAAAAAATCCGGATGATCAGGCAAGCGATATACAGAGTTTCTGGCTGAGCGTAAAGCCGGCAGCTTCCTCCCCGGATAACACGAAGTATTACGCTGTCAGAATTGATGTTACAAAAAAAACTGAAACTTATACAGATGAAGATTTCAAAAGCTTCCAGACAAGTATCATCAGCTTGAATATTGTCAGAGATACCAGCAAAATATCAGAAGGAGAGAATGATTCAGATTATTCGGAAGTATTCCCGATCCATCTGAACACAGAGCTACGATATTCCAGCAAATACGCTCAATCCAGTCCGGTTAATCTGGATTTCAGCGGCAGTTTTTCCTGTGAAAATTTCAGCCTGTCAATAAACGGTAATCTGAAAACTGCGTCTCCATGGACATTTACTCCTATGAATCCTGAAAAACCGCAGGACATTCTTACCGCATCGGAAAAAGAACTGCTTACATACCTGAACAGGCTGATAGATGAAGCCGACAGACAACTTACAGAAACAGTTCCGATCCAGGAATCCGAATCCGAATTTCTTCAGGAGCATTCCTCGGAACAACAGCCTGAAAAGATTTCAGGACCTGTTTCCACTCCTGAAAAAGATAATGCGGAAGGGAATATAGAAGAATAAATACATCCGTCATGCCATGCAGAAATGATCCGATCGGGGGAATCGAATGAAAAAACAGTTGTTTTTATTTGCTTTTGTTTTCTTTATGATCGTATGTTTTTTTATTCAATCTTTTGCTGAAGAATACATAGAAAACCATTATCTGATTACAAATACTGATCTGAAGCTGGAATTTGATGATTTATCCTGTATCCGTGATAACGGGACATCCGTCCATATCCTTTCTGATTTGCCCGAATGGTATATTCTGTCAGCTGTTGATTTATCACAACTGTATTATGATGACCTGAATAAAGCAGCAGATATCATCTTCAGACAATTGGATGAGAGAATTATTCCGGGCCGAATCATTGAAAATTCCGGAATATATGCAGGAGATCTTTTTGATTATTCTTCAGAGTGTAAGTCTTACAGTCTTACGATCAGCGATATTTTGCTCGCTGCATATCTGGCAGAGCCTGAATATAAGAAAACATATTCCGAAAGTCATCACATGGAATATATACGTAATGCTGTATCACTTCTTGCATTACAGCACCCTGATCTAAAATTCAATATTTCCCTGTTCGGTGATATCCGTTGTCTGTCAATTACCGCATATGAAAAAGAGGAGTGCCTTTTAACTTTTTCATACAAATCATCAGGAGAGAATACAATTGAAGCTGTAATGGGGTTTTCTCAGAACGGAAAAACATATTATACCGATATCCTTATTAATATACAAAGAGACCGAAAAACCATAGCTGAAGGAAGATTACTTGCTGATGACAAGGGGCTTGGTTACAGATCCGCAACAGACAAATGGATTGTATTTTCATATAAAGCGGAAGTCGAAATAAAGGATTCAATTGAAAGTGTTTTCCATGCTGAGATTTTTCCCGCAAATCAGAGTCTCAGCAGTATATCATATACCGGAAAAGCAAAATATCATCAGGCTTTTCTTTCTGAAATAGTCTGTGATTTTTTTTATGAGAAAATAAATGATCCAGTACTATCTGTTGCTTTAACCCGTAAAAAAGCAGAAAACAGCCAATCTTTTTCAGCCGGTCGAAAAGAATTCAATATAAATATAGATCCATCCTCTCAGGAGAACGGATCTCAGTTTATCTGCGATTATCAAAGAATGATGCAGGATTATCAGGTCACTCTTTTTTGTATGCTGCCACCGGAAATAGCATATCTTCTTTTGAAATAATCCTGTTCAAGATAATCTGACACAGCAAACAGCTTGTGCTGATATTCCTTCCATTCTCCCCTCAAAGCCTAGCTTTTCGGTTGTTGTAGCCTTAATGCTGATCCTGTCTATGGAAATATTCATTGTTTTTGAAACCGTTTCGCGCATTTTTTCAATATATGGGGAAAGTTTTGGCTGTTGAGCAACGATTGTTATATCGGCATTCAGAACAGAAGCATTTTTCTTTTTCAGCATACCACAGACTTGCTCGAGAATTTTGAGAGATGATATATCTTTATAGGCCTGGTCTGTATCCGGGAAGTGTTTTCCAATATCTCCGAGACCGACTGATCCGAGAAGAGCATCAGACAATGCATGAACGGCCACGTCTGCATCACTGTGACCGAGAAGCCCTTTATCGAAAGGTATTTCCACGCCGCACAGAATAAGCTTTCTTTCTTTCTCAAAACGATGAACATCATAGCCATGGCCTACACGATATTCCGGTTCATGCAAATTATTTATTAGTGCGTCTGCCATCATTAAATCATCTCCGGTAGTCAGTTTAATATTATTTTTACTGCCCTGAGAAAGATAAACCTTATGACCGTAAAACTCCATTACAGATGCATCATCAGTTCCGAAAAAACTTTTAATATAAGCATATTTATATGCATTCAGAATATCTGAAAAAAGGAAGCCCTGAGGTGTCTGCACAGCCGCAAGCGAATCCCGGCAGAGCGTTTCCAGCACTGATCCGTCATTCGCTTTTCTTTTTACAGTATCAGCAATCGCGACACAGGGTATCCCGCTTCCAAAAAATGCGACGCTATTTAAAACATTTTCTATTGTAAAGGAATCTACAAAGCATCTTGCTCCGTCATGTATCAGGACTATATCGTCCGGTGAACAATTGATTTGTGTTAATGCATTATATACTGATTCCTGCCTGGTTTTTCCTCCGGTGATATAATCAACGGGAAAAGGGAAGGACAGATCGGAAATAAGCGCTCTGATGACAGACAGATCATCTTCCCTGCAAACGACAATCATTTTATCAGCATAAGCTCTGAATGCTTCTGCACTTCTGCAGATACAGGGAATTCCACCGATAGGAAGAAGCACTTTATTGATTCCCGCTTTCATTCTGCTGCCGCTCCCGCCAGCAAGAAGAATTACTGTCGATTTCATTCTATATTCCTCGAATCGGAGACGTAAGAATCCTCCTGTAAAATACGGTAAAGAGAACTTGTATCTCCTTTCCTGACAGTATCTGCCACAGACAGGATTTCATACCGACCAATATGCTCTCCGAACCGAATCGTAAGAATATCGCCGACATGAACCTCTGATCCGGGTTTTGATACTCTTCCGTTCAGGGAAACGCGGCCACTGGTACAGGCATCATTCGCTACAGTCCGCCTTTTTATAATTCTTGATACTTTAAGATATTTGTCCAGACGCATGTAAAATAACCTTTCATTCAGATACTTTTCAAAACAAGAAAAAGCCCGCAGGATATTATCCTGCGGGCTTACAGAAATTATTTCTTGCCCTTTTTCTTGGCAGGAACATTAACCTTATCCTTCAGAGCCTTGCCGGCTTTGAAAACAGGAGCCTTGGAAGCAGCGATTTTGATTTCAGCACCGGTGCGGGGATTACGGGCAACACGGGCAGGACGATCCTTCACAGCGAAGGTGCCGAAGCCGATCAGCTGAACTTTGTCACCCTTGGTCAGGGCTTCATTGACGGATTCAACAAAGGCGTTAACGGCTTTTTCTGCATCTTTCTTGGAAAGTTCGGTCTTGGCAGCCAGTGCAGCAACGAGTTCGCTCTTGTTCATAGAAAATCCTCCTTCAATTATAGTGTCCGAAAACGGACAACATTATGGTAAAGGAAAACTCTATTCAATTTCTCCTTTAACCTGCCTTAAGTATACACAAAGCTGTTGAAAAGTCAAGCATTCCGGCGATTTTTCATTTATCAGGCCCGACATTTCCGCATGTTTGAATACCTTTTTGATTTTATCCACCGTTTCATGGAGAATCAATTCACCATCTGTATTGAAAATACGGCATAATTCTGAACATTGGAGAAGAAGAATACCCATATTCAATTCCGAAAAAGTCCCGTCTGAATTGATAAGATTTGAGCATGTGTGCCGGATTTCTTCCAGATATGCCTGTAAAGAAAAACTTTTATTTAAACTCTGATTCATTTTTTTTACTGTTTTTAAAGAGTATTTGAGCGCGGGCAAAGCAGAAGAAATATCATCGAGACTGTCACCTACGGTACGCCTTCCGGTTTCCTGACGCTTCATCTTTTCCCAGCCTGATGAATCCGGTAAAGATGATTCTTCCTTATCTGTCCCAAAAACATGCGGATGTCTTGAAATCATTTTGCGGCAGATATTTGTTATCACATCTTTTATAGTAAATTCGTCATAGGCTTCTCCGATAATAGCATGAAATACTATTTGATAAAGCACATCACCCAATTCATCAGCGAGATGAAACATATCTTTTTCGTCAATAGAATTGACAGCTTCCCAGGCTTCCTCGATCATATACTGTTTCAGACTGTCATGTGTCTGAGAATTGTCCCAGGAGCAGCCGTCAGGAGAACGAAGCTTTCTCATAATGTTGATCAAATCATCAAATGTATAACTGCTTCTGCTCCCAGAGAGATAATCTGCAGCAGGCACCAGAACTGACGTGGTATGATCATATTCTTTTTGCCTGTCCAACATATACAGTGGTATTTTTTTCCATGAATAATCAAGTCCGGTGAGAGACGGATAAAATAGAACACATGAATCGTCAGAAAGATATTCTGACAAATACAGTTTAATACTACCAGCCAGTATCCTGTTATCGATCTCGTTAATCAACAGATGCTCTGAAGGATTATAAACATGGTCGGACAGGGAATAAGCAGCAGTAATTGAAACCGGACTTTCCTTCAGTTGAGATATGCCGGTAGACAAACATATCTGATTATCTGATACGCCGGGAATAATTGAAAAACTGATCTTTTGTTCCTTACATATCCCAATCAGTTTCAGAACGGAATAATCTTTTTCCGGATTAGGAACAGCATAAACTATATCTTTTTTCTTTCCCTCTTCCGCCAAGTGTTCAGCTATACCGGAATACAGAGTATCAAAGTCTTCTTCTGTAATATAGTTTCTGTCAAAGGTTTCGTAACTGATCTGCTGTGAACTTAACCAATCAGCTACCGGATGCCTGGATGTACGAAGATATATTTTTTTGTCGGATGTGAGAAAACCGGCAGCTTGCAGTGTCAATAAAGATGGATCTCCTGGGCCAATTCCGACAATATATATCGCAGTTCTCATAATACAAAGCCTCCGGGAAAAATGATAGAAGGAATTAACCGATATTTTTCCAAACGGAACCGGTAAAAAGAATAAACATGGGAAGCAGTTCCAGCCTTCCGGCAAGCATCAGAAAAGAACAAAGCAGTTTGGCTCCGTATCCGTATCCGGCAAAATCAGCCGCGATTCCGCCAAATCCAGGACCGACATTGCTGAGGCAGGTCAATGTGGCGGAAAGATTTGTCAGCAAATCATATTTACCTTCCAGAGTCAGGAGAAAGGCTCCAAGAACAACAAGGGAAAAATAAAGAAAAACAAAATTACCAATTTGGTGCAGCATATGTTCATCCACACTTTTCCCATCCATCCTGATAACTTCAATCTTGTGCGGATCTCCGGTTGTTCTGACGGATCTTAATGAGGTCTTTCCCATAAGAACAACACGAACAATTTTTATTCCACCGGCAGTAGATCCGGCACAAGCGCCGAAAAACATTATCAAAAACGTCAAAGCCTGAGACGCAACAGGCCAGAGATTAAAATTGGATGTTACAAAGCCTGTTGTTGAAAAAATAGAACATACTTCAAAAGCGCTGTATCGGACAGATGTTAATATATTCCCTTTGTAAAAGGAAAGATTAAATAAAGTCATCAAGATAACCGAAATCCCGACAAAGCTAAAATACCAGCGGAATTCCTCATCATGCCAAAAAGCTTTAAAACGATCACCCTTGATAAATTTATAGTATAATGCAAAATTTACGCCAAAAAGAAACATGAAGCATGTTATTACGGCTTCAGCAGCTGGATTGGCAAAAGCAGCCACGCTTTCAGAATAGTTGCTGAACCCGCCTGTTCCGGCATTAGACATGGCGTGCAGGGCGGCATCATAAGGAGAGAGGCCGCACAAAAGCAAAGCGATAAATTCCGTCACAGTCAGGACAATATATATGGAATACAGTATTTTAGCCGTACTTCCGGTATGCGGCACGAGCTTGCTCAGTGACGGGCCGGGGCTTTCTGCACGAACAAGGTGAGATGTACGACCTGTCATCTTGGGAAGAAGCGCCAGTGTAAGGACAAGTACTCCCATGCCGCCTATCCAATGTGTTGTACCACGCCAGAACATGATACCGCGAGGATAATCGGAAAAGTTTGTCAGAACTGTAGCTCCCGTTGTAGTAAAACCGGATGCTGATTCAAAAATCGCATCAATATAGCTCGGATAACGGCCTGAAAGGAAAAAGGGAAGAGCACCGAAAATACTTAGCACAATCCAGCCTGATGCGACGATTACAAAGCCTTCTTTATAACGCAGATGACCTCTTTCATGAGGATGAATTAGAAACCAAATAAGAGTACCCGGAAAAAGCATAGCAAAAATGCTGATAAGAATGGGTACAGAATCTCCATCCTGGTAATATAGTGAAACAAAAAATGACGGAAGAAGCGCAACTGCTTCAATCATCAAAACAGCTCCCAGGAGTCTTACAATCAGCTTTTTGTTCATTGATAAATGACCTCGTTCAGATCTCCGATTCCGGAATCGCATGAAATAATTACGACATGGTCATCCTTATTAATCATATCATTTCCGAACGGAACAATAACTTTTCCCTGGTGAACGATTACGGCAACAAGAGAGCCGGAACGCATACGAAGATTTTTCAGGGGAATACCGATATAACCATCGCCTTCCCGGGCAATAAACTCGATGGCTTCCGCTTTGCCGTCAAGAAGCCGGTAAAGACGTTCGATCTTTGTACCCTGGCTGTTGCTTCGTGCTCTAACATATCGTAGAATCGTAGAACTCGTCATGGTTTGAGGGCTGACAATAGAATCAAGGCCGATTTTATTCAAAAGATCTGCATAAGTTGTTCTGCTGTTTTTAGCGATTACCTTCGGAACGCCACGCTGTGATGCATACATCCCGCACATCAGGTTTTCTTCATCACGATTGCTCAGTGATACAAATGCATCCATCTGTGACAGCCCCTGTTCGTCAAGCAGATCCTGATCTGTGCCGTCTCCGAGAATAATATTGGCTTTCGGAAACTGCTCGCTCAGAAGGCGGGCCTTCACCCTTTCCAGTTCAAAAATAATCATATGTATTCCCATCGGAATAATCATTTTAGCGAGATAATAGGTAATCCGTCCACCTCCGAGAACCATAACAGAGCGAATCTTCAATGAATTTCTGTCCAGAAATCTGAAATAATTTGTGATTGAAAGCATATCACCGGAAACAAAAACCTTATCATCCGGAAGAATAAAAAAATCACCGTCTGGAATAATAACTTTTCCATTCCGCTCCACCATCGGATACAGAACGTGTGGTATATCGGGTACTTTGACTGAAAGCTCTCTGAGGGGGATGTTGACAATGATATCGTTGGATAAAGCACGGAACTCAACCATTTCAACCTGGCCTTTGGCAAATGATTCAATACTGCCAGCAAAAGGATAGCGAAGCAGCCGGCTGATTTCAAGTGCGGTTGCTCTTTCGGGATTAATAGCAACATCTATTCCCATTTCATTCTGAAGAAGCATCTGGCTTTCATTGAATTCCGGATCGCGTATTCTGGCTATAGTGTATTTGGCACCGAGACGTTTTGAAATAAGACAGCAAAGCATATTTGTTTCATCATTTGCAGTTGTAGCGATAACGATATCTGCCTTGTCCACACCCGCCTCAACCAAAGTTCTCGCATTGGCTCCATTGCCTTTAATGCACATTACATCCATGGAATCCTGGCATCTGTCAATGACTGTTTCATTTTTATCGATTACTATAACATCATGCTCTTCAGCCGTAAGACGATCTGCCAAAACATGACCGACTTTTCCAGCTCCGATAACAATAATCCGCATACTGACAACCTCCGATTCCGGATATATGGGAATTATAACATTTAATTCTTTATATGAAAAGCCGCGAGCCTTTCATAAAGAAAAAGGATGCAAACTGCATCCTTTTTCAAGCGGAGAGTTAGGGATTTGAACCCTAGGTGAGGTATCACCCCACACACGATTTCCAGTCGTGCGCCTTAGACCACTCAGCCAACTCTCCTCGCTGACCAGTGCTCACTCGAACAAGTATAACGGAAAAAGAAAATTTGTCAAGGAAAAAGTATGAAATGCTCATCAAAGACTTTTAAGTTTTTCGATTTCAGAGTCAGTCAGTTTTCTCCACTGACCAAGCGGAAGTTTGCCAAGCGAAATCGGTCCAAATTCAACTCGTTTCAAACTTACTACCTGATGTCCTACTGCTTCAAACATTTTTCTCACCTGTCGATTTCTGCCTTCATGAATTGTAATCAAAAGGACCGAAGCAAAGGCTTCCTTTCTTAAAAAAACAACTTTGGCAGGTGATGTCAGCTTACCGTCCACCATAACACCGGATTGAAGCCGACGTATTTCGTTTTCATTTACAAGATTTGATACCTTCGCAAGGTATACCTTCCTGACTTCATGGCTTGGGTGAAGGAGATTATTCATTAATTCACCGTCATTTGTGAGCAGAAGCAGTCCTTCACTGTCATAATCAAGTCTTCCGATCGGAAACAGACGAACAGGATAATCCCGAAATTTATCCATAACGGTTGCTCTTCCCTCAGGATCTGAAACGGAAGATATTTCTCCGATAGGCTTATAATAAGCAATATAGTGTTTTTCTGTTTCAGGATGGATTTCTTTTCCCATTACTGTAACAATATCAGCAGATTCATCTACCTGAAATCCCATTTCATAAACAGTATTTCCATTTACTGTAACACAGCCGTCAAGAATCATCTGCTCTGCTTTTCTTCTGGATGCTACTCCACATAAAGCCATATATTTCTGTAATCTCATATCATCATCTCTTTCAGGCGGATATTTGAGGCGGAAAAAAGTTAAAGAGGGCAGTCCTCGTTAAGGCGGATATGTGTATATTGCAGTTTACCTGCTTTTATATCAGTCATGGTCTGGCCATGACCGATCAGTTTATATTTATATGTCATCAGTCCGTCAAGTCCCATCGGCCCGCGTGAGTGAATCTTTCCGGTAGAAATACCGACTTCCGCTCCAAAACCGTATACGAATCCGTCTGCGAATCTTGTGGAAACATTGACGTATACGCCTGCACTGTCAACTCTGCTGAGGAATTCTGCAGCATTTTCTTTGCTTTCAGTAACAATACTGTCCGTATGATGCGATCCGTACCGATTGATATGATCCACAGCTTCTTTCAAAGAATCAACGATTTTGATTGAAACAATATAGTCCAGGTATTCAGTTGACCAGTCTTTTTCTTCAGCTTCTTCACAGTTGATTATTTGACGTGTTCTTTCATCGCCGCGGACTGTTACGTGTGCATTTTCAAAATCTTTTGCAAGCAGGGGAAGAATATTTCCCGCAATGTCGGAATGAATCAGTAAGGTTTCCATCGCATTACACACAGAAACATTCTGTGTTTTGCTGTCCAATGCAATTCTTCTTGCGGTATCGGGATCGGCTTCACTGTCAATGTATACATGACAAATACCATCCGAATGGCCAAGAACCGGGATTTTGCTGTTTTCCATAATATATCTGACAAAAGAATTGCTTCCGCGGGGAATGATCAGATCGATCAGCGTATCTTCTTTCAGCATTGATCGGACATCTTCTCTTGATTCAAGAAGCTGTGTCGATTTTTCGGGAAGACCGACCATCTTCAATGATTTCCGGATCGATTCACAAAGAGCCTGATTCGTATGTAATGCCTCGCTTCCTCCTTTCAAGAGAACTGCATTACCGCTCTTTATGGCAAGAGAAGAAATCTGAACCAAAGCATCCGGGCGGCTTTCAAATATGATTCCGAGGACACCGATCGGGCACGAAACACGGTATAGCTTTAATCCTTCCGTTATTTCATTGCAAAAAGAAGTTTTTCCAACCGGGTCTTCCAATTCAGCAAGAGAATGCAGTCCTTCCTGAACTTGCTTCAGTTTATCGGGTCCAAAGAAAAGACGCTTAACAAGTGGCTTTGCAAGCCCCTGCTTTTCTGCTTCCATGAGATCAACAGCATTGGCCTTGAAAATGATCTCTTTATCTTTCTCCAGCTGAGCGGAAATAGATTCGAGTGCAGAATTTCTGACAGAAATATTTGAAACTGAAAGATCATAAAATGCATTTCTTGCTGACTTTGCCATTTCGTGAAGATCCATACTACCACCCCTTTAGCGGTCAGTATAACAAATATTTACAGAATTGAAAAGATTTCACTTTTGTGATATATATATTATATTCATTATCGGGAAGGATGTAAGGAATGCCGCACCAACAGGGGATCAAGATTATTGCGACAAATAAGAAGGCTTTTCATGATTACTTTGTTGAGGAAAAATATGAATGCGGCTTGGCACTGTTCGGTACTGAAGTGAAAAGCATACGAGCCGGAAAAGTCAATCTGAAAGAAAGTTGGGCACAGATCAGGAAAAAAGAAATCTGGATTGAAGGGATGCACATCAGCCCTTACGAAGCAGGCAATATTTTCAATCGGGATCCATTAAGGCCCAAAAAACTTCTTATGCACAGGAGAGAAATAATCAAGCTTGACGGGCTGGTGATGCGACAGGGTTTTACTCTCATTCCGCTGGAAATCTACCTGAAAAACGGAATTGTCAAGGTTCAGCTTGGTCTTTGCAAAGGGAAACAGCTGCATGATAAGCGGAACAGCATTGCAAAAAGAGATTCAGACAGGGAAATCCAAAGAGCAATGAGAATGCAGCAGAAGTCTTGAAGGCAAAAGAATTGTCAGGAAACACGGGGATGATACGGTTTCGACGGGAATATCGAAACCGGGATAAGCGAGCCGCGGACCCTGTACCGCGTTAAAACGGGGAAAAACAATAACTGACAATAATAATTTTGCTTTCGCGGCGTAATGCCGCGCGTCAGTTCTGAGCACCCGCGGCTCAGAGTTCTGGCGTCATTTACGCGGGGAACGAATATATCTTAAGCTTTGCGGATATATCCGTAATAATGAAGCTACCCGCTTATCAGTTTTTCCATGAACGGATAAACCGGGGAAATTAAAACATGGAATGCGCTCGGAGAAAATCCCGGCAACGGATTTTCGGACAGGGGTTCAACTCCCCTCATCTCCACTGAAGCCCGGCTTTGCCGGGCTTGTTTATTTAAAAACAAAAAACGCTGATTCAATAAATCAGCGTTTTACAGTGCGGTCGACGGGACTTGAACCCGTACCCATTGCTGGACACGCCCCTCAAACGTGCGCGTATGCCGATTCCGCCACGGCCGCAAAACAAGCAAAATGAATTATATCGGTCAGAAAAACATTTGTCAAGGAAAAATAAAGAAAGATTGACGTGACGTTTTTTTCCTGATAGGCTTTTATCTGTTCAGTAAGGAGGAAACAGGAAATGCGGAGCATATATAATATTTTTTTATTGATCTCTGCAATAATCATTGCTTTTTGCGGAATGGGATCTATCACTTCGTCTTCTGAAGAAACCTTTTATGCAGTTCTCCCTTCCAGAATTGCCGGATTTGAAGAAAATCGCATCTTGCTGTACACTCCTGAAGACGGTCTTCTAAAACTGAGAATATTCGATGATTACAATACTTACCGGATTATAGAAACCAAGATTTTTTGCGGGGAAAACATTGTTGTTTGGGACGGACTGGGATGGAACAGTGAAAGGTTGTTTCAGAAACTGTATCATTTTCAGTTTGATCTAGTCGGTTTATCCGGTAAACAATATTCTTATTCTGCTGATCATTACCTCAATCTGAACAATCAGGCTTTGATTTTTGCTCTCCCATCCTCATCCTCGGCTTATCAGAATCATCCGGATGAATGGTTTGTTGAGACCAGACTCGTTTATGACGGAGAGCTCGTTGTGGAATTTCGGCCGAAAGACAAAAATCTGGATACCGTTACCGTCTCAAAAAGTTCTCCCGGAGGAAGAATCAATACTTACACTTTAAAGAATCTTCTTGGGAAGAAGAAGCTTGAGAACGGCAGTTATATTGTCCTGGTTTATGAAAAGAATTCTTCCTTTTACAAAAGTGAGTTTTCTCTAGATATTTCCGAATCCGCACCGGAATACGAAATCCGGATTACCGGAGATATCATGCCTGACAGAAACGATTCTGACGATGCCATTTGGAAAAAAATGATGATGCCGGCAACGGTCATAAACATAGGGGCTGTTGCCCATCAAAAGGTTTTCAACGACAAAAGCGAAAAAAGCGGCTCCCTCGGTACTCTTCACGGGCAGAGTCAGGCGGTCAGCGTATTAAAACTAGAATCAGGCTGGGCAAATATCGGTGCATGGAATCATGAAACAGGAGAATATATTGAAGGATGGATACCCGAAAAAAATCTGAAGATCGTTGAACCACAGGCTGAGTATGGTCTGCTGCTGGATAAAAAGGAACAAACGCTGACAATTTTCCGGGAAGGAAAAAGAATAGATACACTTCTGATATCGACCGGCAGGATCTCGCGAAATGCACTGTATCAGGAAACATCAGCAGGAAGCTTCCTTACAGACATTCATAAAGCAGATTTTTCAACGAACGGACTTAAATATGATTATGTCATCAGATATGACGGCGGCAATCTGCTGCATCAGATCCCGTATTCCTGGGGAGGAGAAAAAAAAGACTATTCCGTTGCAAGGGCCCTACTTGGCTCAAAAGCATCACACGGCTGTGTAAGAATACAGGCTGAGCCCGGACAAAACGGAATAAATGCTTATTGGTTATGGACGCATATTCCGTATCATACCCGTGTCATTGTATTGGATGATCCTGATGAAAGAAAAGCAATTTCAAACATAGTCAACCAGATATTCCATACTTCCGATGAAACATCCGTCCCTTTTCCGACTGTGGTTGACGAACCCGAATCCGAACGCAAAATCACCATGACATTCGGGGGTGATGTAGTTCTCGGAGGACGGGAAAGCTATTACGGAAATCCTGATTCTTTTCCGTCGTATATTGAATCCCAAGGATACGGGTATCCATTTGAAAGACTTACTCCGTTATTTCAGAGCGATAATCTGACAGGAATCAATCTGGAATGTGTCCTGCAGAATTCCCCTGACAACGAAGATAAAAAGAAACAGTGGAGATTCCGGGGCCTGCCGGAATATACTGAAATACTGACTTCCTCCTCCGTTGAAATGGTTAACTTAGCCAATAATCATACCATCGACTACGGTCCGGACGGCTATCTGTCCACATTACATGCAATTGACGGTAAGCTTTTGTATTGCGGCAACGGAATAAATACCGTTATCGATATTGAAGGATACAGATTCGGATTTGGGGGATGCAGAGAGACAACGTATCTTGAGGATCCCGATCTGATCGGAAGAGATATCCAGGAACTGAAAACAGCAGGAG